>Ga0163109_10001774_pt1 | contig 17008 bp, 20 predicted proteins | sample CRUFie1St13metaG_FD_108704 | JGI IMG/M metagenome (GOLD analysis project Ga0163109, IMG submission 108704) | Marine microbial communities from the Costa Rica Dome - CRUD Field 142mm St13 metaG | ecosystem: Environmental > Aquatic > Marine > Oceanic > Photic zone | place: Costa Rica: the Eastern... | reverse complement strand
TTATTAAGAGAAGGTTTAGATATTCCAGAATGTGCTTTGGTTGGAATTTTAGATGCAGATAAAGAGGGTTTCTTAAGATCTGAAACCTCATTAATACAAACGATAGGAAGAGCTGCTAGAAATGTTGACGGAAAAGTTATTCTATATGCTGATAAAGAAACAAAAAGTATAAAAAAAGCAATTCAAGAAACTGAACGAAGAAGAAAAATTCAATTAGACTATAATAAAAAAAATAAAATTGATGCCAAGACAGTCAAAAAAGAGATTAATGATATTTTAGAGAGTGTTTATGAAAAAGATTATGTAAAAATTAGTGAAGGTTCTAATGTTGGTGGTAATCTTAAAAAACACTTAAAAGCTCTCGATAAAAAAATGAAAGAAGCTGCATCAAACTTGGAATTTGAAGAGGCAGCAAAAATAAGAGATGAAATAAGAAAATTAGAAAGCACAGAACTAGAAATCACATTAAATCCTAAAATAAGACAATATGATGTAAAAAATAAACTTTATCCAAAAGGTAGATCGACAATGGGTATGCCTGGTACTAAAGTCACAAAAAAAAAAGATAAAAAATGGAAGCACAGAGGATAATCATTACAGGAGGAGCAACAAGGATTGGTGCTGCAATAGCTCAAAAATTATCAGGCCCAAATAAGCAAATTGTAATTCAGTATTATAAGTCTAAGTCTAAAGCAGAAAATCTGAAAAAAAAACTTCAAGATGAAGGAACAATAATTTATTTAGTGAGGGGAGATTTAAGTAAAGAAAAAGATATAAATAAAATTATTAAATTTTCTAAATCAAAATTGAAGTATTTTGATTGTTTAATCAATAACGCATCATTATTTGAAAATGATAAATTAGAAAATTTTAGTTCTAAAAGTTGGGAAAATCATATTTCCACAAACCTTAGGGCTCCAGCTATTCTATCTAGAGAGTTCTCAAAAAATATCAAAGGGAAAAATAATAATATTATAAATATAATTGACCAGAGAGTATTTAAACTTACTCCATATTTTTTTTCATATACTTTAAGTAAAACAGGTCTATATACTTTAACCAAAACTAGTGCGATGAGTTTATCACCAAAAATTCGAGTAAATGGGATAGCTCCCGGTCCTACAGTCAAAAATAAAAGACAGTCAGAAAAACATTTTAAAAGTCAATATTTAGCTACACCGCTCAAACAGCAAGTTGATGTGAACGAGATTTGCAATGCAGTTGACTTTTTTATAAAAAACAGTTCTATTACTGGTCAAGTTTTAGCAATAGATAGTGGTCAAAGCTTAAATTGGCAGACACCAGATATAACAAAAGGGAAGGAATGAAAAAAAATAATCTTAAAATTGTTAAAATTGATAAATCAAAAAGCTTATTTAATTACGAAAAAAAGATTCTTATAAATGAGTTAATTTTAGACTTAAAACTTGGTTATTACGATTTTGAAAAAGAAAAACCTCAAAAAGTAAAATTTAGTCTTGAAATAGACTATCAAGATAAAAAGCCGAGCAATGATAAAGATATTAAATCTATCGTGAACTATGGAACAATTGTTAAACTTATAACAAAGCTTGTAAAAAAGAAGCATTATAATTTTTTAGAAACTTTAGCAGAAGCCGTTTTTGATGAATTATTTAAAGATAAAAGAATTGGCAAGATAATGCTTAAAATTGAAAAATTAGAAATTCTAAAACAATGTTCATCGGTTGGTATTCAAATTACCAAAAAAAGAAGTCATGATAAGTTCTGAAATTGGAAAAGAGGTAATAAAAAAGGAATTACCTCTAATACCCAAACTACCTGGTGTTTATAGAATGTTAAATGAGAAAGGTGATATCCTTTACGTTGGTAAAGCAAAAAATTTACCCAACAGACTTAAAAACTACACTGCTGAAAAAAATCATATTATTAGAACAGAAAGAATGTTGTCTCAAACAAGAAAGTTAGAAATAACCACAACTTCAAATGAAAGTGAAGCTTTACTGCTTGAAGCTAATTTAATTAAAAAACATAAACCTAAATTTAATATTCTTTTAAGAGATGATAAATCTTTCCCATTCATTTTCATTGGTAATAAGGATAAATGGCCACAGATTAAAAGACATAGAGGAAAAAAAACAAAAGAGGGTTTTTATTTTGGACCTTTTGCTTCGGCAGGCTCAGCTAATTGGACAATTAAAATGATACAAAAAATTTTTCACTTAAGAGTTTGTGATGATACCGTATTTAAGAATAGACAACGTCCTTGTATTTTATATCAAATTAAAAGATGCTCAGGACCGTGTGTTGGCTACATAAATGAAAATGATTATAAAAAAACAGTCGAAGACTCCATTGAATTTGTCTCTGGAAAATCACGGAAAATACAAAAGAGTCTCTCAGAACAAATGGAAAAAGCTAGTGATGATTTAGATTTTGAAAAAGCAGTAATTTTGAGAGATAGAATAAAATCTTTAAACATTATTCAATCATCCCAAAGAATTAATGAAGCAAATTTAATTGAGGCCGATGTAATAGCTGGCTACAAAGAGTCTGGTAAAACCTGTATCCAAGTTTTCTTTTATCGTTCAAAGCAAAATTGGGGTAACCAAGCTTTTTTTCCAAAACATGATCCTGATGAAAAATTAAGCGATATACTAAATTCTTTTGTTTCTCAATTTTACGAAAATAAAAGTGTCCCATCTTCAATAATTATATCTGAAGATATAAAAGAAAAAATTTTAATTGAAAAAACTCTTTCTCAAAAAGAGGAAAAACAAATTGATATTTCTGTAGCTAAAAAAGGGTTAAAACTGAAAGTAATTAATCAAGCGATTAAAAATGCAAAAGATAGTTTAAATAGAAAGCTTTATGAAAGTCAGAATAATAGAGAATTGTTCGATGCGGTTGCAGTAAAATTTAATCTAGAAACAAATATTAATTTAATAGAAGTTTACGATAACAGCCATATTCAAGGAACTAATAGTGTTGGAGCATTAATTGCGTATGGTGATGAAGGATTTATAAAGAAAAGATATAGAAAATTTAATATCAAAATGAAAAAAAATGAACAAGATGACTATGGTATGATGAAAGAAGTGCTTAATAGGAGGTTTAAAAGAGCCATCCAAGAAAAAGACAATTATCTTACTTTTCCTGATTTGATCCTAATCGATGGTGGAAAAGGTCAATATTCTGTTGCAAGAGAGGCACTGAATGAGCTAGGACTTCATGATTTACCAATAGTAGCGATAGCTAAAGGGAAACTAAGAAATAGTGGTAATGAAACTTTTTTTCATAATGGTAAGGAATTTAAATTTCTAAAAAATGACCCTACTCTATTCTTTCTTCAAAGAATAAGAGACGAGTCTCATAGATTTGCTATTAGTGCTCATAGGGCTAAAAGAAAAAAAGGAATTAGCAAGTCATTGCTTGATCAAATCGATGGAATAGGTTCAATTAGAAAAAGAGCTCTATTAAATCATTTTGGCTCTGCTAGAGCGGTCGAGTCTGCAAGTCTTGATGAGATAAAAACGGTTGAGGGTGTAGAAGAAAAAGTTGCAAAAAAAATATATAATTTCTTTCACGAGTAAATGATATGCTTAAAAAAATTCCAAATATATTAACTATTGGTCGGATCTTAATAGTACCATTTTTTGTATTAGCCTTTTACTTGCCGGGCTTCTACGGAGATTTGACCGCTTTAATTTTATTTATTGTTGCATCATTTACAGATTTTCTTGACGGTATGTTGGCAAGGTTTTTAGGTGAAGAGTCTAAACTTGGAGAATTGTTGGATCCTATAGCAGATAAGATTATTGTAGCTACAGCACTTATACTCTTGGTTATGGATGGAACTATTAGAAACTATGAAGTAATTGCAGCAATAATTATTTTAACAAGAGAGATTTTGATTTCAGGATTAAGAGAATTTTTAGCAAAAGGAAAAATTAAATTACCAGTTTCAAATTTGGCTAAATTAAAAACAGTTTTGCAAATGGTTTCGATTGCTCTTTTACTTTCTGGAGAGACTGGAAATAAAATTATTAATTTTCAGGATTATAATGCGCAGACTATAGGTATAATTCTGTTATGGCTTTCAGCTGCTCTAACACTTTTTACTGGATATGAATATATGCGAAAAGGAATTGACCACGCGATATCAGAAGATAATAAAGATTAAGCTGCTTTTTTCTTTTTAACGAGAGCTTGATAACTCTCATTTAAATCAATAATCATTTCACAAACATTGAATTGATTGTCTGCAATACAGGATACTGGAGTAACTTCCGCAGCTGTTCCAGTAAGAAAACAACCAACAAAATTTTGAAGTTCTTCAGGTTTGATTTTTCTTTCATTAACTTTGATATTTTTTGATTTTGCTATTTCAATTACTGTTCTCCGGGTAATTCCATCTAAAAATGAGTCAGGTATAGGTGTGTGCAATTCTCCTTTTTCATCCTTAAAAAATATATTTGCTCCAGTTGCTTCAGCAACATTGCCTTCATGGTCAAGCATAAGGGAGTCTGTATATCCTTGTTTCTCAGCTTCATGTTTTGAAAGAGTGCAGATCATATAAAGACCAGATGCCTTAGTATCCCAAGGAATTGTATCTGGAGCTGGTCTTCTCCAATTAGAAATATTTAATTTTATACCCTCTATTTTAAGTTTAGGATCAAAATATGAACCCCATTCCCATGTAGCTATTGCTACATGAATTTTTGTATGCTGGGCAGAAATAGCCATCATCTCACTACCTCTCCATGCAATTGGTCTAACATATCCATTTTCAACTTTTTGAGTCGATATTATTTTTTTACTCGCATTATTTATTTCATCCTCACTATATGGTATTTCAAATCCCATTCTCCTAGCTGAATGAAATAATCTTGAAGTATGTTCCTCTAATTTGAATATTGACCCATCATAAACTCTTTCGCCCTCAAAAACGCAGCTTGCATAATGTAATCCATGGCTCAAAACATGTACTTTAGCATCCGACCAATCAACTAATTGACCATTGTACCATATTTTACCAGATCTTTTATCGTAGGGTATCATAATGAAAATTAAAATTATTACTGAAAAATATCTTTGTATCTATAATATGTCAATATAACTTACCAATAATGAAAGAACTTTTATATCTAAAAGATGATCAATTAAAAGATTTAATTGAAAAATTATTTATAGGTTACAGAGAAACATTTTCAGATTCTAAGAAGATCCTAGATAAATATGCTATTGGAGTGGCTCATCAGAAAGTTATACATTTTTTATCTATGTATGAGGGTATAACAATCTCTGAATTACTTAAAAAACTAAAAATTACAAAACAAAGTTTAAATAGAGTTCTTAAAGATCTTATTAAAATAGAAATAATTATTTTTGAAAAAGATGATCAAGACACAAGAGTAAAGCATGTTTATCTTAATGACAAAGGTAAAAAAATTTCAAATGAAATTTTTGATACTCAAAAAAAAAGAATTTATAACGCTCTCCTTAATTCTAGTTCTGAAGAGGTAATTAATTTTGACAATGTATTAAATAAAATTATTAATGGATAAGTTGATAGCACATATACTAGTTGTTGATGATGATGATGGTATTAGATCTTTAGTAAAAAAATATTTAATTGAAAATGACTTTCTTGTAAGTACTGCGGAAAATGCAGAAGATGCTTTTGAAAAAATAAAACTTATAAAATTTGATCTAATTATATTAGATATAATGATGCCAGGAAAAAATGGGCTAGAATTCATTCAAGAAAATAAGACTAAAATTGAAACACCTATAATACTTTTAACTGCCAAAGGTGAGGCCAATGAAAGAATAGAAGGTTTAGAATTAGGTGCAGACGATTATTTGCCTAAACCATTCGAGCCAAAAGAATTAATTCTTAGAATAAAAAATATTCTTAATAAAACAAAAAAAATTAATCAAAAAAGAGTAATTGAATTCAAAAACATCAAAATAGATCTCAATAAACTTTTAATAATCAAGAATGATCTAGAGAATAAAATTAATAATACTGAAAAAATAATTTTGGAAAAAATGATTAATAATCCAGGAAAAACTTTTTCGAGAGAATACATTGGCAATCTAATAGATTTAGACAAAGAACGATCAATCGATGTAATTATTACAAGATTAAGAAAAAAAATTGAGGAGAATCCAAAAAATCCTAAATTTTTACAAACAATCAGAGGAGCTGGATATGTTTTATGGATTGAGTAAAATTATTAAAAATATTCTTCCTAAAACTTTATTTTATAGAGCTTTATTAATTGTAGCTGTCCCCGTTATATTCTTACAGCTTATAATTACAATTGTTTTCTTTGATAGCCTTTGGATAAAAACAAATAAAGGAATGACCAAAGCACTTGTTAATGAAATAAGCACCTTTATAGAGGTATACAATAATGAAAACTATGACAAAAAAGAAATAACAAATCTTTTCTCTATATATCAGGATTTAAATATAGAATTTATAAAAGATGATAACTTTGACTATACTTACAAGGAAAGATGGTATAGCCCAATTGACAGAACATTAAGAAGAGAATTAAAATCAAGATTTAAAACTGAAAATTTTTGGATAAACACTACAAATTATAAAGAGTTAATTGATTTAAGAGTCAGATATCAAAAGGGATATTTTAAATTTATTGTTCCTAGAGATAGAGTCACAAGTTCATCAGCTCGAATATTTGCTTTATGGATAACTGTGCCAGCTATTATCATGATAATGATTTCTTTAATATTTCTTAAAAATCAAACTCGTCCAATAACGAATCTAGCTAAAGCGGCAGAAAAATTTGGTAGAGGTGAAGAGATTGATGAATACAAACCATCTGGTGCATCAGAGATACGTCAAGCAGGTTTTGAGTTTGATAGAATGAGAAAAAGAATAATTAGACATCTTAATCAAAGATCTGAAATGTTATCTGGAATTAGTCATGATTTACGAACTCCATTAACAAGAATGAAATTACAACTGGCATTTATTAAGGACAGTAATTTATCAAAAACTCTATCTGAGGATATAGATGAAATGGAAAAAATGTTGAATGAGTATCTACAGTTCACAAAATCATCTTTTCAAGAAAAAGATGAAATGTTTAATTTAACCCTATTAATTGATGAAATATGCGAAAAATATAATAATAACAATCTATCTTCGAAACTAATGCCTAGAGTTTACTTCAATGGAAGAAAAAATTTGATTAAGAGGTGCGTAAATAATCTAATAAATAATGCAATAAAATATGGAAAAAAAGTAAATATAGAGCTTACTAAAAGTAACAATAATTTGTTTATAAAAATTGAAGATGATGGTCCTGGAATACCAGAAAATGAATATGAAAACGTATTTAAACCATTCTATAAAATAAATAAAGGACGCGCAGATGCAAAATCTAGTGTTGGATTAGGTTTATCGATTGCGTCTGACATTATTAGATCACATGGTGGTAATATAAAATTAGAAAAATCAAAAATGAATGGACTCGGGGTTAGGATTTTCTTGCCTGTTTAGACTTTTTTTTTTTTAATTTTAATATTTCAATTTTTTTTTCTAAATTTTCAACTCTTTTAGATAATATATCAAATTCATCTTTACTAGTTAATTTTAATTTAAATACAAATTCATCCCTTTTCGATCTTAATATAGTTAATAATTCACTTGTTAGATCTTTTGAGGAAATAATACCTTGCTCTAATAGTCTTGCAAGTTTATCAATAACAAATTTTGAGTTTTTCATATTTTATTTAATTACTTTTTATAATTTAAGCTTATAATTATTATTAAAAATGTTCACTAATAATTTTGACCCAGTTGCAATACAGATTTTCACTTTAGAGATCAGATGGTATTCCTTGGCATATATTGCAGGAATATTAATTGGTTGGTACATGGCTAAAAAATTTTTTATTACAAACCAAGAAATTAAAGAAAAATTTGATGATTATTTAACATATTTGATTTTAGGTATAATTATTGGTGGAAGACTAGGTTATGTATTATTTTATAATATTGACTATTATTTAAATAATATAATTGATATTTTTAAAATCTGGCAAGGTGGAATGTCATTTCATGGAGGACTTTTAGGAGTTATATTTTCGACAATTTTATTTTCAAAAAAAAATAACCACAATCCATATTCTTATTTAGATATTGTCTCAATAGTAGCACCAATAGGTATATTTTTTGGAAGGATAGCTAATTTTATAAATTCTGAATTATATGGAACTGAAAGTAATTTACCATGGGCTGTCAAATTTTTAAAAGTTGATAATTTATATAGACATCCATCTCAGTTATACGAGGCCGCCTTTGAGGGTTTAGTATTATTCATAATTTTAATTCAATTTAAAAATAAGGGTTTTTTAAAGTTTCCAGGGATTATATCAGGTATATTTTTAATCTTTTATTCTTTGTTCAGATTTGTAATTGAATTTTTTAGAATTCCTGACGAACAATTGGGTTATTTATTTTTGAGTCTAACAATGGGGCAAATTATAAGTTTAATCTTTTTTATTTTTGGTATTTACTTAATAACCACAAAATATGAAATCAAAACATAGAATTAATATTCCATTAGACAGATTTATTAATTTATCTCTATACGATAAAAAAAAAGGTTATTATATGAAAAAAAACCCTTTTGGAAAAAAGGGAGACTTTACTACAGCGCCAAATATTTCAAGATTATTCTCAGAAATGATAGCGATATGGATTTTAAGTTTTTGGCAAAATTTAGGGTCACCAAAAAATTTTAATCTTATTGAACTTGGTGCTGGTAATGGTGAAATGATGAAGGTAATGCTTGAAAGTTTTAAAAATTTTCCAAATTTTTTAAATTCAAGTAAAATTTTTATATTTGAAAAAAGTCCTAAGCTTAAAAAAATTCAAAAAGAAAAACTCAAAAAAGATAAGATAATTTGGCTTTCTAATTTTAACACTATTAAAAAAAAACCAACACTTTTTATAGCAAATGAATTTTTTGACTCAATTGCAATAAAACAATTTATTAAGATAAATAATGTATGGTTTGAAAGATTTGTAAGTATTAATAATGAAGAGTCCTTTTTTTTTGATAAGAAATTTAATATGAAAAGTTTTGAAAAAAAAATAAAATTTAAAATTAGTAATAATCAAAATTTTATCGAATATTCCAAGTTAGGGTTTAATTATATAGATATTATATCAAAAATTATAAAAAAAAATCGAGGAGGCTTGTTAATAATTGACTATGGCACCTTAAAGAAAAAAATGAACAATACACTTCAAGCTATATCTAATCAGAAATATTCTAATATTTTAAGTGATATTGGAAATTCTGATATAACTCATAATATAAATTTTAATTTATTTAAAAGAATTATAGAAAAAAAAAATTACCTCAAAGGTATAACTACTACTCAGAGAAATTTTTTAATCAAAATTGGCATTGAGCAAAGAGCTGAGATTATTTCAAAAAACCTTTCATTTTTAAAAAAAGCTGACATTTTTTTCAGACTAAAAAGACTTATAGATAAAAATCAAATGGGAAATCTATTTAAAGTAATGCTGATTAAAAATAAGGATAATAAATTTAACTTGGGATTTGAAAATGATTGAGTCAAAAAAATTAAAAAAATTCAAAAACATTAAACATGGTTTTTTTAATAGAAATGGTGGCAAATCAAAAGGAATTTATAAAAGCTTAAATTGTGGACAAGGATCAAAAGACAAGAAAAATGATATAAAAAAAAATTTAAAAATTGTTAAAAATAAATTGAGTAATAATTCAAAAAATATCTTTTTAGTTTATCAGGTTCATAGTAATAAATTTATTTATATTAATAAAGATAGCAAAATAAAAAAAGGAAGAATTAAAGCTGATGCTATCATTACTAATCAAAAAAAACTACCCATTGGTGTTTTGACGGCTGATTGTGTACCAATATTGATTTATGATAGTGTCTCAAAAATCATTGCAGCAATTCATGCAGGTTGGAAAGGTGCTTACAAAGGTATTATCAATAAAGTAATAAAATTTATGTTACTTAAAGGCAGTAAAGTAAAAAATCTTCATGCTGCAATTGGTCCTTGCATCTCTCAAAAAAGTTATAATGTAAAAGAGGATTTTGTTAAAAAATTTATAAAAAAGAGTAAAAATAACAGCATATTCTTTAAAAAAAAAAATAATGAGATTTATTTTAATTTACCCGAATACGTGAAATCTCAACTTAAATTTAACAAAATCTCAAATATAGACCACATAAATATAGATACTTTTGATTATAAGAATAATTTTTTTAGTGCTAGACGATCTTTAAGACTAAAACATGATGATTATGGTAGAAATATTTCAATAATTATGATTAATTAAACTTTTCAATGAAATTATTAACAGGAAATAGCAATAAAGCTTTAAGCAAAAATATTGCTAAATATTTAAAAACCAAAATTGTTAATTCAAGCATCAGAAAATTTTCTGATGGTGAAATTTACATAGAGATAAATGAAAATATTAGAGGTAATAGCATATTTATTATTCAATCTATTTCATCACCTGCAAATGACAATCTTATGGAATTATTACTTTGTATTGATGCTCTTAAGAGATCTTCGGCAAAAAATATCACTGCTGTTATTCCTTATTTTGGGTATGCTAGACAAGACAGAAAAGTTGTTCCAAGAACTTCAATTTCAGCGAAACTCGTTTCTAATCTTATTACTAAAGCGGGTGCAGACAGAGTAGTAACTGTAGACTTACACGCAGGACAAATTCAAGGTTTTTTTGATATTCCAGTTGACAATCTTTTCGCAACTCCCATCTTCGCAAGACATATTAAAAAAAAGATTAAAAGTAAAAATATGATTTGTGTAGCTCCAGATGTTGGGGGAACTGAAAGAGCAAGAGCTCTTGGAAAAATTTTGAATGTTGGTCTTGCAATTGTTGATAAAAGAAGACCAAAACCAGGACAATCACAAGTTATGAATGTAGTTGGAGATGTAAAGGGTAAAACATGTATTGTAGTTGATGATATAATTGATTCTGGTGGAACAATAGTAAATGCTGCAAAGGCATTAAAAGAAAGAGGAGCTAAAGAGGTTTATGTTTATATTACTCATGGCGTTTTAAGTGGTGAGGCAGTTAAAAAAATTAAGAGCTCTGTTATAAAAAATTTAGTAATTACAGACACTATTGATAATTTGAATAGAACAAAAAATGTAAAAAATATAGAAGTTTTGCCAATTTCTGGTCTTATGGGAGAAGCGATTAAAAGAATCTCAAACTCGACTTCGGTGTCTGATTTATTCAAATAATTACCTTGATTATTTATCAACATGGGTTAAAACCCTGTGACTTATGAATTCTTTAGAAGCAAGCACACGTAATAACACCACAAAAGGTCAATTAACTAAAATTAGAGAAAGTGGGAATGTTCCTGCAATAATTTATGGTGGAAAAGAAGAAAATCAAAAGATAACAATTTCTAAAAAATTACTTAAATTTTTAATTGATAAAGAAAACTTTTTATCAAACATAATTACATTAAAAGTTGATGGAAAAGATCAGAATGTGTTACCGAGGGAAGTAAAATATCATATAATTAGTGATGAACCTACTCACGTTGATTTTTTAAGGGTTTTACCTGGAGTAAAGATTAAAATAGAAGTGCCTGTTAATTTTATTAATCATGAAAAGTCTCCAGGACTTAAACGAGGTGGTGTTTTAAATATAGTTAGAAGAAAAGTTGAATTAAAATGTCCAAGTGAGAAAATCCCCGAAAATTTAACTATTAATCTTGATGGTGTAGATATTGGTGAAAGCTTTAAAATTTCATCAATCAAATTAGATGCAGATGTAGTTCCTACAATTCAAGGAAGAGACTTTGTAATTGCAACTTTGGCAGCACCAACAGTCATGAAAGAACCAGAAAAACCTGCAGAAGCAGAAGCCACTGAGGGTGAAGAAGGTGCTGAAGGTACAGAGGCGGCAGCTGCAGCTGATGGAGATAAACCGGCTACTGAGGGTGAAAAAAAAGATGGTGATGATAAAAAATCTACTGATAAAAAGCCCTCTGAAGAAAAAAAATAATCAAAAAGAATTGAATTTATCCTAAATTACTTATGCTTTTATTTGTAGGTCTCGGCAATCCAACACCTGATAGCGAAAATAACAGACACAATGTTGGATTTAAAATTATAGATAAGATTAATAAAGAATTCAGCTTGTCAAAACAAAAACCAAAATTTAAAGGTTTGCTTACAACTGGTAATATTGGAAATACAAAAGTTTACGCGATTAAGCCTTTAACCTTTATGAATAATTCGGGGATTTGTATTAGAGAATTAATAGAATACTTTAAAATTGATGCTAACGATGTAGTTGTTTTTCATGATGATCTTGACTTAGAATTTGGAAAAATTAAAGCTAAATTTGGAGGATCAAACGCTGGTCATAATGGTATTGCTTCAATTGATAAATTTATTGGTAAGGACTATTCAAGGGTAAGGGTTGGCATAGGTAAACCTAAAAACAATATAGAAATTGCTGATTATGTCTTACAAAACTTTAATGAAGATGAAGTACAAGGTATTGAAAAAATTTCAAAAAATATTATAGAGTCGATGTCAATTCTTGTTGAAAAAAAACTAGATCTTTTTTCAAGTACTGTAAATAATAAATAATGAGTTTTAAGTGTGGAATTGTTGGTTTACCAAATGTTGGTAAATCTACATTATTCAATGCGGTGACAAACTCTAGTAAAGCTCAAGCTGCAAACTTTCCTTTTTGCACTATTGATCCGAATGTTGGAATTGTTGCAGTCCCTGATTACAGAATTGACAATCTTGCAAAAATATCTAGCTCAAAAAAAATAATTAACACAACTATTTCATTTGTCGATATTGCAGGCTTGGTTAAAGGTGCTTCAAAAGGTGAAGGACTAGGTAATAAATTTCTGTCTCATATAAGAGAAGTTGATGCAATCATTCACTTAATCAGATGTTTTGACTCGGATGATATTCAGAATGTAAATCCAGATGTTAACCCGGTAAGAGATCTTGAGATTATTGAAACAGAAATGATGCTGGCAGACCTAGAGTCTATTCAAAAAAGATTAGAAAAAAATAATAAAAAAAATATAGATGATGATCAAATTAATATACTAGAGATAGCCTTGGACTGTATCAATAATGAGAAAAATATAGAGATTTTAAGATCTCAGTATGATAAAAAAATTCTTAACCAAAGCGGTCTACTCTCATTAAAACCAAAAATATTTGTTTGTAATGTGGATGAGCAAAGTGTTCAAAAAGGAAATATATACACAAAAAATTTTATAGACAAATATGGAGAAGAAAATACTCTAATTATTTCTGCTGATATAGAAAATCAAATCAATCAATTAGAAAAAGGTGAAAAGAAAAACTATATGGATATGATAGGTTTAAAAGAAACGGGATTAGATCTTTTAATACAAAAAGGATATAAAATTCTTGAATTAGATACTTTCTTTACCTCAGGTCCTGAAGAGACAAGAGCATGGACTATTCAAAAAAATTGTAAAGCTCCGAAAGCTGCTGGTGAAATTCATACTGATTTTGAAAAAGGTTTTATAAGAGCCGAAACAGTTTCTTATGATGATTTTATTGCTAATGAAGGATGGTTAAACTCTAAGACAAACGGAAAAATGAGATTAGAAGGCAAAGACTATATCATAAAAGATGGGGATGTATTAAACTTCCGTTTTAACACGTGACCAAATTCTTTTCATGCTGAAATAAACTAACGTTGTAAGAATAATTAGATAAACAATAGCTTTAAAACCCATTTTATGTCTTGCCTCTAAATGAGGCTCTGCTGCCCACATTAAAAATGTTGTCACATCTTTGGACATTTGCTCAACAGTTGCGTTTGTTCCATCCGAATACTCTACTAAACCATCTGATAATTGGTTAGCCATTTTAATTTTATTACCGTACATAAATTTGTTGTAATAAACTCCATCATCTAAAGTAATTCCAATAGGTGGATCTTCATATCCTTGAAGAAGAGAATAAATATAATCCACGCCCCCTACTCTCGCTTTAACTAGTACTGACATATCTGGAGGATAAGCTCCACCATTTGCAGATTGTGCAGCTTTAACATTATCATATGGCATTACAAATTTATCAGATAACTTTCCAGGTCTTGTGAACATATCACCATCCGAATTTGGTCCATCTTTAACCTCAAAAGATGCAGCAATTGCTTTTGCTTCTGCCTCTGTAAATTCTGGGCCACCTTTTTCCGCTAAATTCCTGTAACTTAAATACTTCATAGAATGACACGATGAGCACACCTCTGTATAGACTTGATAGCCTCTTTGAAGTGATGCACGATCAAACTTTCCAAAAAGACCTTTAAAACTCCAGTCAGTTTTTAAATACTCTACTTTTTCAGCAGCATTTGAATTATATTGAAAACACGTAATAAAAATTATTAAAAAAATTATTCTAGAAAATTTTTTCACTTATTCCTTTAAACCTTCTCTATTTTTCGCTGCAGCTAAATTTGGAGAACCACCCAGAATAGGCTCGGTAATACTTATAGGTAATGGTAAAGTTTTTTCTTTAAACCCAAGTACAGGTAATATCACTAAGAAATGTAAAAAATAGTATGCAGTAGCTACTCTAGCTATCAATAAATATAATCCTTCTGCTGGCATTGCACCCACGTAACCTAGAATTAAAACATCAGCGACTAAGATCCAGTAAAACTGTCTGTATAAAGGTCTAAATACTGCCGATCTGATTTTAGATGTATCCAACCATGGAAGAGCTGCCAAAATAAAAATAGCTGAAAGCATCGCAATAACACCTAATAACTTATCTGGTACTGATCTTAAAATAGCATAAAAAGGTAATAAGTACCATTCTGGTACAATATGAGCTGGAGTTACTAATGGATCAGCTTCAATATAGTTATCTGCATGGCCTAAAATATTTGGTGTATAAAAAACAAAGAAAGCAAAAACTATCATAAACATCAACAAAGCAAAGCCATCTTTTATTACTATATACGGGTGGAAAGGGACAGTGTCTTTTGATGGTTTTTTTATATCTATACCAACAGGGTTATTATTACCAGGTACATGTAATGCCCAAATATGAAGAACAACTAAACCTAATATTAAAAATGGTATCAAATAATGAAGTGTGAAAAATCTTGTCAGTGTTGGATTATCGACTGAGTAACCACCCCACAACCAAGTAACTATACCTTCTCCAACTAAAGGGATTGCGCTAAATAAATTTGTAATTACTGTCGCTCCCCAAAAGCTCATTTGACCCCACGGAAGAACATAGCCCATAAATGCCGCTGCCATCATTAAAAGATAAATAATAATACCTATAATCCATATAATTTCTCTTGGAGCTTTATATGAACCATAAAACAAAGATCTAAATATATGAATATAAACTGCTAAAAAAAACATTGATGCACCATTTGCATGAATATATCTAATTAGCCACCCATAATTTACATCCCTCATAATATGTTCAACACTATCAAATGCCATATCTGCATGAGCAATATAATGCATAGCTAAAACCAAGCCTGTAACAATTTGTGTAATTAAACAAAAAGTTAAAATTCCACCAAATGTCCACCAATAATTTAAATTTTTTGGTGTTGGATAATCTGTAAGATGATTAGCAAGTGTTAGAAGTGGTAAGCGGTCGTTAAACCATTTTCCAAATTTTGATTTAGGATTGTATTCGTGATCACTCATTATTAATTTTCCTACCCAATCTTAATTGTATTCGCATTAACAAATTCATATTTTGGAATTTCCATATTTGTTGGCGCTGGTCCTTTTCTAATTCTACCAGATGTATCATAATGTGATCCATGGCAAGGACAAAACCAACCATTGTAATCCCCCTTTTGATCTAGAGGCACACAGCCTAAATGAGTACAAACACCAAGCATAACAAGCCACTCTGGATTTTGAGCACGATCTTCATCTTTTTCTGGATGTTTCAAGTCCTCTAATTTAACTGATCTTGCCTCTTCAATTTCTTCATCTGTTCTTCTTCTTATAAACACTGGTTTTCCCCTCCAAAGCACTGTAATTGTTTTTCCGGGACCCACAGAGCTAACATCAACTTCTGTGCTAGCTAAAGCTTTTACTGAAGCATCTGGATTCATTTGATCTATCATAGGCCAAACTACTGCACCTGCTCCCACAGCTCCAACAGCATAAGTGGCTGTAAATAAAAAATCTCTTCTATTGGTTTTCTTTTCCGCCATTTCTATGTTTGTATAATTCTATATATTGATTTAGCTAGTTAATATATGATTACATATAATAAAAAAGTATTATTTTTCTACTGAAAGAATGACACATAATCTAATGAATGATGGGCCTAAAATTGCATTATTTGAACCAGATATTCCACAAAATACTGCTGCAATAATAAGGACATGTGCTTGTCTTGGGGCTAAATTGGAGATTATAGAGCCCTGTGGCTTTTTGCTAGACGATAAAAGGTTTAAAAGAGTGGTTATGGATTACATGAGTACAAAAAATGTTAAATTTTATCAAAGCTCAGATGATTTCTTTCAGTATAAAAAAAATGAGAGAATCATACTAATGACCACTAAGGCAAAATTATCTTATACAAAATTCAAATTTAATATAAATGATACTATATTATTCGGAAGGGAGAGTGCTGGGGTTCCAGAAGAAGTGCATAATATAATAAAAAATAAACTTAAAATACCTATGAAAAATAATATGCGTTCACTTAACATTGCCTCATCTGTTGCAATAATATTAGCTGAAAGCCTTAAACAAACTAAATTAATTTAAAATGGACTTAGAAATAAAAAAAGATTTAACAAGTAATTGGTTTAAAATGCTTCAACAATCTATCTGTCATGCAATTTGTAATTTAGAAAAAAATAAAGTTAAATTTAAATCAAAAATATGGAAAAGAAATAATAAAAAGGATGAAGGTGGTGGTGAATTTAAAATT
>Ga0163109_10001773_pt1 | contig 17018 bp, 12 predicted proteins | sample CRUFie1St13metaG_FD_108704 | JGI IMG/M metagenome (GOLD analysis project Ga0163109, IMG submission 108704) | Marine microbial communities from the Costa Rica Dome - CRUD Field 142mm St13 metaG | ecosystem: Environmental > Aquatic > Marine > Oceanic > Photic zone | place: Costa Rica: the Eastern... | reverse complement strand
CTTAACTTTGAATAAATTATAATTGATTAAAAGGATTAATTTGTTTAGTAAAAATTGCTGTAAAAAGAAAAATAATTTCGTTTATGTATTATGGAAATGTGCAGAATGCAATTTATTTTCTATTTTTATTCCATTTTTGTGCTTGAGTTTTTCTTTTTCAAAAAGCCAAATTTCAGGAAGAGTTTTAAATTCAAAAACAAATTTACCAATTTATAATGTAAGTATTTTTATTGATAGTTCTTCAGTTGGTACCACAACCGATATTGATGGATTTTTTAATTTGAAAATAGATAAAAAATACGTTGATGATGAATTTCTAAATTTTAAAATGATTGGATATAAAAATTTAAAAATTCCTATAGATTTGTCTAATGAAAATTTGCAGCTAACAAATATTTACTTAGATCAAAAAATACTTAATTACGAACCTATCCAAGTGCATTCACATTATGAGACTGATGATTTAATTTCTACAATTTCAATTGCCGGAAAAGAGCTTAATGAAAATATAAAAGGTGATTTAGCAAACACACTTTCGAATGAATCCAATATTGGCATTAATTCAATTGGTGTTGTTACATCAAAGCCTTCTCTAAGAGGTTTTACTGGCGATAGATTCCTAATAACAAAAGATGGAAATCAAACTGGAGATTTATCGCAATCTTGCATTGATCATGTAATAGTACTTGATATGTCAGAAGTTGATATGATTGATATCATTAGGGGGCCAGAATCGCTTTTATATGGTGAAAATGCTATTGGAGGAGTCATTAATACTAGTCTAATTGGAAATCCATCAGTAAAAGTTGATAGACCTTATGGAAAGTTTTTAATTGGGGATGAGTCTTTTAATAATAGTGATTATTGGAATGCAATGCTATATGTACCTATTGAGAATACGCAAATAAATACTTTTTACAGTAGTAGGCAAACTCGTAATCAAACTAGTCCAGAAGGCGAGTTGGAAAATACATATTCAAATACAACAAATTTTAAACTGGGATATACTATTTATAATGGTAGCAATTACATTAATTTTATAAATGAAGAATATATTATGGATTATGGTGTCCCACCATCAGAAACAGGTCATATTGATGGAATTGATGTTGAATTAACATCTAATTCAAATCTAATAAATTACCATAGAGATTTGTCAATCTTTCATGCTACCTTAGATGTAAAATATAATTACATTGACTATGAACATAGAGAATATGTGAAAGGCTACAGTGATTATCACGTCAAGTTGCAAAAAAAGACTCAAAATATGAAAGTTGAACTAAAATCACACGATATTATTTTGGGTACTGAAATTACAGATAGAAAATTTCAACCAGATGGTTTTTATTTATCTCCTTTTACTCGCGAGGAGGATATTTCTGTATATGGATATTATAACAGGACAATTGATTATTTTGGCATAGATTTTTTAAGTTCGTTTAGACTTTGTGCATTAACAATAGAGCCTGGAGAATATAATCACGAAAATGGTAATTATAATTTAATTTTAAAGGATGATGATGGAAATCCAATTTTAGATGATAATGGTAATAAAATTTCAGCTGTTAAAGATAGAGAATTTAAAAATGCATCGATTTCATTGGGTTTAAGAAAAAAAATAGATAAATTTGAATTTAATACTTGGTTTATGAAAACAGATAGAGCGCCAAGAGTTGAAGAGTTATATTCTGATGGACCCCATTTAGCTTCCTATGCTTTTGAAGTTGGTAATCCTGACTTAAAATCAGAAAAAATATATGGAATAGAAAATTCAATTAAATACTATGGAAATAAAATAGATTTTGCATTAGTAGGATTTTATAATTATAGTCCTTATTATTTTGAAATGACAAAAGATGGTAATTGTGAATTTCCTGAAGACTGGCAAGCTTGGCTAGGTCATCCTTGTGCTGGTGTAGATTGGATTGATTGGGGTAGTGGGGCTGCAGGATGGCTTTATAAATATACTGCCAAAGGAAATGAAGCGGTAATTCAAGGTATTGAAATAGATTTAGGTTATTCATTTACTGATAATTTTAAAATAAACTATAATTACTCAATGGTTCGTGGTGATAATAAAACAACAAATATGCCATTATCCTATATGAATCCCACGAAAGAAATATTAGATATAAGTTATTACAAAGATAATTACAGTTTAAAATTACGATTTAAAAATATTCATGATCAAAATAGATTAGGTGAATTTGAAACTCATACAGAAGGAGCCTTATTAACTGATTTTTTAGTTAATTTTCAATTCAGAAGACACAATATTGCTATTCAATTTAATAATATTTATGATGAAATACATTATAACCATCTTTCCAGGGTAAAAGATGTTACGCCTGAGGCTGGCAGGAATGCACACATAGTATACAAAATAATGATTTAAATTTTTGGTACTATCAGTTTATAATTTTTTTGAAATCATTTCCACTAGGATGTTGAAAAACTCTAAGCTCAAACTCTTGGACTATTGATAAAAGATGATCAAAAATATCGGCTTGTATTGACTCATAGTTAACCCAATTAGTGTCATTTGAAAAGACATAAATTTCAATTGGTAAACCATCTGGCTTAGGAGGTAATTGCCGAACAAGAAAAGTCATTTCTTTGTGTATATTTTTGTGATTTTTAAGATAATTTATGACATATGCTCTAAAAGTTCCAACGTTGGTAAGTGATCTTCCATTTATTAGTTCACTTTTATCAATTTTATGTTTTTCATTATATAAATCTACTTCGGCAATTTTATCATTTAAGTATTGTTTGATTAAGGAAAACTTTTTGAATTTTTGAATCATTTCGTAGTTACAAAATTTGATACTACTCATATCAATTTTTATTGATCGTTTTATTCTTCGACCTCCACTTTCAGACATTCCTTTCCAATTTTTGAAAGAAGAATTAATAAGCTGGTGAGTGGGTATAGTTGTTATAGTTTTATCCCAATTTTGAATTTTAACCGAATGGAGTGCAATATCAATTAAATCTCCGTCTGCACCAAACTGTGGTGCTTCAATCCAATCTCCAATTTTAAAAAGGTTATTTGAACTAATTTGTATACTTGAAACTAATGAAAGAATTGTATCCTTAAAAATAAGCATCAAGACAGCTGTTAAAGCTCCAATACCACTTATAAAATAAATTGGTGATTTCCCTGTTATTAGAGCTATTAATATTATAGCACCAAGTATGTTAATTGTAAGTTTAATAACCTGTATGTAACTTTTGATATTAAGTCTTTTGGCGAATTGTGTTTTTGAATAAATATCATTTAATGCATTTATAATGGAATTTATTGATAAAATTAAAATAATATTTATCGATACAATTAAAATTCTATCTAAAAAAATATGAAATGTAAAAAAATCTTTAACTGTATATAAAAATATAAGAGGAATTAAATAAGAAATTCTTTTAAAAACACCATACTCTAACAATATATCATCAAAATTTGTAGATGTTTTTTTAAAAAAATGAGAGATTGATTTCATAACCACATTTTTGGTTATGAAGTATAGTATGTAGCATACTGCAATTGTTAAAAAATATGCTAGATACCATTTATTTTCAAGATTTGATGTTAGATAGTTTATTATGTTAGTCATAGTTTAAATTTATTATAGTTTTTGTCTAAACATTAAAATGTACGTTTATTAACCAAAAAATATGTTATTCTATATTTTAAAGTTTTTAAATTTATGTAAGAAAATAGTTCAAAATTTATTATAAAATTAATATAATAATTTATGAATCATAACTAATCTTTTTAACAAATAGAAATTCTACAAATTAAATTGCATATTATACATTGATAAAACGACAAACCATATCTGATTTTAAAATAGCTTTTTTAAGCATTCTTTTTTCGGTAACATTTACTAATGAATTTTCAAACTTTGATTTGGACAGACTTTCATATATAGATTCACTTTCAAACAAGCTCATTAAAGAAAAGAAATTTCCAGGGGTTTCCATATTAATTCAATCTAATAATGATATCATTTATAATAGAAAAATCGGTTTTGGAGATATTGATAATAAAGTGATTTTAAATGAAAATACGGTATTTAGAATTTATTCTATGACAAAACCTATTACATCAGTTGCAGCGATGATTCTTCTTGAAAGAGGATTAATTAAATTAGAGGATCCCATAAGTAAGTATTTACCTGAATTTACAGAAATGAAGAAAATAAAAGTTATCAACTTTCCTTTTATAAAGCATTTATTTCATTTTACAAAAAAAGTTCATCAAGAGATAACTATTTTTCATTTATTAACCCATACTTCCGGCATGTATTATGATTTTAGTAGTAGGTATGGCAGTGTTTATAAAAAGTTTATTAAAGGATCTGAAAAAAAAATTAATAGTTTAGATGACTTTTCAAAGCAAGCATCTAAACTACCATTACTGTTTGAACCAGGATTTGATTTTAATTATGGCATAAGTACAGATATTCTAGGAAGAATCATTGAGGTAGTATCAGGCAAAGATTTAGCTTCTTTTTTTAAAGACGAAATTTTTACTCCTTTAGAAATGAACAGCACATTATTTAACTTTAACAGTGAAATAAAAGATTTATTAACTGTCTATGAGAACTTAGATGATAAAATTGTTCCCTATTCAAGATTAAATATATCGCCAATAGCAAATTATCCGCTAGGAGGAGCTGGACTCTTTTCTACAATTTCTGATTATTCAAATTTTTGTATTATGTTACAAAATAAAGGCTCCTTTAAAAATAAAAGAATTATTAGTAAAAATAGTATCGAATTAATGACAAAAAATCATTTAAAAGATTTAGATGGTGAAAATGCTAAAAGAATATCTCGTAGATTACCAATTACATTAATTGAAGGTATATATGAGAGAACTTTTCCTATGGACGGATTTGGACTTGGTTTCTATATTAATGAATCCCTAAGTCATCAAAAAACTATAGCAAGTAAAAATAGATATGGATGGATGGGAGCAGCCAATACATTCTTTTTCATTGATAATGAAAATGATTTTTTTACTATAATTATGTCGCAATCCAAAATGGATTTTTCAATCTTGAATGACTATGAAAATGTTATTTACCAAGCTATTAAAAATTAAATATGCATTTGCTAGAATTTAAAAATATATCAAAAAAATATGGCTCATTTGAAGCTCTTAAGAATATATCGTTTTCAATCCCAGAAAATTCTATTTTTGGTATTTTAGGTGCAAATGGAAGTGGTAAATCAACGTTTATGAAAATTCTGCCAGGATTAATTCAAAATTGGACAGGTCAAATTTTTTATAAAGATAAAATTTTAAAATTAAATAGTAAATTATTAAAAAATAATTTTGGATATTTAATTGAATCACCCACTTTTTATGAGTATCTAACAGCTAAGCAAAACTTAGAATTATTTTCAAGAATTTCATTTGTCTCTAATGACAGAATTAATACTGTTTTAAAATTGGTTAATTTAATTGAAAGAAAAAATGACAAAGTGAGTAACTATTCCTATGGTATGAAACAAAGATTAGGGATTGCACAAGCGTTATTACATGATCCAGATATTATTGTTTTAGATGAGCCAAATAACGGTTTAGATCCCAATGGAATTAATGACATGACTAAATTAATTAAGGAGCTAAAATCACAAGGAAAAACAATTTGTTTAAGTACGCACAACTTAAAAGATGTCGAAGAAATATGTACAGATTTTACAATATTCAAAAATGGAATAAATTCAATTTCAACATCGATGGAAATACAATTAAAAAATAGTAAAAAATGGCTTTTAAATGTTAATGATAAAAATGAAGCAATTGCAAGAATTACCAAATCTAATTTATTTAACGTTTTAAATGTTTATAACAACAACATACTAGTTGATTCGAAATCAAATTCTACAATTAAAGATTTAAATAATATTCTTTATGATCTTGAACTTTACAAAATAAATAAAGATTCTGATTTAATAAGTTATTTTAAAAATGATTAGATTATTTTATAATGAAATAATTAAAGCATTTTTTAAGAGAAGAACTTATATTAGTTTTCTTCTTATTACATTTTTAATACCAATTATAGTTTATGCAATTGACTATGGTGCTGTATCTCTACAAAATAAAATATATGGGCAGATGCAAGACTCTTTTATTTTTATAGGTTCAATAGTAAATGGTAATTTTTCGACGTATTTAATTATAGCAATTTTAATTTCACATATGCCCTTTTTATCAACTATTGTACCATCTGAAATCATATCTGGAGAGTACTCTAAGGGAACATTTAGAATGTACTTAACACGCCCTATATCTAGGGGAGCAGTATTTTTTTCTAAATTATTAGTTGTTTATTTATATACAACAATGATGATGTTCTATTTCTTTTTTTACAGTCTATTTATTTCCTATCTGATTTTGGGAGATGGAGAATTAATTGTATTTCACAATGGTATATTGTTATTAGGAGAAGATGATATTTTATGGAGATTTTTCCTGAGCTTTTTATTCTCAAACTTTGTTATGCTTTCAGTGGCATCACTTTGTTTCCTATTTTCATCATTTTCAAAAAATAGTGTAACTCCAATCATATCAACAATTAGTATAGTTTTCATCGGTACAGCAATATCTTTTATACCAATTGATATTTTTGAAATTATTGATCCATATTTATTTACTGGATACATCGATATTATTTTGCTATCTTTTTATGATCCAGTACCTTTTGATATTTTTCTAAATTGTTTTTTTGTAACTTTTGTTTGGTCATTAATTTTTATTGCGATTGCATATTTTAATTTTATAAACAGGGATATAATTGAATGATTATTACTAGTAGAATAATTTTATTATTTCTTTTATGTAGTTTTCTATTTTCTAATGAAAATAAAGAAGATTATTATATTAGAAAAACTAATGAAAAGTTTAATGAAGTAAATGATTATCAGGTTGAAATGATAATTAGAGTCAAAGTACCTGCTTTTCGTATGCCAAAGAAAAAGTATAAAGTATTTTACAAAAAGCCTAATAAAATAAAAATAAAATCTAAAGGTTTTGGTATTTTACCTAAAACAGGACTTTTTACCTCCCCAAATGATAATTTTGATAATTTGAAAAATATAACAATGATTTATGATCAAGATATATCAAATCATGTAATTCTTAAGGGAGATTTAATTGTTGACAGTTTGAAATTTGATATGCCTAATGAGTACTCTAGAATTACATTTGATCCAATTGTTGAAGTTAAAATTGATACAATAAATTGGGTTATAAAAAATGTTACAACTAAGCTTGATTCATTAAAATTATTTCAAATAAATAATAACTATGATATATATAATGATAAATATTATATGCCAAAAGAATCTATAGTAAAATATTTCATAAAAGACAAAAAATTATTTAACTGGATTAATAAAGATGCAAGTAATGTAATTGGGCAAGGAAAAGAATTAGCTAACAGAAACGATTCAATTGTTGAAGGCACAATAACTGTTGAATACAATAATTATAAAATTAACAAAGGTATAAAAGATAAAATATTTGATTAATGAATTTTAAATTAATATAAAATGTTAATATGATATATTTTTGTTTAAAATGATCATTAGATTTTATAACTTACTAATTATGGTCAATTTAAAATGATAGCCAAAGAAGGTAGAGTTGTTTTAATTCCGATTGTTCTGGTTTGTATTATAGGTACATTAATCAATACATATTACAGTTTAAAATGGTTAGACTACTTTAACTATTTTAACTATATCTTTTTATTATTTTCTTTATATTTTTTTAGAAATCCTAATCGTCAAATCATTGGTAATTCTGATCAAATGATTTCTCCGGCTGATGGTAAGATAATTCAAATTATTGATGTGAATGATCCAGATATTGGTAAAGCAAAACAAATTTCAATTTTTCTGTCAGTTTTCAATGTGCATTCTCAATATGTTCCAGTAGATTGTAAAGTTTTATCAAGTGTTTACCACCCAGGTAAATTCCTGATAGCTTATAATCATAAAACATCTACTGATAATGAACAAACAGTCATATTATTTGAAACTAGAAATAAACAAAAATTTAAAATAAAACAAATTGCAGGATTGATTGCTAGAAGAATATTGAATTATATGCAACAGGGTAAAAAACACTTTAAGGGAGACAGATTGGGTTTTATTAGATTTGGTTCTCGAGTTGAAATAATAGTTCCCGAAAGTTCATTTGATATATTGGTTAAAAATGGAGATATTGTAAGATCTAACATTACATTAATAGGGGAATTTAAAAATTGTTAAAATCACAATTCCCAAATATTATCACGCTATTGAATTTATTTTTTGGTTTTCTATCAATATTAAACAGTTACATTGATAATTACACTTTAGCTTGTTATTTCATTTTTTTAGCGGCTATATTGGATGCTCTCGATGGTAAAATTGCAAGAATGTTTGGAGTTTCAACTGAATTTGGAAAAGAATTAGATTCTTTGTCAGATCTTGTATCTTTTTGTCTCGCTCCATCCGTATTAGTTTATATTTTGTATTCACATAATATGCCAGGTATTTCTGGAGAACTTATAGCTTCAGCACCACTTTTGCTTGGTGTTATAAGACTTGCTCATTATAATATAAGTGAAAATGATGATTTATTTTATTTTGAAGGTTTACCTACAACATTTAATTCAATATTTATTTGTTCTTTAATTTTATATATAGAAAATATAAAGTTACTGGCTCCTGAATATTCTCAGCCAAAATTTTTATTGCCTATTATAGTTAGCTCTTCATTTTTAATGATTACAAGAATAAAATTCTCTAAATTCCCACTGATGAACTTTAATTCCGGCAGATTAAACAGCATCAAGTTATTAATTTCAATATCTGTTTTTATTATATTTTTTATTACATTGATATTTGAAAAACAAGAAATGTTTTTTTTGCTGTGTTCAAGTACAATCATATTAACAGGTTTATTTAATCATTTATTTTTTAATGAAAAGATTCATGTAAATATTTTAAAAAAATTTTTAGGACGTAACTAAATTTTAAAATCTATCTAAAATAAAAACTCATTTCTAATATTAAGTATTCATTTTGTAAATTAAACTATGAAAATTTTTAATAAATACGATCTTAAAACAACAATTATTATATTTTTATTTCCAGCAATAAGCATATTATGTATTCCACTATACATTCACAACTATGGTATAGTTTGGCAAGAACCCGCACTTTTATTTTTTGGTTGGATTTTATCAGGTCTTGGAATTACGGTAGGATATCATAGATATTTTTCTCATAAATCATTTAAAGCAAATCAATTTTTTGAATGGATTTTTATGATTTTTGGAACAATGGCTATTCAAAAATCTATTCTCCAATGGTGTTCCAATCATAGACAACATCACAAAAAATTAGATACTGATAAAGATCCATACAGTATTAAAAAAGGTTTTTTTCATGCTCATGTAGGTTGGATTCTAGAAAATAAATCATTTGAAATTAAGGGTGTAAGTGATTTAAAGAAAAAAAAAGCTGTTGCATTTCAAGCTAAATATTATTGGTCGTTAACAATATTAATTTCTTTCATTCTTCCATTATTGTTAGGGTTTTCTTACAGCCGTCCAATTGGAGCTTTGTTATGGGGGGTGATTTTGAGAATCACATTGGTTCACCACTTTACTTGGTTTATTAATTCGCTTTGTCATTATGTTGGTACTAAACAATATAACTTTAATATTTCAGCTAGAGATTCATGGTATATGGCTTTATTTACTTTTGGCGAAGGATATCATAATTTTCATCATACATTCGAGTGGGATTATCGCAATGGTATAAGATGGTATGATTTTGATCCAAGTAAGTGGGTTGTTAAATTTTTGTCTTATTTCAAAATAACATATGATCTTAAAATTGTTTCTGATACAAATATTTTTAAAGCTAAGTTAAAATCACTACAACAAAGAATAGAATTTGTTTCTAAAAAATATTCGATATCTGATAATTATAACGAGATCTTAAATGAGTATATAAAGAAATCTTTCCAACAGTTAGAGCTGTTAGAAACATTAGAAAAAAAATATAGAAATTTTAACTTATCCAAATTAAATGAAATTGATAAAAAGAAAATTGATTTCAAAAAGAAATTTCATTACAGAGAAATTCAAAATGCCATAAGTTCAGTAATGATGATGCTTGTCAACGTTAAAGCATTAAATTAATTGAAACATATTTAAAGCAATGAATTTGAATTCAAAAAACTATTCATTTGTCATAAATATATTTTTTCTTTTGTTATAAAATACTTATTGATCAATGAAAACGAATATTTTAGATTTAATTAATCCCTCAATTAATTTTAAAAATATCCACACAAATTTACGTAATGATATTATTTCAGGAATAACGGTTGCAATAATTGCTTTACCTTTATCGCTTGCATTTGGTGAAATTTCAAACTTAGGACCAATTGCTGGTATTATTGGTGCTATAATTGGTGGCATTATAGGTGGAATTTTTGGAGGGTGTTCTTTAAGTATAAGTGGTCCTACAGCACCTACATCAGCTCAAATTTCAACTTTTATGGGTTTATTTTTAATTGGCTCAACAAATGAGTCTGATTTAGTAGCTATATTCTCAATTATTTTTTTTAGTGGTCTGATTATTATATTAATATCTTTTCTTAATATTTCTAAATATATACATTATTTGCCATATCCCATCGTAGCAGGATTTATGTGCGGCATTGGTTTTCTGGTGATTATTAGTCAAATCAACCCTTTTTTTGGATTAGAACATTCAAATAGTTTAATACAATTTTATAAAAACATTAATTATGATGCACTGATAATATCTATTCCGTGTTTAATTATTCTATTATTTTGGGGAATTTTACAAAAAAAAAATATACAATTGTCTAATATTCCATCTCCTCTCATAGCTTTAGTTTTGGGTACATCTATTGCATATTTGTTTGATGCTGAAGTAATGCTTATTGGTAATAAAATGAATCATTCAGATTTTAATAATTTTGTTTTATATAAACCTGATATTTATAGATTAAGTGAGTTTTTGTTACCAGCATTGGGATTATCAGGGCTAATAATTATTGATAGTCTTTTAACTTGCGTAATTGCTGATAATCTATCTGGTAAACGTCATTTTTCAGACAAGGAAGCATTTGGCCAAGGTTTAGCTAATTTATTTTGTGGTATATTTGGTGGAGTTAGTACAGCCACTGCAACTATGTTTACAGTGTCTAATATTAAATTAGGTAGTAGGACAATATTATCATCTATAATTTATGGATTAACCTTATTATTTATATTATTGGGCTTGAAATCATTAGTAGCATCTATTCCTATAGCTTGTATTGCAGCAATACTTATAAAAGTTGGTTTTGATATTTTAGATTATAGAATAATACCAATAATTAAAAACTTATCTGTCTTTGATTTTTTAATTTTTATTTTAGTTTTAATAATTACGGTATTTCATAATATAATGTTTGCAGTGCTTTTAGGTTTAATTTTCACATTGTTGATATATTTTAAACAATTACTTTTCATTTACAAAAATAATAAGTTGCATAAACTTTTTCATGTTTCAGATAATAATTTTTACAACAAAAAGTATGATAAAAGAAGTTTACTAAATATTCCTATGGCTTTTTATGAAGTAAATGGACCTTTATTTTTTGGTTCAATTAATTCTTTTACTGAAATCATAAATAATCATGAATCATTAAAAAAAATAGAAATTTTAATAATTGATATTAGCAAGGTCTCAATGTTTGATTTATCTGGTAAAATTGGGATCGAGGATTTTATAATAAACTTGAAAAGATTTAACAAAAAAATATATGTACTTAATACCACATCCTCAACTGATGAGTATTTAAAAAAATTAAATTTTGTTAAAAATATTGGTAGTGAGAATTATTTTAAAAATGAAGATTTTATAAACGATATGATTCAAGATGATTTTAAGTTAAAATTAAAAAAATGATAAGAATATTATTATTTATTTTAACCCTATACTTCCAAGTAATAAAGATAGCTATGTTAACAAATGTTTTTTTTAGTTCTGATTTAAAAATTATTGATTTGAATGATGATTTTTTGATTTACGTCATTGATATTGTTATGATTATCGATATAATATTAGATAGTTAGTGATGAATAAATTTTTTTTTCAAATAATATTAATCTGTTCTACCATTTTTTGTACAATTCCAGATAAAAGGATTGTGGCTGAATGGGAACAAGCTTTGGGAACAATGATAAGATGGCCATTAGGTATTTCTACTGATTTGGTTATTGAATTAGCAAGAGATGATAGTTTATATGTTTTAGTAGAGTCAATAAATGAACAAGTTCAAGCATCTAATACATTTAATAGTATTGGATTAAATCTTGATAAAGTAATCTTTATAAATACTGATACATTTAGTCATTGGACTCGTGATTATGGACCCCAATTTTTAATTGGAGAAAATTATTGGAAGGTCATTAATCAAGATTTTAACGGCTATCCATTAGAAAATGGTTGTGATGAAATTTGCGATGATTCAATGATTTTTTTTGACTGTTTGGGTAATGAGTTTTGTAATAACCAGCCGTTATACCCTGAAGAGGGGTATGACTGCTACATCAATAATGATTCATGCCAAGATTTTAATGGTGATGGACAAATTCTAGATTGGCTAGGAGATGGATATTGTGATGATGGTAGTTGGGGATTAAATTTTATGTGTAATCAATATAGTTTTGATTGTGGAGATTGTGGAGGTGAAATTATTGATGACCTAGGATATTGCAATGAATCTTCATTTGGTAATAGAATTAATAATTTTAGTCAAACCTTAAGATTCAATAATAGAGGTTGGGATGAGGATGACAACACAAATATTGATTTTGCCAATCAGTATAATTGGGAAATTTTAAATTTACCTCTTTTTTTTACTGGCGGTAATTTTATGACAGATGGTTATGGAAATGCATTTTCAACTGAGCTGATGGTAAATGAAAATAATTTAAATATTGACAGTTTTATAGGTATAATACAAGAAACATTGAATGTAAATAACTATCATATATTCGATAATCCAAACTTTGAAAGCATCCAACATATTGATTGTATGGCAAAACTTGTCAATCCTGAGACTGTTATTATTAAACAAGTGTCTCAAGATAGTCCAGAGTATGATTGTATTGAAGAGTTTGCTAATTCATTTATGGAAATTAATTCATTTTACGATCGACCATACAATATACATCGTATATTTTGTCCTGAAATTATAGGAGGTCCTTGGGAAACCAATCCAGTTGCGGCATATACAAATTCTTTAATTTTGAATCAAAAAGTATTAGTACCACAATATGGAATTGATTATGATTTGCAAGCTATAGAAGTTTACCAAGATGTAATGCCAGGATATGAAGTGATTGGATTTGATGGAGCTACAAATGAACCTTGGTACAGTGAAGATGCTCTTCATTGTAGAACAATAGGTATTTTTGATCCAAATATGATAAATATTTCTCACAAAAAAATAATGTTAAATGAAAATTCTTATAATTCAGAAATAGTTGTTGAAACTGAAATAATTGATTACGGGAATTTAGACATACCATTAGATTCTGTAATTGTTCATTGGAGATATAATTCTGATAATGGCCCATATAATCAAATAAATCTTTATTATGAATCAAATAACCTATACGTTGGTGAATTTCCATTTTTGAATGCTAATTCTGCTATTGAATATTTTATATCAGCAACAAATATTAATGGCAAAAAAATGAATCACCCCCCAATTGGTTGGCATACATTTAATACATCACCAATATTATTAGGTGATATTAATAATGATTTAATCATTAATATACAGGATATAATTTTGTGTATTGGTATCGTACTGAATATGCAATTTGAAAATTTAGCAGATTTAAATTCTGATCAGATTGTTGACATTTTAGATATAGTACAAATCGTAAATATTATTTTAAATAACTAGTATTATTTAAACATATAATTCATCAATAAAAGCTTACATATACTTACATATTTTTTTAAATTTGGATTAGCATTTTCTTGTAATATCCAATAATATAATTTTATTTAAATTAAAATAGTCTAACCTTTGAAGGTTTTTCTAATAATTATAAAAAGGAGAAAAATAATCATGACAGTAATAAAAATATTTTTATCAATTTTAATATTTTCTTTCACTTTTACACAAGATTGTGATTCTCAGGTGTGTTTAACAATTAATGGGAATAATTTGAATTATAACTCGGAAGAAGATATAGCAGGTTTTCAGTTTAATCATAATGGTTGTGTAACGGGTGCTAGCGGAGGAGATGCAGCATCAAACGGTTTTACCATTTCAGCAAGTGGGTCAACTGTATTAGCATTTTCATTTTCTGGTGCAGTCATCCCAGCAGGAGAAGGTGTACTGATAAATCTTGAAGGTGAGCTAAATGATGAATGTCTGAGTGAATTTGTGTTTTCAGGATTTGGAGGAACATCATTAAATGTAGATTTGGTTATTTTAGATGAAGAGCCTAATTTTTATTATAATTTAGATTTGGTTGAAACAGGAACCTATCAATTGGTTATTTTCCAAAATACAATGTCATCATTATTTCCAGGAGATGAAATAGGTGTTTTTGATGCTAATGGTGTTGTTGAATCCTGTGACCCTGCATTAGGTTGTACCGATCCAGTTTATGGTGAAGTGTTAGTTGGATCAGGAGTGTGGACAGGGAGTCAATTAGAAATATCAGCTATAATGTCACAGGATTTATCTGATTTTGGTGGACCAGTTTTAAATGGAGCGGTAGATAATAATCCTGTTGTTATAAAAGTATGGAAAGCCTCCCAACAAATAGAATATTCTACACTTGCAACTTGGTCCTCTGGGAATGGTGATTTTGGTGATCTTATACTTGCAGCGTCTGACCTTCAACTAGATGGATTTGAATGTGATGATATAGATGAAGATGGTACCTGTGATGAAATTGATGATTGTATAGGTGAATATGATGAGTGTGGTATATGTAATGGTAATGGAGCTGATTATGAATGCTGGGATGGATCACTAGCTTGTAATATAATAGAATGTCCAGAACCACCTTGCGATGATATAGACGAAGATGGTACCTGCGACGATATTGATGACTGTGTAGGTGAATATGATGAATGTGGTATATGTAATGGTAATGGGCCTAATTATGAATGCTGGGATGGATCAAATGTGTGTAATGAAAGTGAATGTTCTGATGAGCCATGCGATTCACAAGTATGTTTATCTTTAAGTGGAAACAATTTAAATTATATTGCTACTGAAGATATAGCTGGATTTCAATTTAATCATAATGGTTGTGTAACGGGTGCTAGCGGAGGAGATGCAGCAGCAAATGGATTTACTGTATCAGCAAGCGATCAAGCTGTATTAGCATTTTCTTTTTCTGGTGCTGTTATTCAAGCTGGTCAAGGTATATTAGTAAATCTTGATGGTGATGTTAACCAAGAATGTTTATCTAATTTTGTATTTTCAGGAATTGGAGGTGCAGCTTTAAGTGTTGCTTGGGGTGAAATAGAGCCACCTTGTGATGATATAGATGAAGATGGAATTTGTGATGATTTAGATGATTGTGTGGGTGAATATGATGAGTGTGGTATATGCAATGGTAGTGGTCCTAGCTACGAATGTTGGGATGGATTATTAGTATGTGATGAAGGTGAATGTAGTGAACAGCCAATATATTATTATGACGTTGATTTAGTTGAAACTGGAACCTATCAATTGATTATTTTTCAAGATGCAATGTCATCATTATTTCCTGGAGACGAAATAGGTGTTTTTGATGCGAACGGTATTGTTGAATCCTGTGACCCTTTAGACGGTTGCTCAGATCCAACTTATGGTGAAGTTTTAGTTGGTTCTGGAGTGTGGACAGGAAGTCAATTAGAAGTTTCAGCTATAATGTCTGAAGATTTATCTGATTTTGGAGGTCCAATTTTAAATGGAGCTATTGAAGATAATCCTGTATTGATTAGAGTGTGGAAAATTCTTGAACAGCAGGAATATATTGGAACTGCAGTTTGGTCAGCTGGTGGTGGTGACTTTGGTGATTTAATTCTTGCTGCATCAGATATTCAATTGGAAGGATATGAATGTGATGATATAGATGAAGATGGTATTTGCGATGGAATAGATGACTGTATAGGTGTATATGATCAGTGTGGTATATGTAATGGAAATGGTCCTGGTTATGAATGTTGGGACGGATCATTAGTATGTGATGAAATTGAATGTCCTGAGCCACCTTGTGATGATATAGATGAAGATGGAATTTGTGATGAAATAGATGATTGTATAGGTGAATATGATGAATGTGGTACGTGTAATGGTAATGGAGCTGATTATGAATGTTGGGATGGATCATTAGTGTGTGATGAGATTGAATGTCCTGAAGAACCTTGTGATGCTCAGGTATGTCTATCTTTAGATGGTATTAACTTATCTTACTCTTCTACAGAGGATATTACAGGGTTTCAATTTGATCACAATAACTGTGCTACAAACGCATCAGGTGGTGATGCTGAGCTAAATAGTTTTATAATTAGTGCCAGCTCATCAACACTTTTAGCTTTTAATTTAGTTGGTGGGGTAGTTTCTGCAGGTACTGGAATTTTATTAGAAAATGTAATATGTAGTGAGGACCAAATTAGTAATATTATTTTTGAAGGTACAGGAAACAACGATCTTACTGTTGATTGGGATATAAGTGATGATGATACATCTTGTGATGATATAGATGAAGATGGAATTTGTGATGAAGAAGACGATTGTATAGGTGAATATGACGAATGTGGTGTGTGTAATGGTAATGGACTTATATTTGAATGTCCAGATGGAACTCTAGTTTGCGAAGAATCTGAATGTTCATCAAATGATCTATATTATGTTGTAGATTTAGTTGAAACAGGAAGCTATCAATTAATTATTT
>Ga0163109_10001772_pt1 | contig 17018 bp, 14 predicted proteins | sample CRUFie1St13metaG_FD_108704 | JGI IMG/M metagenome (GOLD analysis project Ga0163109, IMG submission 108704) | Marine microbial communities from the Costa Rica Dome - CRUD Field 142mm St13 metaG | ecosystem: Environmental > Aquatic > Marine > Oceanic > Photic zone | place: Costa Rica: the Eastern... | reverse complement strand
CGGCATTTGTTGATTCGATCGCAACGATTGCTGGTCCGGCGATGATTGCAGCGCCACCAATTGCGAGGAGCACCTCAGGTACCCGCACATTTCGATGCTCACCGAGCCAGTAGCTGCCAATACCGATGACCCACGTCAAAAGCCCTGCGATCAAACCATCGTCTCCGCCAAATTGGGCCAACGATGCCGGAACAGTGACGGCGAGTGACAACACTCCGGTCAAAAGAAATGCTGGCACGAGGTCAACGTTGGTCGCGCTCAAGGGCTGCTGGCCGAGGCGAATGAGCACGATCGATGTCACCACGAGTAACAGCACCCCGGCCGTCGCTATCTGATCGAGCATCATGAGTGACCCCGCCGCCATTGCGCCAGCGCCGATCACCGCGGTGATGGCAGGGTACGTACCGATCTGTCGATGCGCGATGGACAACATCAATGCTCCGAGGAGCCACGTCACGGCGCCAACGACAGAAACGTCGAACCACTCGTTGGTTGCGCTACCAACGGCAAATATCACACCACCGAGAAATGTTGTTTGCTGGAGCGGCCGCAGTCGACCTGCCCATAGCAGGCCACTCAACACCGTGACCAGGCTCGCCGCTCCAAACACCACCCGATGCCCATCGCTCCAGCCGTATACCGGAATAGGTGCCAACGCGTCATACATCGCAACTCCGCCTGCCGCACCGATGCCGGCGGTTCCCACCAACCACAGAGTCCATCTCAGGCGACGAAGAGCGTCATCGGTCTGCTCGTCAAGCAATGCGCCACCCACAACTCCTGCAACAGCAACGGCAGAGGGAATGCCGATACGCCAACCGGTAGCGAGGTCGGGCCAGTATCGAGCCACAAGCAAGATCACTCCGACTGCTGCAAATGCCCCACCGAGATACCCCAGCGCCTCGGCAACAAGGGGCATCCTGCGTTCGGCGTCACTCGTTGGAGTGCCCGCTATATCACCACGAGCAGCCTCCTCGAAGGAAATGATTGCCGCGACTTCCTCATCTGAAATGAGATTGGCTGATTGCCAGCGCCGCAGCCATGCATGCATTACGTCACTCTCAGGAGCCGATGAGGCCTCTGCCTTCTTGGACCGCGATCGTCTCGTCAGCCATACGACGACGCCGATGATTGCAATGATCTCGAGTCCGCCGAGGAACATCGCCCTCCTTTCGTCACCACCAGCATGTCACAGCGCGGCTGGTCGAAACGCCTCAACTGTTAGCGAGAACCCTGCCCGTCATCAACGCGAATCACAGTGCCGGTGACAGCATCTGAGGCCGGCGAGCAGAGATAGAGCAACGTGCTGTCAAGTTGCGCCGGGTGCGCAATGCGCTTGCGTGGAAAATGTTGAGAGATATCGCCCATCCGTTCAAGCATTCCATCCATCATTTCTGACTCGAATGCGCCTGGAGCGATGCAATTCACATTGATGCCATAACGACTCCATTCGACTGCAAGCACTTCGCTCATGCGCGCAATTGCGGCCTTCGACACCGAATACAACGCAGCGCCCTGGCCGGCGTAGTGGAATGCGGCGATGCTCGCAATATTGACGATTCGACCCTGCTGTTCCGAAGCAATAAGTCGTCTGGCAACCTCACAGGCGAGAATCCAAGGGCCCCGCACATTCGTGTCAAGCACCGTGTCGATGAGTTCGGTCGACATCTTGTGCGCACGCTGGGCGTCGGGAACTCCGGCGTTGTTCACAGCGATGGTGACCGTTCCACATGCCTCTTCGGCTGCTGCAACACCCTCAATGATCGACTCGGCGCTCGTCGTGTCCATCACCACTGGATGTGCGTGTCCGCCCTCTGCTTCGACAAGGCGGGCGATCTCTTCAAGCCGCTCTTTGCGTCTACCGGTTGGAACGACAATCGCTCCTGCATTGGCAAGTACATGTGTGAACCTCCACCCAAGGCCGGAAGTGCCTCCGGTGATGAGCGCAACTTGGCCAGACAGATTGTGGGAATTGTTTGGGAGTGGATAATCGGCCATTTCGACATCCTTGCCGACACCGTGACGAACTCACGTGTCGGCAGAACTCAGCGCAGTGATCTGAGAATATGCAAGAGGAGCAGTTTTGTGCGTTCTTCTCAGGGTTTCGGAGAAATGCTCTGGGTTTCGGCGGCGACGACTTCGCCAGCGTTCACCGCACTCGTGCCAATGAGCCCGATACCGTTACCCGCCGTGCAACACCGCCGGGATATTGAAGGGCTTCGGGCCGTCGCAGTACTCGTCGTTGTCGCGTATCACGCCGGGTTTGCAAAATTTGCTGGGGGATTTATTGGCGTTGACGTCTTTTTCGTCATTTCCGGATTTCTCATCACGTCACTACTCCTCAACGAGCGAATTATCAACGGGCGAATCGACCTTCGCGAGTTTTATGCACGTCGAATTCGTCGACTGCTTCCAATTTCGACTGTGGTGCTAGCCGTCTCAACAATGTCCGCTCTCTTCATACTCCCGAGTACGAGTTTTTCTTCGCTCGGAACAGACGTCATTGCGGCAGCAGGGTTTGTGGTCAACATGTTGTTTGCGGCTCGCGGAACCGACTACCTCGCTGGTGACGCCGACCCCTCAATCTTCCAGCATTATTGGTCGCTGGCAGTTGAGGAGCAGTTCTATCTCGTATGGCCTGGGCTTCTCGCCGTTATCTCTCTCAACGCAAAAAGAGTTCGTCGCCGTCTCGCCCCGATCATGGCGCTCGTCATCGCTGCCTCATTTTTCGCAAGCCTGACTTTTACCTCATCAATGCCAACATGGTCATACTTCGGCCTGCACACGCGAGTCTTCGAACTTGGCATCGGCGCCCTTCTCGCAGCGACGTGGCCATCCATCGAGAAGTGGGCCCCATCACGTCGAGCAGTACTCAGCTGGCTCGGCATCATCGGAATCGTCATTTCGGTCCCACTCGCTTCGTCTGTCTCCGAATTCCCAGGCTGGGTCGCAGCAGTTCCTGTGCTGTCAACCGCTTCGGTCATCTGCGGTGGTAACTCTTCACGATTTGGGGCGGTCGCGATTCTCCGGGTCCGTGTATTGCAATGGGTCGGTGAACGTTCATACTCGCTCTATCTCTGGCACTGGCCGATACTTGTTCTCGCAGCTGCCGCCGTCGAACGACCTTTGACGTGGCGCGAGACAGCGCTTGCTCTCATCGCCGCTTTTGCGATCTCAGCGATCGGCTTTCGCTTTATCGAACATCCGTTGCGGCGGTCGCAACGGCTCACGGGGCGGCCCACCTTGAGTTATGCGCTTGGAGCAGGTCTTCTCGTCATCACTGCATTTATTGGCTTTGCCACCTCCCGCTACCAGCCCACACTTGCCACTGGCTTCGTCGCTGAAGCACCATCAATTGGCACCTCGACTACAACCACAGTCGCCCGATCGACAACAACGACGAGTTCTCCAGCACCAACCGTGGATGTGGTGTCGACGATTGAGCTTCCTACAACCACCACACTTCCCGCTCTGATTGACAACCGAGATGCTCAACCGATAGCCGCTGTTGTTCAAGCTCTCAAAAATCCGGTGCTTCCCGACAATGTGCGACCCAGTGTGTACGACGCACAAAACGACGCAAGTTCTCTCTACGACACCAGCTGTCATCAATTCATGGCCGCCAGAGTCACCGATGGATGCGTCTTTGGCGATATTGACAGCAAGTTCACTATTGGCCTAATTGGCGACAGCCATGCAGCCCAGTGGTTTGCCGCAGTCAACACGATCGCCACCAACAACGGGTGGAGACTCATTGCTCATACGCAGGGTGGGTGCCCATTGCTCAATGTTGTCACCTGGAATCGGGGGGCTGACGCTGTATTTAACCATTGCGCTACTTGGCGAGACTCAGTTATTGATGCTCTTGAGCGCGAGAATGTTGAAGCGGTAATCGTGTCGCAACATTGGGGTCTCTTGGAGGCATCAACTCGAGCGGCGGTCCCTGCTTCCGTGTGGGAGCGCGATCTTCCCGGGCTATTCATGCGGCTGAGAGGTGCGGGGATGGAGCCGATTCTTTTCCTTGACTCGCCTGACCCTTATGGGTCAGTGCCAGCATGCGCCGCATCGAACCGAACTGATCTCACCTCCTGTGAACCAGGGGTATTACGAAATACCGAGCGGGCCGTTCGAACGGCTGCGCTATCAATCGCTGATGAAATGTCGGTGGGCCTTATCGACCCTCATGCGTGGCTCTGCGTCGATTCCAATCAGAACGACGAAGCCGACGCCTCTCGCTGCCCGGTGGTGATCGGCAACATTCTGGTGTACCGAGATAGCCATCACCTCTCAAACACATTCGTCGAATGGTTTACACCGATCTTGTCTTCTGAACTCGTCGACTGGTTCACCGCGCAGTCAAACTTGTCGTAGTTCAATAGGAGTCAACCGGGGGTTCGCCATGTCAGATAGGGAAATTCATTGGTGGTCAACAATAGAAACTGCTCAGCGAATTGCAGCAAAGGAAGTTTCGAGCCGGGAGGTGCTCGAACACATGATCGACCGGGCGGATCGACTCGATGGTTCGATCAATGCCATCGTCCAACACGACCTTGATCGTGCTCGAGCAACGGCAGATGCGGCTGATGCAGCAATTGCTGCAGGACAGCCCCTCGGACCATTGCATGGTGTTCCGATGACAGTCAAAGATTCGTTTCAGACCGAGGGTTGCATCACCACCTCAGGGGCTCCAGAACTTGCCAACTTCATTCCCTTGGAGGATGCCGACCCGGTGGCACGTCTGAGGGACGCCGGCGCGGTGATCTGGGGGAAGACCAACTTGCCAATCTGGGCTGGTGATATTCAGTCTTATAACGAGGTGTACGGTACGACTCTGAACCCTTTCAACCCGGACCGCACCTGCGGGGGGTCATCAGGCGGATCGGCTGCATCACTCGCAATGGGCTTCACCTCTCTCGAGGTTGGTAGCGATATCGGCGGTTCGATCCGTGTGCCAGCACACTATTCGGGGGTTGTCGGCCACAAGCCCTCGTTCGGTGTCGTTCCTTCGCACGGCCAAATTCCTGGAATGCCGGGCACTCTCAGTCAGGCCGATATCGCCGTCGCCGGCCCAATGGCTCGGCATGTCGATGACCTCGAACTTGCAATGGATATTCTCACCGGGCCAGACAGATGGAATGCTCCTGGCTGGAGAATCGATCTTCCAGCACCCCGAAAAGAAGCGGCCGGCGACCTTCGTGTCGCCGCATGGATCGATGACCCCTCTTACCCGGTCGATAGCGACACCAAACGTGTGCTCAGCGATCTGGCCCACACTTTGACAGGAGCAGGGGTATCGGTGGATACCGGCGCTCGGCCAGGCTTCACCCTTGAAAAGGCTGTCGATGTATTCCAGCGCCTTCTGTACGCGGCGCTCTCTGGTGGTCACCCGCGCGAGAAACTTGATCATATGGCTTCGGATAGTTCTGATACGCCACTCGGATATGTCAAGCGCAACACTGCAATGCGTCATCGTGACTGGCTCAGCAATCATGAGCGTCGGCTCCAAATTCGTAAGCAATGGGAGGAGTTCTTCCACGATTTCGACATCATGCTCATGCCGGTTCAACCACGAGATGCAATTGAGCATGATCATTCAGAACCACAGTTTGATCGCTCCGTCATGATTGACGGAGTTCACCGTCCCTATACCGACTTATTCACTTGGATTGGGCCGGCTGGAGTTGCGTACCTCCCGGCGACAGTCGTGCCAGTCGGAATGTCATCAGCAGGCCTGCCCATCGGGGTCCAAATCGTCGCCCCGTACCTCGAAGACCGCACGGCGATGCATTTTGCCAAGCTAGTCAGCGAGTTGTGCGGTGGGTGTCCTAGGCCGGCAGCAGCTGGATAGTCACAGAAGCGCCAACATCGCTGGCTTCGTTAAACCGCCTGAGTGACAATGACCGCAGCAATCAACGTTCGGGTGCTCCAACCGATGGTTCGAATCCAGTTCGATACCACTAAACGCTTGACGACGGAGTAAATCTCGTCTTGGCCTAAGGGGGTCGCAAGTTCAGAGTGGCGGGGAACCTGTAAGGCAACCGTGCTCAACAATACAACGGCGAGGAGCACTCCCCCGGCGAATGGCAGCCACTGCGACACTCCATCAGGCGGGCTTGCGAACAGCGCAATTGCGGTCAGACCTTCCACCAGCATCGGTAAGCCCACGACGTATGAGGTGCGTCGCTGGTTCTCTTCGGCGTGAGTGGGCGATACCTCGTATGGGATTCGGGCGAACAGTGGATAGTGCACGATCTGGGTAAACCAAATCACACCGGTCATTATGGCGGCCGCAATGAGGTGGACGGTGGAGATGATCACGGTTGTGCCCAATTCTTCATCACGTTTTAGCCTGCCCGAACATGGCTCGTTCGTCCACATCTGCGCCCGATCTGAAATGGTGCGCCCGATGTGGGCGCGAAATTAAGTGGCGCAAAAAATGGGAACGCAACTGGGACGGGGTGAAGTGGTGTTCGACTGCTTGTCGTCAGCGTGGCCTCACCCAGCTCGACCGGTCTCTCGAAGCCATGATCATTCATTTGCTGCAGCAACGACCTCGAACGACGATCTGCCCAAGTGAAGCGGCACGTGCAGTTCGGCCTGAGCAGTGGAGTGATCTTATTGAGGACTCGCGCTGCGCCGCGCGGCGCCTTGTTGCCACTGGCGCAATTGACATCGTGCAGAGGGGAATCGTTGTTGACCCCTCAACTGCGAAGGGCCCGATAAGACTCCGGCTTCGTTGACCTATCTCGACGACTGACGTTGCCAAAAAGTGCGAGCTCGAGTAGCGGACGCATGAGATCTGATGCGGAAATTCTTAGGTTGATTGCGTCCCGGTACAACAGAATTTCGCCTGCCGTCATCCGACATGTTCACTCAGTGCAGAACCAGCCGGTGGTGCCAATGGCCTCCGACCTGCGCTTGTTCGCAATCGAGTATCCGATTTCGATGAAGTTTCGAGCGACCGCCGTATCTCTGCCGTCGAGCAGACGTTCGCAAAGAACCGGTTACGCAGTAAGCAATTCGACGCAAGATCTTTTGCATTCGGGTTGTCTCTAAGCATTGCGAAACAGGAGGCCGGCAGAACGACTCGATCAACCGTTGGGAGTCATCCACAATCGCTTGTGGCTGGGCTACAGTTATGGTCCAATGAACGTAAGACACCTTCTTAAAGTCCTTCCGGTAGCAATTCTTTTCGTTGCATGTGGTGGAGGTTCTGATACCTACACGTCTGAGATGGAGGCTGAATATCTTGAGTCCTGCATCGAAGAGGCGGAGGCCAGTCTTTTGAACGAACTCGATATCGATTCCGACACCGCCAGCGACGTAGCCACCGATTACTGCGAATGCACCTGGTCAGAAATCACCTCGATCCTCGCCGTTGAGGACTTCGAGGAAATGGACGCCGACATATCTGCCGGCGGAGCGATGCCGGCCGAGATAAATGCCATCATCGAGACGTGTGCTGAGAGCGTGTTCCTATCTCTCTAACCTTTCCGGGTTGCGTTACGAACCGGTGATCACCGCCCGTAACGCCTCCTCATTGATGTCGACGGCTAGCCACAAGGGACAGTCATCCTTTGCGCGTTCTGGGATGGTTGTGGCAAACGTGAGGGTTTGAGCGACGGCGACGTCGAGCAAAAACTCTTCGTGCAGTCTGAGATCGAACACGACTGCAAATGCTGCCGTTACCGGTCGAGAGAGTCGCACTCCAAGCACTACCGCATCACCACTTCTCACCGCAGCGGTTGCTACGTCGCCAATTCCATCGATCGCATGCACCCGCGGAAGATCGGCAATCTCAGGGTGCTCTGAGACGTCAATCACCACCGTTGGAAGCGCAGTGCCGTCGTCTCCAATGGTGTGACCGACCTCTTGCACAATCAGTAACGGGGGTTCTGGCCAAGCACTCGGCATCATTCCGTTGTACTGGTGAAACAATAGCCAGTGCTATTCGTGCTCCTCCTCAAAACGTTGCAAGGTGTGCTGGTCAGACGACTTACGGGAGTCTTCCGACCTCAGCAGATCATTACTCTTTACTTGTGGCCAAATTTGCTGATTTCCCCGACTTTGTGTGGTCGATTGGCGAGGAAGGGTCTGACCCAATTGTCATGCGCCAAGGCGAGCGTTTCAGACAGGACCAGTTCGCTCAATCTGGTCACAACCAGAATATGGAAGAAGATCTCGCCGCAATCGCTGGTCTTGGCGTAAGCATCGTTCGATATGGAACTCCTTGGAGACTGGCGGAGCCAAGACCGGGGGTGTATGACTGGTCTCGTTGGGATCGAGCCTTCAGCGCGTGCGACAACGCAGGACTGGAGCCCATTATTGAGCTCCTACATTTTGGGTTACCAGATCACTACTCCGGGTTCATTGAGTCTGATTGGGTCGACGGATTCGTTTCCTATGTCCTTGCCTTCCTCGAGCGCTATGACTCGCCGAAGTGGTTCACCCCGATCAACGAGCCCGGCATCACTGCACGATTTTCAGCCCGTTACGGAATGTGGAACGACATGGTGGCATCGGCCGAGGGCCATGCCCAAGCTTTAGCAAATGTCGTGCAGGCCAATCTTGAAGCAGTCGACCTTATTCGAAACGACCGCAACGGACTCTGGATCAGTTCTGAAGGATTTGATATTCCGGTAGCGGTAAGCGACACCCCAGACGTCGTTGCGGAGGCCGCCCGAGAAAGAGCACTTGGATGGCTCGTGTGGGATCTTCATTTCGGCGTTGAGCCTGGGATTGCCGATTACTTTGACATGGTCGATACCCAGCAACTCGACCGAATTCGAAGCCTTTCTAAATCGGACGGACTCGTGGCCGGGCTCGATGTCTATCCGATCTCAGTGAATGCAATCGGTGGTGAGCGCCCCAATTGGTCCCCCCGACAACTCATTCAACTTGCTGAGAAAGAGATCGAACGCTGGCATGATCGCTACGACCAGCCGTTCTGGATTGCCGAAACGTCAAATCTGACGCTTCCCGTCGACCAACAAATTCCTTGGCTTGAAGAATTTTCGTCAGCACTTGGTCGACTCCGTTTAAACGGGCGGCCAGCGCGAGGAATGTGTTGGTACAGCCGCGGTGACCAATTTGACTGGCAAACCGCTCTTACCGAACCCTCCGGATCGGTCACCGAGGTTGGACTGTTCGACAGCAAGCGGATTGCCCGTCCGGTGGCAAACAGATTTCAAGAACTTGCGTCGGGCCCACCAGACATCTTGTCGCCGTAGACGTCAGCGAGCAGCCTTTTCCTGAAGGTCGTCAATCTAGAGCAAACAATCGACCAGCGGTCTCAGTACGACCTACAGGAGGAACGGTCGTCACGCGATGTCACCCGAAAGGAATGGTGTGCTGTCCAACGCTGGGAGGAGCTCGTTGCCAAGAATGAGATCGCTCGCCCGCTCTGCCACCATCATCGTTGGCGCATAGATGTTGCCGTTCGTGATGATCGGCAGCACGGAGGCGTCTACGACGCGAAGACCTTCTGTGCCGTAAACACCCATCGATGATGGGTCGATGACGGCCATGTCGTCTCGCCCCATTTTTGCTGTGCCCGCTGGGTGGAGCGCCGTCTCTGCATCACGCGCCACCCAATCCATAATCTCCTCGTCAGTTTGCACCCGATCACCCGGGGAAATTTCTCCGCCGTTGAACGGCGCGAACGCCTCTTGATTCAATATCGACCTCGTGAGCCGAATGGTCTCGATCCATTCACGCCGGTCACGCTCAGTAGATAGATAGTTAAACCGAATGGCTGGTTTGTCCTTGGGGTTCCGCGAGGTGATTCGAACCGTTCCTTTGGAATCTGAGTACATCGGCCCCACATGAACTTGGTACCCGTGACCTGTCGGCATGTCACCTTTCGATGTGGAACCGTCGTAGCGAATTGCCAACGGCAAAAAGTGATACATCAAATTTGGGTATGGCTCGCTTGGGTTCGACTTGATGAAGGCTCCCGCTTCAAAGTGGTTTGTTGCTGCCGGGCCTTTGCGGGCAAGCCACTGCAAACCAATCCAAGGAGCTCTCCACTTTGCCAGGTGTGGCTGCATCGAGACTGGCTCTTTGCAGGCGTACTGAATGTAGACCTCGAGGTGGTCTTGGAGATTTTCTCCAACGCCGGGAAGCGCGCTGACCACCGGTATGTCGAGTGACGCCAGATGTTCAGGATCACCAATTCCTGATAGTTGCAGTAATTGAGGAGAGTTAAACGCGCCTGCTGAGAGAACCACTTCTCCTGCTGTGACATGACGAATTTTGCGTCGGTGTTCCAACTCAAGACCGATGCAGCGGTTGCCCTCAAAGGTGAGTCGGTGGACATTTGCCCGGGTGACAAGGTCCAGATTCGGCCGCGCTAAAACTGGATGAAGATAAGCGCGCGCCGCACTTAGGCGTCGACCGCGAGAGACGTTTTTGTCGAACGCTGCGAATCCTTCTTGACGAAATCCGTTTACGTCATCGGTAACTCGGAAGCCCGCTTGCTGTCCTGCCTCTAACCATGCGCCAAATAGGGGGTTTGTGGCGGGTCCTCGTTCAAGCACGAGCGGCCCATCGTCGCCTCTCCATTCATCTGGCCCGGCGAGGCAGGTCTCCATCCGTTTGAAATATGGGAGACAATGCGCGAAGTCCCAGTGTTCAAGACCTGGCTGGGTTGCCCACTTTTCGTAGTCAGCGGGATTGCCTCTCTGGAAGATCATCCCATTGATGCTGGAACTCCCGCCGAGCACCTTTCCGCGAGCGTGGTAAACGCTCCTACCACCCATGAATTTTTCGGGTTCCGTTTGGTATTTCCAATCATAAAAACGATTACCAATTGGATAGGAGAGGGCAGCTGGCATATGTATGAACACATCCCATTTCCAGTCCATCCTCCCCGCTTCGACGACGAGAACCCGGTTTGAGGGGTCAGCACTGAGACGGTTCGCAAGGGCGCATCCCGCCGAGCCGCCACCAACAATCACGAAGTCATAGCTTGCTTCCATTCGGTTAAATTCTACGCAAGTCTCAAGTTGGATGAGGCGCGCATGATGGAACCCGCTCCCCGATTAGCAGCCAGGTGATGTGGTCTTACCCAGCCAGGAACTCTGCTAACTCATCCTCGGTCAAGGTACTCATGCACTCCAACATGGCACTTGAGCTGGCTTCTTCGCTAACGGTGTTGTTTTCAATCGCGTCAACGACTTCTGACCATGATTCTGTTCCAAGAACTTCGTAAATATTATCTGCGACGCAGGCGACAAAATCTTCGCTAGAGACGCCATCTGCTGACGCCAGAAGTTCAGCAATTGCATCATCTCGAGATGTCTCAGAGGAACCTCCACATCCGGTTACCGTCGCAATAAGGAGGGTGGCGGTGATGGCAGTAAATGAAAGTTTCATGCCAATGTTCTACTTGTCAAAACATCTTTGCACCGAGCCAGAAATATCTCGCTTACATTTGCAACAGAACTTACTTTGGAGGAACGGTTAAACCCTGAATGCCCGTCAGGAAGAATCCTGACGGGCATATTTTGGGAGAGCTATTGACTGCACTTCAAAGAGTCTGAGTTAACCCTTTCAGACACGCTTGCGTGATGCGGCCACACCGACCGCTGCAAAACCACCGCCGCCAAGCAGCACAAGTACGATGCCAGCGATCAAAGCGAACGAGCCCCGATCTGAGGGAGTTTCAGGGGAAGTGGCCCCAGGCTGAACAGATGCAGTTTCGACGTTGTCGATACTGTGCTCGGATCCAACTGACACCGCAGCAAACTCGGTGGAGCTCTGATCGCTCTGGTTATCAATGGCACCAGGAGTAGCGGCCATGAGAAGCTCCGCTCCGCTGTCTGTTGCCTCGTAGCTCAACGCTCTGCCTGACTCAACTGTTCCTTGCGAATCATCGCTGACTTCCTCTGCGGGTGCCTCTTCGCTGTCCTCAATTGGTGCCTCTTCGCTGTGCTCTTCCGTAGGTGCTTCTACAACCTCGCCACTTTCTTCTTCAACCTCAGCACTTTCTTCTCCAATCTCTGGGTCAGAGTCACTGAACCAAGGGAAGAAGTGGATTTCAGGAATCATCGGGATAATCAACTGATCTTCAGGGCAAGGAACAATCAAGTAACTTCCATCAACCTGCTCCTCAAGACACCACTCAGGAACTTCACTGTCCTGCGAGTCATCCTCTGGACACGGAACAGGCAACTTGAACCCACCGGCTTGCTGTTCCCAACACATGTCGACGAATGGATCGACTATCCCATCACCATCGAGGCTGTCAGCATCTGGTGGACATGGAACAGGGTTCGGTATCCCATTGGCGTCTACATCGAGGCAGACACTCTCAATCTCTGCCATCAAGGGGCTTGAAGCAGATGCTGAACTAGCGCCGAGACCGAGCGCAACAAGCCCGGCGACTGCAATTGCGGTGACAATACGGAATTTCTTCATAACAATTCTCCTTCATCAGGGTGAGGCGTTAGTGCTTCACGGCTGTCCAGAGGATTGGAAAGAACTGATCTCACACTTTTTAGTAAAAGTTTTGAAACTTCTGTAAACCCAACAACCACCACGCGAACGAGTTCGCTGCAATTTCCCCCAACTGGAATTTGCGCAACCGAGTTGATTAGCCGCTGGTCAACAGAGGTTGGGAGTGAAGCTAAAAGTAAGGGAGCCGACCAGAGGGGACGCTGACAGGGCTGCAAGCATCTTGCATTTGATATGTCTGGCACCCCAGCAGAGATCTATGCAGTTGGTGTTCGGTAGTTGGAAAGAAAATTCCAAATGAAATCGGTCATCGACTGCCCGTCTACCTCAAAGTCGAACCACACGTGTTCACCACCCTCTACAACAAACAGTTGAATTTGTGTTCCCGAGGTGGATTCGAACACCGTTCGTTCAACCCCCGCAAAAGTTCCAACGACCCCCTCTGAAACTCCATTCTGGAGAGCCCACCAAGAGGCCGCGTCACGCACCGATCGCGCATAACCCTCGATACCAGACATCGGTCGCTCTCTATCCCAAGTCCCATTGACAATGATTCCGGGAGTCTCGTGGGTTATCTGACAAGGATGATCATTTTCGACCGGGAAAAGTCCGGACATCACGACAAAACCTGCGATATCGCTGTTGAGGTGGCAGGCAACCTGGTAAGCCATGGCGGCCCCATTTGAATACCCGGATAGGTAGATCTTCGAGGCATCAATTGCAGGATTTAATTTCAAAGACTCGATTATTGACCCGATGAACCCAAAATCATCAACCTCAGCGACTTTATTCCCCTCTCTCGAACGCAAGGTATTCCAGACTGATCCCGTGCCCTCGTTCGCCTGCGGGTAGACGAGTACAACTTCCTCACGATCAGATAACTGGGCCAAATTTGAAGTGAGAAATTGGTCTACAGCGCTGCCTCCTCCACCATGAAAATCGATTATCACAGGGGCTAAACCTGAGATGTCTTCGGGAAATTGCACAAGGAACTCTCGTTCGGCATCCCCAACAATGATCGAGCGTGACTCTAAAGCGGGTGATGTCGCAGATGTTGTTACCTCAACCTCAAGAGTTGTCTCTGGAACTTTGGCGTCCGTGAGCTGCTCGCTTATCTCTAATTGGGTTTCGATAGTCGACGGGGCCGACTCTTCTTCCCGATCCGAAGAGCAAGCCGTTAGGTGTGCCAAACCGAAACTAATGACGACCAAGATGTTCCACTTCCGAACCTGGAGGGGCATGTTTTTAGCGTACCAATTGCCTCTTTTCCGGCTGAAGCTACTTTGTCCCTGTGTCTCTTTGCTCTGGGACCTCAGCCGAGATCCGCTCAGTCAGCCCCACCAACGGCACAACGCGACTTGATAGCCAATCTCATTTGCGGGTCTACTGACACTGATGGGGTAACAACACCCGGACAATTGCCCCCCGTCGCACTCACAAACCTTGCATCCAATGTGGGACTTCTGGAGAGGAGGTGGGGTTGCTTCGCAGTGGCTATTGGGGCAGCGAGTTTCGATACCTGCTGCTTCGGTGGCGGTGCGACGGCTTAACGGCGCCTGTGGCGACTTAGGTGTCTACGGACCGATATTTTGCTATAGCTAAGTTCCCGTTCAATGTAAGGAAGTTGTTATGAATCGTTTTGAGAATCGAGTAGCTCTCGTGACTGGTGGAGCTTCAGGAATCGGCGCTGCTTCTGTGCGCCGTTTAGTTGCTGAGGGAGCTCAGGTGATGATTGCTGATTTGGATGGTGAAGGCGCCGAGCGGCTAGCCGGTGAAATGGGAGCAATGACTGACACTTTCCAAGTTGATGTCGCTGATTCGTCAGCTGTGGATGAGATGGTCAGGGCAACCGTTCAACGTTTCGGTCGTCTGGATGTTCTTTTTAATAATGCGGGGATTGTTTCCACGGGCACCGTAGACACTTTGAGCGATGAACATTGGAAGCGAATCATTGACGTCGATTTGAGTTCTGTGATGTACGGCTGTCGCGCTGTAATTCCTGTGATGAGGGCTCAGGGTGGTGGAGCTATCGTGAACACTGCTTCGATTTCAGGACTGTTTGGGGATTGGGGAATTCCTGCTTACAACGCTGCGAAAGGGGCTGTGGTGAATTTGACCAGAGCAATGGCCGCTGACCATGCACGGGACAATATTCGTGTGAATGCGGTATGCCCGGGAGGAGTTGAAACTCCATTAGTCGCTGACGTTGTCGCGAGCCGACGAGCCCAAATCGAATATAAACGTCTCGTTCCCCAACGTCGAATGGGCAAGCCTGAAGAAATCGCTGCCGCAGTGGCATTTTTAGCCAGCGATGATGCGAGCTACGTAACTGGCCACAACCTGGTTGTAGACGGTGGGGTGACTGTAACGACAGGTCAACCTAATTTCACAGCGATCGCTGAACGCTGGTGGGACCCACTGAAAAGTTAAAACGCTCAATGCTTAGTCTCCTGGCTGGGACACATTAGAGGTTCTAACCCTGGTGCTTTGAAACCCCTCTTGACACAAGGTGCGCACCCCTGCACCCCCACATCAGTCGAGGGTCTGATCGTCAGCAGGGGTCGCCGGTGAATTTGCCTTAGCTGCAAGAGCACAATTAGTAGTCGAGGCCAATGGCAGATGCCGTCGGTTTCAGTTGTGCTGTAGGTAAGTGTGGATAGAGACTGTGAGCGCCTAATCCATCTCACAAATGTCACAAAACATGAGGATTGTCACAGCTCTACGGACACAAATTGACCTTTTCGCCGCCTCATCTGTCATTACAGACCGTTTTTCCTTGCCATTCAATTACCGCTGTCTTCAGACTGTCTTCCAACACCGCACAGGAAGTGCAAAACACGGGAGACAGAACTAGTGAAGAGAACCAAATTCCATGCAAAGCGAGCACCACTGAACAGACTTTCTCTCTTGGCGTCCTCAATCGCCATGGCCCTTGTGGCCTTTTTGGGCTTTGCCCCAGCGGCCCAAGCCGACTTTGTAAGCCCGCATGATTTCGCGTACACCTACGGCGCCCAGTGCGGCCTGGAAAGCGGAGTTGTCGAGTACATGTTCACCGACATCACCAACAACACCTCTGCAGCCATCGAGTTTCTTGTCACCATGGACGGTGAAACTGTCGGATCTCAGGTCCTCAACCCAGGCGAGAGCATGCCTGACTTCATCCGCCCGTGGCCGTTCCAAGGATTCTTGGAGATGTTCGCTGTCGACCCGACTGGTGTCAAAGAGACCCAAAGGCACATCTACGGCTCCTACTCATACTTCCACTCCTGTGTTGACCCTGTTATCACCTTCGAGGAGCACGGTGGCTCCGAAGTGACCGACCCGCAGTGTGTCGACGGCGAGCAGTTTGAAATCCCTGTCGCACCAACCCGTGACGATTTCACCTTCATCGGTTGGAACTCCGCTGCTGATGGAACAGGTACTGCTTACGAGGTTGGCTCCATGCACGACTGCTTGGGTCTCATCACCATCCACGCTGTCTGGGATGAACTCATATTTGAAGACCTCGACGGCACTCCACCAGCGTGGTTGACTGCTGATGAATTCCAGTACACCTACGGCGGTCGTTGCGGCCCAGAAACTGGCGTCGTCGAGTTCATGCTCACCGGCATTGGGAACAACTCACCTCACGTCATCGAGGTTATTGTCTCTGTGGACCTCGACCACAGTGACGGAACGCCAGGCGAAACCGTCGCATCTCAGGTCCTCAACCCAGGTGACACAATGCCCGATGTCATCCTCCCTTTCCCGTTCCTTTCGCTGCTGGAAGTGTTCGCTGCTGACCCAACTGGTGTCGAGGCAAACCAACGAATGCACTCTGCCAACTACAGCGTCTTTCACTCCTGTGGTGACCCAGTTATCACTTTCGAGGAGCACGGCGGCTCAGAGGTAACCGACCCGCAGTGTGTCGATGGCGAGCAGTTTGAAATCCCTGCCGCTCCTACTCGTGTCGGCCTCCCCTTCCCCGGCTGGAACTCCGCCGCTGACGGAACAGGCACTGCTTACGACATCGGCTCCATGCACGACTGCCTAGGTATCGTCACCATCCACGCAACATGGACGGCCCTCCTGATCGACGTGACAGACCCCATCGACCCGATTAGCCCAGAGCCAGTTGATCCGGCAGCAGAAGAATTCCCCGAGTTTGTTCTCCCCGCAACAGGCTCAGAGTCATCCATCTTGATCCTCTCAGCGCTCGCTCTCAGCCTCGCTGGACTATCACTCATGGCGATCACCCGCTTCAGCCGCAGGTCCACCTGATCAAGTTAGCCATAACAAACGCGCAACCAGAACAAGCAGGTTTCCGTTGCAACACAACGGAAACCCACGGTTACACGAGAAGAGCCCCTGCTACCGCAGAGGTTCGGAGTGGGGTGCTCCCGAAATTCTTTAAGACTTATAGACCAATGCATTCACTAATGAGTGTTCTTGGGTTTCCAAGATTTCCAACCAAGTTTTCCAAAGGCAGCTCCCTAAAAATCTCTCAGTGACCTTTTTCTAGGTCGGACTGCACTAATTGCGAGACAAAGCCAAAATGAAGGTGGAGCCATGACCCTCCTCGG
>Ga0163109_10001771_pt1 | contig 17021 bp, 17 predicted proteins | sample CRUFie1St13metaG_FD_108704 | JGI IMG/M metagenome (GOLD analysis project Ga0163109, IMG submission 108704) | Marine microbial communities from the Costa Rica Dome - CRUD Field 142mm St13 metaG | ecosystem: Environmental > Aquatic > Marine > Oceanic > Photic zone | place: Costa Rica: the Eastern... | reverse complement strand
TGTGCTCCATTAACCCCGATGAGGTCGTTGCCTTGGGAGCTGCACTTCAGGCCGATATCTTGGTGGGTAATGGCGATGGTGATGAGGCTTTATTGCTTGATGTGATTCCACTGTCGTTGGGTTTGGAGACCTATGGTGGTTTGATTGAGAAAATCATCCCACGCAACTCCGTTCTGCCACTCGCGAAAGCGCAGGAATTTACGACAGCGAAAGACGGGCAAACCGGCCTCGTCGTCCACGTGCTTCAAGGGGAGCGAGAGCGTGTAGAGGATTGTCGCTCCTTGGCCCGCTTCGAGCTGAACGGCATACCCCCGATGGTCGCTGGTGCAGCCCGTATTTTAGTGACCTTTAGAGTGGACGCTGATGGTTTATTGGAGGTTTCTGCCCGCGAGGAAATTACCGGTACTGAGGCGGTATTGGCCGTAAAACCCTCGTTTGGCCTGAGCGACGACGAGGTAGCTGCCATGTTGCGCGCAAGTCAGACCAATGCGGCCGAGGATATGCAGACAAGACAACTCAGAGAGGCGAAGGTTGAGGCGGAATCGCTACTTCATGGTTTAGCCGGTGCGCTTGACGCTGATGGTGATCTTCTCAGTGATGAGGAGCGAGCCGACCTCGAAAAAGAGGCGGGAGCGCTGGTGACCGCGCTTCAATCCGATAATACCGATACTATCCGTGCGGTCACTGACCAATTAGGTCAGGCGTCGCTGACGTTTGCTGAACGACGTATGGACCGCAGTATTAAGAGTGCTTTGAGCGGTGTTGCCGTCTCAGAGCTGGAAGCCGAAGACTAGAGACGAGCTCATGCCCCAGATAATTGTTCTTCCTCATCATGAAATATGCCCTGAGGGCGCGGCGGTAGAAGCCAGCAGCGGTGAGAGCGTCTGCGAAGTGCTGTTAGCTAATGACATAGACATCGAGCACGCCTGTGAAATGTCGTGTGCTTGCACGACCTGTCACGTCATCGTCCGGGAGGGATTTGACTCGTTAAACGAGGCAGACGAACTGGAAGAGGACTATCTCGATAAAGCGTGGGGCTTGGAGCCTGAGTCACGATTGTCGTGCCAGGCTATCGTTGGTGACGAGCCGCTCGTCGTTGAAATCCCGAAGTACACGATCAATCACGCTTCAGAGAAGCATTAAAAAGTACACTTTTGTTGCCATGACAGGCTGAGTTAAAGGCCTTATACTCCGCGCCCGACAGCGGGTAGACCCTACATTGAGCCCGTCGATCATTACTTATTCATCATCAGGAGACATTCATGTCGATTGAACAAACGCTTTCGATCATCAAGCCCGATGCCGTTGCAAAAAACGTCACAGGTCAAATCAACTCGCGCTTTGAAGCCGCGGGACTGCAGATTGTGGCCCAAAAAATGCTTCGTTTGTCTGATGAGCTTGCCCGCGGATTCTACGCCGAGCACAAGGAGCGACCTTTTTATCCCGATCTTGTTGCCTTCATGACTTCAGGCCCCGTCGTTGTACAGGTCCTTGAGGGCGAGGGCGCCATTCTCAAGAATCGTGAGCTGATGGGTGCCACCAACCCAACTGAAGCTGATGCGGGAACGATTCGCGCAGACTTTGCAAAGTCAATCGATGCCAACGCTGTTCACGGTTCAGATTCACCGGCCTCAGCTGTTCGTGAAATCGCGTACTTCTTCGCTTCCAGCGACCTTTGTAGTCGATAAGGAACAAAGACTGATTCGTATGCCGGACGCGCTCATTGCAACAACCGCTCCGGCCAGCAAGGTCAATCTGCTGGGCATGACACGTGCCCAGCTAGAATCGTTTTTTACTGAGATTGGTGAGAAGAAGTTTCGTGCCCAGCAGGTGATGAAGTGGATCCACCATCAAGGTGTGCGTGATTTTCAGGAAATGACAAATCTTGGAAAGGCGCTCCGTGACAGACTCTCCCAGACGGCAGAAATCACGCCTCCGATTATCGATAGTCAGCAAGATTCAGCGGACGGGACCCGCAAGTGGGCCATTAAGGTTGCAGGCGGTGGGTTGGTAGAAGCTGTCCTGATCCCCGAGGGAGATCGTGCCACCTTGTGTGTATCGTCTCAGGTGGGCTGCAGCCTTGATTGCAAGTTTTGCTCCACGGGTAAACAGGGGTTTCAGCGCGATTTAACAGCCGCAGAAATCATTGGCCAGGTGTGGTTAGCCATCGACTCATATGACGGCTGGCAGGCTGGGAAAGGCCGTGTGGTAACTAATGTCGTGATGATGGGCATGGGTGAGCCATTACTCAATTTTGATAACGTCGTATCGTCTTTGGAGCTCATGTGTGACGACCTCGCTTATGGTCTGTCCAAGCGAAAAGTGACGCTTTCTACCTCCGGTGTCGTGCCTGCTTTGGACCAGCTTGCCGACCTGTCTGATGTCAGTTTGGCAATTTCGCTACACGCGCCCAATGATGCAATTCGCGATCAAATTGTTCCCATTAATAAGCGATACCCCATTGCAAAGTTACTGTCTTCGGCGCGTGCCTATATTGATGTGCAGACAGACAAAAAGCGGGTTGTAACTATTGAGTACACTTTACTAGCCGGTGTAAATGATCAGGTTGAGCACGCCCGTGAGCTTGCTCAGTTACTGGATGGCTACCCCTGTAAAATTAACCTGATTCCCTTTAACGATTTTCCTAACTCGGGCTTTAAACGTCCGAGCGGTAATGCTGTCTCTCGCTTTTGGAAAGTCTTGATGGAAGCGGGATTCATCGTCACAGTACGGACAACACGCGGTGACGATATCGATGCGGCTTGTGGGCAGCTAGTTGGTGAGGTGAACGACCGAACCAAACGCTCGGCTCGATATCGTGCACAATACGAAGAAACAGACACAGTCGAGGGGTAAGCGTCCCTGTGAAACATCTTTGCTCATTGGTGATTACTGCTTTTCTTGTGGGCTGCGTTGTCGAGACCAGCGGCCCGGAACCTGCGCTAGTCGATCCAGTACAGGCACTAGAGCAGCGTGTGAGCCTTGCCCGTCAATACATTGGTGCCGGCGATTGGGAGAACGCCAAACGTAAGCTGGAGCTAGCGGCAACGATTGATGCTAACAATGCTGATGTACTTGAGGCGTTTGCACTGGTATACCAAAATATAGGCGAGTTCGAACTCGCCGAGTCCAATTTCAAAGAAGCGCTTGATGCCGTCGCCGGATCGCGGGCACGTAACAATTACGCGGCATTTTTATACGCGCAGGGTCGTTACCTCGAGGCGGCAGCGGGTTTTCGTGAAGTGACTACGGATAGGTTGTACAGCGGGAGGCCAAGAGCATTCGTAGATCTCGGATTGACCTTGCTGCAGACCAGGGAGACTCCCGAGGCAAAGTCTGCATTCAGTCGAGCCCTATTAATGGAGCCTCGAAACAACACCGCACTTCTTGAACTAACCCAAATCGAACTCACCGAGGGTGATGTAGCGGCCGCGAGTGGGTATTATGAGCGATACAGAGCGGGCACGCGCGGACAGTCAGCGCGTGCACTGATTCTTGGTTTGGAAATTGCGCGTCTAAATGGCGATGCGAATATGGAGGCCAGTAATATGCTGGCACTGCGCAATTTATTCGCTCAAACGCCGATTTATAAGGCGTGGACAGCTGCCCAAAGGGAGCAGCGTTAATACGATAAGAACAATGTAGGGGAACTCTCAATGAGTCAGGCTTCACCCATCAAGCGCCGCAAGAGCCGTCAGATTATGGTTGGCACTGTGCCAGTGGGTGGTGACGCCCCGATCAGTGTTCAAAGTATGACTAACACCGAAACGCGTGATGTCGACGCTACCCTGGCGCAAATCAACGCCATTACTGAGGCTGGCGCCGATATCGTGAGAGTCTCAGTGCCCAGCATGGATGCAGCGGAAGCTTTCAAGTTAATCCGCCAGCAGTCACCGGTACCACTGGTTGCCGACATTCATTTTGATCACAAGATTGCACTCAAAGTAGCTGAGTACGGTGTCGATTGTCTTCGAATTAACCCGGGCAATATCGGCAGAGAGCACAAAGTTCGAGAAGTCATTGCAGCCTGCAAGGATAAGGGAATTCCCATTCGCATAGGTGTAAACGCCGGTTCGCTCGGAAAAGAACTGATGCGCAAGTATCCCGAACCCACTTCAGAAGCATTGATCGAGTCCGCGCTGAAAAACGTCGATATTCTCGATCGTCACAACTTCCCGGATTTCAAAGTCAGTGTGAAGGCGTCCGAGGTCTTCATGGCCGTGGCGGCCTATCGCGGTCTAGCGCAGCAAATTGAGCAGCCGTTGCACCTAGGCATCACTGAGGCGGGGGCTTTACGCGGTGGGACCGTCAAGTCAGCCGTTGGTTTGGGTATGCTTCTTATGGAAGGTATCGGGGATACCATGAGGGTCTCGCTGGCAGCTGACCCGGTTGAAGAGGTCAAGGTCGGCTTTGAGATACTAAAAAGCCTGAAATTGCGTACAAACGGTATTAATTTTGTCGCATGTCCCAGTTGTTCGCGCCAAAACTTTGATGTTATCGGTACAATGAACGAACTGGAGCGGCGATTGGAGGATATCCGGACGCCAATGGATGTGGCCGTTATTGGCTGCATCGTGAACGGACCGGGAGAAGCAAAGGAAGCTGACGTTGGTTTGACCGGGGCAACCCCCAGTAATTTGATTTACCTCGATGGCGAACCTGATCACAAAGTCAGTAACGCTGATTTCGTTGATCACTTAGAGTCGGTCATCCGCAAGCGAGCCGAGAACCTGGAAGCCCAGCGTGCTCGAGAAGAAGCTGAGATTATTTCCAGCAGTCACTAGGACAAACAGTTAATGAGTCAGTACCGCGCTATTCGGGGAATGGTTGATGTTCTACCCGATGAGACACCGTTGTGGCAGATGCTCGAGCAAACTGCCCGTGATGTCTTGGTTGCGCACGGTTATGCCGAGATTCGCACCCCGATTGTTGAAAGTACGGAGCTGTTTGCTCGGTCCATTGGGGAAGTGACCGACATTGTCGAGAAAGAGATGTATTCCTTTCCCGACAGGAATGACGACAGTCTTTCGCTGCGACCTGAAGGTACCGCGAGCACAGTTCGAGCGGCTGTTCAGCACAACCTAATTCAATCCCCCCAGCGTGTGTGGTACATGGGTCCGATGTTCCGCTACGAGCGTCCACAGAAAGGTCGGCAGCGCCAGTTTCATCAACTGGGCGTAGAGACGTTTGGTGTTGCGGGCCCGGAGCAAGATGCAGAGCTGTTACTGATGTGCCGACAGTGGTGGACGCGACTTGGCATCAACGATGTGTTGACACTTGAGCTGAATACCATTGGAAGTCCCGAGGCGCGTGCTTCCTACAAAGCGGCACTTACAGACTACCTCCGGGACCATTTTGATTCCTTGGATGAGGACAGTCAGCGCCGTTTAGACACCAATCCGTTACGGATTCTGGATAGTAAGTCGGTGACTACCCAGGCCATCCTAGACGATGCTCCTTCTATGGCGGAGTACTTAGATGAGGAATCCCAGCGACATCACGAGTGGCTGTGTCAGCTGCTGGATATGGCTGGAATGATCTACACCATCAATCCTCGTCTAGTTCGCGGGCTCGATTACTACAACAAGACAGTCTTTGAGTGGACAACCGATAAGCTGGGAGCACAGGCAACCGTCTGCGGTGGTGGGCGGTACGACATGATGGTGGGTCAGTTTGGTGGCAAAGCGACACCTGCGTCAGGATTTGCTGCCGGACTGGAGCGTCTTGTCCTACTGATGCAAACGCTCAATCTTGATGCGATCGCTGCACCTGATCTCTACATTGTGAGTTCTGACGAAAATGTCTTTGGCCAAGCGATGCTCGAGGCGGATAGAATACGCGCTGAATTTCCCGGGCTGCGTGTTGTCCAACACCTGGGCGGTGGCAGCTTTAAAAGTCAGTTTAAACGAGCTGACAAAAGTGGTGCCGCATGGGCCATGGTGTTTGGTGCAGAGGAGATGGTCTCCGGCAAGGTGACCTTGAAACCTTTACGGGCTAATGAAGAGCAAATGACTTTCTCGCGAGAGGAGTTGGATGTATTTTTGGGTCAGTTGGAACAGCTGACGAATGAGTAGTGAGGAGTAGGAAGTGGCTGATCATCTTCAAGAAGAGGAACAGTTAGAGGCAATTTCCCAGTGGTGGCAAGAGAACCGTGCGTCGATCATTGCCTTGGTCGTACTGACCTTGGGGGGCACCATTGGTTGGTCACAGTATGAAGACTACACCAGCGAGAAGGCGGTCCTCGCGGCGAATACTTACGATGGTCTTCTACAGGAAAGAGATTCGGGTGAGTCTGCAGAAGAGCTGGCACTGATCAGTGCTAGCTTGCGAGAGACCCATGACGGCAAGGCTTTCGCAGAGTTTGCCTCGCTACAGGTGGCTGCAGCGGCTGTGGCAGCTGGCGATTTGGTGCTGGCTCGTGCTGAGCTTGAGTCGGTCATGGCAACTGTAGAGTTAGATTCAACTTTGGGGCAGCTAGTGCAGTTGAGACTGGCTCGTGTCATGGCAGCCTCAGGTGACGAAGCTGCGGCCGTAGCGATTCTTGAGCAGGGCAGCAGTTCGTTTCCTGCAAGCTATGCGCAGGCGCTTGGCGATATCCATTTAGCGGCAGGACGAGAGTCGGATGCGTTGCTGGCCTATCAGTCTGCCCAGACCGAATCACTGACGCTTGGCGGGCAACTGGGTCTTGTGGATCTCAAAGTGAGCGGCCTATCACTTCGCGATGCTGAAGAATCAATTGAGGATTCGCAGTAATGAAGTTGTTTCGGTTAACGACCACTAGTTTATTACTGCTCCTTATCAGCGGATGCAGCACGTTTCAGGAGTGGTTTGGCTCTGAGGAAGAGGATGCAACTGCGCCTGTCGAGCTTGAGCGAATTGATACAAAGGTCAAACTCAAAAAGCAGTGGTCGAACAAGATTGGCGATGGTCAGGGTGACGGCTTCTACAAAATAACGCCCACCTTGGTCGACGGGGTGCTCTACGTAGCCTCCAGTGATGGTGAGGTCGCGGCGATCAGCGCCGCTGACGGCGATCGGCTCTGGCGAGTTGAGTTGGAGCGTCCGCTATCAGGTGGTGTTGGTTATCACGATCGAAGTCTCTATCTAGGTGGCGCTGATGGTTCTGTGCTGCAGCTGTCGGCTGAGGATGGAGTCGTGGAATGGGAAGCCGCTGTGTCGGGTGAGGTGCTTGCGGCACCCGCGATCTCAGATGACTGGGTCATTGTGCAGACCTATGACGGCAAATTACTCGGATTCCAGCCCGGCGCTGATGAGCCCGCTTGGACGTTTACAAGTGATGTGCCGGTGCTCACATTGCGGGGTACCTCAACCCCTATTTTAGTTGGGGGTAATGCAATTGCCGGGTTTGGTGATGGCAAGGTTGTCGCTGTAGACGTCAACTCCGGAAACGTCTCGTGGGAGTCACGCATTGGCGTCCCGCAGGGTAGTTCAGAAATTGACCGTATTGTCGACATTGACGGCGCGATGACCCAACAGGGTATTGAGCTTTTTGTTGCCAGTTATCAGGGACGTGTCGCTGCGCTAGATAGCCGAACCGGGCGTAAACTCTGGCAGCAGAACGTTTCGTCAGTTACGGGTACACACGTGGGCTTTGGAAACGTCTATGTGGCCGACGTCGATGGTACACTGAGTGCGTTCCTGCGAACCGGTCAAGGCGTGAGGTGGCAAAACATTGAGCTCGGTTACCGGCAGTTGTCGAGACCGACTCCCGTTAGCAGCTATGTAGCAACGGTAGATTTTGATGGGTATCTGCATCTACTCTCGCAAGTCGATGGACAAATTGTAAGTCGGACCAAGATCGGAGGCGATGCGGCGCGGGCCGACATGATTGCTGACAGTGGGCGTCTGATTATCTTCGCCGATAACGGTCAGTTGCTCGCGTATGAGTTAGAGACCCTGGACTAAATCCCATGCTTCCCGTCATTGCGTTGGTAGGACGCCCCAATGTAGGGAAGTCTACGCTGTTCAATCAGCTCACTAAGACCCGTGATGCGCTCGTTGCGGACTACTCTGGACTTACCCGAGATCGAAAGTACGGTGAAGGGCGCTGTGATGAGCAGCGCTTTATGGCCATTGATACGGGTGGTATCACCGGCGAGGAAGAGGGTATTGATGCTGCAATGGCGGCTCAGTCGTTGGCCGCAATTGACGAAGCTGACGTGGTTTTACTCATGGTTGATGGTCGCGCAGGCTTGCAGGTCGGCGATCAAAGCCTAGTCCGGTTACTCCGAGAGCGCAACAAACCCTTCGAACTCGTGGTCAATAAAATTGATGGTGTGGGTGAAGATGTTGCCGCCAGTGATTTTCACAGCTTAGGTGTAGCCAAGCTGCACACCATCGCTGCCACCCACAACCGCGGTGTGCGGACAATGATTTCCGAGGTGATGGCGCCGTTTGGTGATACAGATTCCGATATCGATGAGGGCGGATCAGGCATTCGCGTTGCGGTGGTAGGCAGGCCCAATGTAGGAAAGTCGACCTTGGTTAATCGCTTGTTGGGCGAGGACAGAGTGGTGGTCTTCGATCAGCCGGGAACAACGCGTGACAGTGTTTTCATTGAGTACGAACGCCACGGACATGCCTACACCCTAATTGACACGGCGGGTGTACGGCGGCGTAAGAATGTCAAAGAGACAGTAGAGAAATTTTCGATCGTCAAAACCCTTAAGGCCATCGACCAAGCAAACGTTGTCATTTTGTTGATGGATGCTCATGAAGGCGTGGTTGAACAGGATCTGCATCTGCTCGGTCAATGTATTGAGGCGGGTAGGGGCCTGGTGGTTGCGCTCAATAAATGGGATGGCATGGAGTCCGATGAACGCGAGCGGGTAAAGGTTGAACTGCAACGTCGCCTGATATTTGTCGACTATGCCGATATCCACTTTATATCGGCGCTGCACGGAACAGGTGTGGGCCACCTGTATGACTCAATACATGGTGCTTACGAGTCGGCGACGCGCAAACTGACGACGCCACGCTTGACCCAGCTACTCGAGGATATTGTCTCTAGCCACCCACCGCCCGTTGTTGGTGGCCGACGTGTGAAGCTTCGTTACGCACACCTGGGGGGACATAACCCACCACGCATCGTCATTCACGGCAACTCGACTGATAACCTGCCGCAGAGCTATATTCGGTATCTTGAGAACACGTTCCGTCGTCACCTAGATTTATCGGGTACGCCAATACGCATTGAGTTACGAACAGGCGATAACCCTTACGCGGGGCGTCGTAACAAGCTCACAGAGCGTCAGGTCCAGCGTCGACGTCGCATGATGTCTCACATCAAGAAGTCCGAGAAGAAGCGTAAGCAAAAGAAAACGCAATAAGCTCAGAGCTGGTCTGACACTCGCACAAATATTCAATTAATTTATGAGCGAGATACAAACCATCTATTTCCCAAATACAGGTAAGTAACTCATAGTTCGCCCATCAACAATGACACCGCAGCGAGCGGGGGTGGACCATGAGTAATTATTTAGAACAGGTTGAAAAACTGCAGGGTGTGGTAACGGCTGCCAATGGGGTCAATGCTGAGCATGCGGTTCGTATGCGCCTACAGAACCCATTTAAAACCGGTCTAGACGTCGCGAAGTACACGGCGGACATCATGCGCCGTGATATCGAGAACTACGAGGTAGATACCTCGCAGTACACACAGTCGCTGGGCTGCTGGCATGGGTTTATTGGCCAGCAGAAGATGATTGCCATTAAAAAGCATTTTGGCGATACCAACCGACGCTATTTGTACCTTTCTGGCTGGATGATCGCTGCCTTGCGTTCAGAGTTCGGTCCTCTACCAGATCAATCAATGCATGAGAAAACCTCGGTGCCTGCACTTATTGAGGAGCTATACACGTTCTTACGACAAGCTGATGCGCGCGAGATGGGCGGTCTTTTCCGTCAGCTCGATGTGGCGCGCGCGGCCAGCAATGACGTTCAAGAGCGAGCGATCATCAACCAGATCGATAATTTCCAGACACACGTGGTTCCCATCATTGCGGACATTGATGCAGGCTTTGGTAACGAGGAAGCAACCTACCTTCTCGCAAAGAAAATGATTGAAGCGGGTGCTTGTGCGATCCAAATTGAAAATCAGGTGTCTGACGAAAAGCAGTGTGGCCACCAGGACGGCAAAGTTACGGTTCCACACGCTGACTTCCTCGCCAAAATCCGCGCCGTGCGCTATGCGTTCATCGAGCTGGGCGTAGAGAACGGCATCATTGTCGCTCGCACAGACTCATTGGGTGCCGGCCTGACTAAGCAGATTGCTGTAACCAACGAGCCAGGCGATTTGGGTGATCAGTACAATAGCTTCCTTGACGGCGATGTCGTTCAAACTGCGAATGATTTGGCCAATGGCGATGTCGTTGTGAAGGCCAATGGTCAGCTGCTGCGTCCCAAGCGTCTCGCATCAGGTTTGTTCCGATTCAAGCCTAATACGGGAGAAGACCGTGTTGTTCTCGACTGCATTACCTCGCTACAGAATGGCGCCGACCTTCTTTGGATTGAGACCGAGAAGCCGCATGTGGGTCAGATTGCAGACATGGTTAATCGTATTCGTGAGGTCGTTCCAAACGCGAAGTTGGTTTACAACAATAGTCCGTCGTTTAACTGGACACTCAACTTCCGCCAGCAGGTTTTCGACTCATGGGCTGAAGAGGGGCGGGACGTGTCTGCCTACGCTCGTGATGAGCTGATGTCAGCCGAGTACGACGAGACTGATTTAGCGATCGAAGCTGATCGTAAAATTCAATCTTTCCAAGCCGATGCGGCGCGTGAGGCAGGTATCTTCCATCATTTGATTACTCTGCCCACATACCACACGGCAGCGCTGTCGACCGACAACTTGGCCAAAGAGTACTTTGGTGAGGCCGGTATGCTTGGTTACGTTGCAGGGGTACAGCGTAAAGAAATTCGTCAGGGTATCGCCTGTGTTAAGCACCAGAACATGGCTGGCTCAGATATGGGCGATGACCACAAGGAGTACTTCTCTGGTGATGCGGCACTAAAAGCTGGTGGCGCTGACAACACCATGAATCAGTTTGGATAATCACGCCCAGTGGTTGGCAAAGCCCGGTCAAACGACAGTGCTTTTTTTTGCGCTGCGTCTTGTCAAACCCGGCTGACCGAAGCACAGTTCCAAAATGAAATGGGAAAATATAGACGAACAAGTATGTTCCGTTGCTCGGGCGCTCTCTATTGTCGGGGAACGCTGGACGCTCCTGATTATCAGAGATGCGTTCAAGGGGACCCGACGGTTTGAGGGATTCCATAAGAACTTGGGTGTGACTCGGCACCGACTTACTGAGCGACTCAATTCATTGGTCGAGTCCGGTGTAATGACCAAAGTGCCCTACAGCCGGAATCCAGAGCGCTTCGAGTATCGTTTAACGCGCAAGGGACTGGGTCTTTACCCTGTTTTGATGAGTTTGAGTCAATGGGGTGATCAATGGTTGGCAGACGAAAATGGACCGCCCATGACTTATTGGCATAGTCGCTGTGCTCAGGACTGTGAGCCGATAATGGCGTGCAGCGAGTGTGGTGAGGCCCTAAAGCCTGAAGAGGTCTCGGCGAAACTGGGGACCGAACTCACTCAATATGTGGCACACTTGAAAAATCACGGATTACCCCTACCCAGTGATGCTGAATTACCGAAACGCGCAGGCGAATACCGGAAAACAAGGACACGATAGGAACCCAGCTTATGAACCAGCAAGTCAACAATCTGATCATGAATGCCGATGAGAACATGGGACAAGTAGAACGCAGCCCCATGGATGAACAGCTGTTTCGTAAGCAGCGCTTGGCCGCAGCTCTACGGATTTTTGGTCGATTTGGGTTCGATGAGGGGGTAGCGGGGCACATTACCGTTCGGGATCCAATTGACCCAGAGACCTTCTGGGTTAATCCCATGGGCCGGTCATTCAAAATGATGCGCGTGTCCGATTTGATTCGCGTAGATCACGACGGAAATATTGTTGAGGGCAGCGGCATTCTCAATGGTGCTGCGTTTACGATTCATAGCCAGATTCATGCAGCGCGTCCCGATGTCACAGCAGCGGCACACGCGCACTCTATCTACGGCAAAGCTTGGGCTTCCCTTGGTCGCCTGCTGGATCCGCTCACTCAGGATGCTTGCTCATTCTATGGTGATCACGCGCTGCTGGATGATTACACCGGTGTTGTCGTTGATATGGATGAGGGCGAACGACTCGCTCAGACCTTGGGTGATAAGAAAGCGATTATCCTAAAAAATCACGGACATCTGACAGTCGGTCAATCCGTTGAAGAGGCTACCTGGTGGTACGTCACTATGGAGCGAACCTGCCAGGCGCAACTGCTTGCAGAGACTGCCGGGGAGCCAAAACCAATCCCGCACGAGATGGCCGTTCACACGCAAAAGCAGGTCGGCAGTAACTTGTCGGGTTGGTTCAGTGGTCAGCCGTTGTTCGATGTGATTCTTAGTGAGCAGCCAGACCTTCTAGACTGAGTAACTCAAGTATTTGCCGATTAGAGCGGCTGATCGAATTTGTCGCGATCGAATGAAGCGATGAGCAACGATAAATTACTCAGCTGCACGACCAGCAAGGGGTAATGCAAGTACTTAATCAGTGCGAGGGTGTCCTCGGTCTCTAGCCACATGCGGGCCCACTGATAAAACCCCAGTGCAAAGAGGGCGCCAGCCAGAGCGCCGAGCGTTTTACCAATATCAACGGGTTTAAAGTTCTCCTTTGCAATGACCAGTGTCTCGAGTCTGACTAAATAGTTGCCAAATATCAGCGCTAGCTGAAAGCCGAGGTAGACACCGGCGGCCAGTAAAAAGCTTTGCGGGTAGAGCAAAACCGCAACGACACTCAGTAGCGCAATGACCTCGACACTGACCGATATTCGGAAAAACCAGTGCAGGTTCAGGAGTCGAGAGTAGGCCAGTGCCACCAGTAGTGGGCCCAAACTGAACGCGAGCGGGCCCAGCGAAAAGGCCTCAGGAGGTAAAGGCGCCATGAGTGCGACATAAGCCGTCCCCAACACTCCCTGGAAAAATGCGTTAATCGACTTGTAAGCGACGAAGGGGTTTAATCGTAGTGCAGGGTGGATGGAGTCGCGCACTTAGTAATCGACGCCTTTTCTAGCTTTGATGCCGGCACGAAACGCGTGTTTGACCTCCTTCACCTCGGAGACGGTGTCTGCCAGTGTTTGTAAGCCACTCCCGCCGCCACGTCCTGTCAGAACGACACTCTGATGGTCGGGGCGCGCCTCAACGGTTTTGATGACCTGTGCCTCATCGAGATAATCAAACGAGAGCATGTAGGTGATTTCATCGAGCACCACCAGGTCATACGCAGGGTCTTGCAGCATTCGAGCCGCTTCGGCCCATGTGCGTTCAGCAGCCTCGATATCGCCCTGGCGGTTTTGTGTGTCCCAGGTAAACCCGGTCCCCATCTGATAGAAGTCAGAGTCGGGAAGGTGTTCACGGGCGAACAGCTCCTCGCCAGATAGTTGCTCACCTTTAATGAATTGGACAATGCCAACGCGCTGACCGTAGCCCATGGCCCGCATCACCATACCGAAGGCGGAGCTGGTCTTCCCTTTACCGTTGCCGGTTAGCAATAAAACAATACTTTGTTCTGTATCAGCAGCAGCGATCGATGCATCGACATTTGTCTTTTGCTTCTCCATGGAGGCCTTGTGTTTAGCGTTTTTATTCACGACAGCCCCCTAGATGGATACATTTAGACCGAGGTAGAGTGTTCTACCGGCGCTACGGTAGCCAACAATATCAGAGTAAGCCTTGTCAGTAAGATTCTCAGCGCGCACTGAAACGCTGAGATCCTGGGTAATTGCGTAGCGAAATGAGCTGTCCATAACGGTGTATTCGCCAAGCACTGTTCCGAAACCATCACCGCGATCACCCGTGTACCGAGCGAGCAGTAGCCATTGAGTTTTATCGCTACTAAACCGAGCGGTGACTTGCGCCGTGGTCTCGGGTCGGTACGGTAACTGGCTACCCGTCTTGTCTTCGGCCTTAAGCTCAGTTACGAAACCTTCAAGCGTAAGGCCTTTACCGATAGTCCAAGAAGCTGATGCTTCGACGCCACTGAATTCACTTGTACCGGGCACCTGAATATATCCGCCTGCAAACAGGGCGGGGTTATAGCTGTATAGGATGGCGTCACTCACCTCTTGATCGAAATAAGTAAGCTCCCAAGCAACACCGCGTTGAGTGCCGCGCAGTCCCATCTCCCAACCTTGGCTTTGTTCTTCCTTGAGTGCATTGTCTCTTGCTTCGGGCAGTGCAAAAGGCGATTGGTTTGAGCCTACTTCATAGGGAGAGGGTGCTCGAAACCCTGTGCCAAGCGCTGCCTTGAATGCGATGCCGTCAAATCCAGTCTCGGTCAATGCGGTGACTCGCCAAGATGTGTAGCGACCAAAATCCTCGTTGTCATCGCTGCGAATTGCCGCTGACAGCGTAGCAGCATCACCCGTACGACGGACATTGATAAACATGCCATCATTATCTCGGCTTCTAGCGGTGCCAAAACCGTCATCGTAGCTTTGTTCGTCAAGGTCAAATCCAACAGTGATATCGGCGCTGTCAGTGAGCGTGCGGTTGTGTGTCAAAGAGACTTGCTGATTCGATCCCTCAAGCGCGAATTGGAAAATACCATCGGTGAAGTAAGCTCGGTCGCTATCACTTTCGCTAACGCCAAGTTGCGTCGAATATCCCTCGCCCCTGTGTTTCAGAACCATGCCGTTGGTTGCATTTTTATAACCGTCAGAGCACTCGTTACTGGATATGAAGCTAAAGTTTTCGTCGAATCGCCCACAGCTGTCGTAACCTGCTGCCGCGTCGACCTCGCGCGAGCTGAGGGTGGCGGACCAACCATCCCACTCCGGTGTTGTGTAGCTCACCTGGTAGCTGTCGTTGTCGTAGCCATCGTTATCGGCTAGGAGAGTATCGGCCTTCAGCGCATTAAAGCCATCCATTTCAACCTGATTAAAAACAGCAGAGAACTCACCGAGCGACATGCTACCGGTACTTGCCGAGACGGACTGCGTTTCAAAACCATAGCCGCCGCGCTCTACTGAGATGTCAATATTGGGGCGTTCGTTACCTCCCCGACTCGTCAGTGCAATCACACCCCCGGCGTCCGCTCCCCAAAGCAGACCTTGTGTGCCTCGGAGTATTTCTACGCGTTCCAAGGAGCCGGCCAAGATGTGTTCCATCCTCGGTGCTACCTGAGGCGAGGAGGGGTCACTGATATCGATACCGTCGATCAGTACTCGCGTTCTGAAAGCGTCTTGACCGCGCACACGAATGCCGCTGACTGCTCCAATGCCCCCGGTCTGCGTTGCGGATATTCCGACTTGTGATCTCAGCAACTGAGGTAATGTAGCTGAACCCAGAGCGTCGATAAGCTCGCGATCCATTACATTCACCGAGACGGCGAGAGATTCGGTTGCTGTGCTCACTCGATCAGCAACGACAACCGTTTCATCGATCTGATTTGCGATCGCGAGTTGGGAGAGGCACGCGAGTGATATCGCAACGGGGATGGCTCTTTTTAGCGTGTTCATTTTGGCTCCATTTCTATGGGAGCGGTGAACGGGCAAAGAGGCCAGCAGCGTAGAGGGCGCGTAGCGACTTCCCTGCTGGAGCCCACCGCGCCATTGGGTTGTTTTATAGGCAGGTATCGGGCTCTGATAGGGTTAACTATCTCTACCGTTGCGGGGGCAGCGCTGGCTCATCCAGACTTCCCTTTTAACCTACCCGGGCGAAACACCTGTAGGCACCTAAGCTGCGTACGGTACGTGGTTGATGGCGGCGCGTCAATGAACTTTTATGCTAGGGTTGCGCGCATGATGGAAGCACAGAAAAGCAGCGAGCGTGTTGCTCGGTGGCGAGATTTCGTTGCCGAGCGTTTGGGGCGAGAACCAAGGGGTTTTCGTGATGTCGCAGCATTTAACGCCAAGGGTTTGCCTGCCAGTATCCGTGTCAGCTCACTCGTCGACGGAAAGCCTTTTCCCACGCTTTACTGGCTGATTGATGCCGACCTGTCGCTCAACATCGATCGTTTAGAGGCAGCCGGTTGGATAGCCCGAGCGCAGTCTGAAATCGCGACAAATGTTGCTTTCAAACAACGTATGCAGCAGGACCATACCGAGCATATTGTTCTGCGCGACGGTTATCTCCTCGATGAGGAGCGCAAGCTCCTAGCATCCAACAACATGCTGTCTGCACTGTCCAAACGGGGTATCGGTGGTATCAGTGAGCCTGATCGTATTCGCTGCTTCCACACTTGGTATGCGGCACATATGGTTGTGCCCAACGCGGTGGGTGACATTGTTGATCAGCTACTCGCGGACGCGACTCCCCGAGTCTTACTTACTGATTCAGCCTAGCTAGCCGTCTCTGCGGCTAGCCAAAATGACAGAAACAGAGCTTGTTCCCCTCGGCATCTCTCACGTAGGCGCCATAGAAAACATCGGGAATACGCTGACCCGGTTCGCCATCACAAGTGGCACCCAACGAAATCGCTTTGGTGTAAAGTGCGTCCACGCCTTCCTTACTGCCCCCGTGAAAGGCAACCATGACGCCGTTGCCCGCTGTCGGCGCCTTTTCGTCGTAGGGAGTGCAGACAGCGAGGCAGGCCTCGCTCATGGAGGAACCGAAAAAGACGATGCGATCTGTTCCCATGATCTTTTGCCAGCCCATGGTCTCCGTAAGTGCACCGTAGAATTCGACCGCAGCCTCAAGGTCTGATGCGCCGAGCGTGGTATATGCCAACATAGGTTTATTCCTTTTAGGTTTTGATCGGTAGTCGTTACCCGGGGAGCTTCGATCTTAGTGCTTACTCGAGCGCAGTGGGAACCCTGTGCCCGAATTGTCCAGCTCGAGGAATTAGCGGTATTCTCCTTCCATGGGACAGGGGCTGTAATGGATACGATTTACGCAGGTGCGATTTTAGCAGCGCTTCTTGCTGGGCTCGTGTTTTCGCG
>Ga0163109_10001769_pt1 | contig 17029 bp, 11 predicted proteins | sample CRUFie1St13metaG_FD_108704 | JGI IMG/M metagenome (GOLD analysis project Ga0163109, IMG submission 108704) | Marine microbial communities from the Costa Rica Dome - CRUD Field 142mm St13 metaG | ecosystem: Environmental > Aquatic > Marine > Oceanic > Photic zone | place: Costa Rica: the Eastern... | reverse complement strand
GTCGAAGGCCGGGAGCTCGCGCTGCTCTTTGGTTGATTCACGGCTCGCTCAGCGAACCTCCTGAACATCAATTCACCCGCACCAAGAAGCAATTCTTCTTGCCGCGTTGCAGCAGGATGATGCCCGATCCAATCGCATCGTCGAGGGTCACCACCCGGCTGTCGTCGACTTTGGACTTGTTGACGCTCACGCTGCCTTCTTTGAGCGCCCTCCGCGCCTCGCCATTGCTTGAGAGAAAAGCGCCTTCGCCGCCAGCGAGCAAGTCGATGATGCCGATGCCCGCTTCCAAGTCGCCGCGCGAAACGCTTCGTTGGGGAACGCCTTCAAACACACTGAGCAATTCTGACTCAGGAAGGGCGCGAAGGTCTGCTTCCGAACTCTTGCCAAACAACAGTGCACTTGCGGCAATGGCCGTGTCCAAATCTTGTTGGCTGTGGATGCGTCGGGTCACGTCCGCGGCCAGCGCTTTTTGCATGGCCCGCATCCCCGGATTCTCAGCGTGGGCCGCTTCGATGTCCTCAATTTCCTCCCTCGTCATGAGCGTGAAAATGCGCAAGTAGCGCGAAGCATCCTCATCGGCGGCATTGATCCAATACTGGTAGAATTTGTAGGCGGAGGTGCGCTTTTTGTCCAGCCACACATTGCCTCCTTCACTTTTGCCAAACTTGGAGCCGTCCGCCCTTGTGATCAACGGGGCAGTGATGGCGAAGGCCTGTCCACTGCCCTTGCGACGGATCAATTCTGTGCCTGTGACAATGTTGCCCCACTGGTCGCTGCCTCCCATTTGGACTTTGACCCCATGTTCCTTCCAAAGGTGGTAGAAGTCGTATCCCTGCACCAATTGGTAGGTGAACTCCGTGAAGCTCATCCCGCTTTCAAGTCGGTTCTTCACGCTGTCCTTGGACATCATGTAGTTGACGGTGATGTGCTTTCCAACGTCCCGGATGAAGTCGAGGAACCCCATATCTTTGAACCAGTCGTGGTTGTTGACCACGCTCGCGGCGTTGTCGCCTTCGAAGTCCAAAAACTTCTCCAGTTGCTCGCGTTGGCACGCAAGGTTGTGTTGCAACACGTCGAGGTCGAGGAACTGGCGTTCGGCCGTTTTCCCGCTTGGGTCGCCCACCATTCCCGTGGCGCCGCCAACGAGGGCAATGGGGGTGTGCCCCGCACGTTGCCAATGGACGAGCAACATGATCGGCACAAGGTTCCCGATGTGCAGGCTGTCTGCCGTGGGGTCAAAGCCCACATACGCCTTGACACGCTCTTGGGCCATCAGGTCCTCGGTGCCCGGCATGATGTCGTGCAACAGGCCTCGCCATTTCAGTTCTTCAATCAGCGACATGGGCGCAAAGATAACGTGTGCTACAAGTAAGGAAGGAGTCTCTCCAGGCCTGCACTTCGGCTGCCTTTCACAAGAACGTGGGTGTCCGAAAGCGGCTCCTTTTGGAGCCATTCAACCAAAGCCTCGAAGGAATCGAAATGCCGCCAATCCTTGAGTTGAGATGCTCGGTGCACCTCACCAAACCACGATCCCACCGTCCACAAAGTCAGTCCTTGTTCTCGAACGGAGTGGGCCAGATGCCGGTGGGCTTCTTCGCTTGCGTTTCCCAGTTCGGCCATGTCGCCCAAAATGGCCAATGCCCCCGCGTGACCGCGCTTCGCAAAATCGTTGACCGCGTGCGTCATGCTTGAAGGGTTGGCATTGTAGGCATCCAGCAACACCCAGTTGTCATTTGTCACCACGGTTTGAGATCTGTGGTTCGTCGGGACATACGCACTCAGCGCGCGCTGTGCCTGCTCCCAAGACACCCCAAAATGCGCACCGATGGCCACGGCAGCGGCCACATTGCCAAGGTTGTAACTCCCCTCAAGTTCCATGGAAATGGCTGCTCCATGGAATGCCGCAACACCACCGCCTTCGGGTTTGGGTGTCCAAGTCCAAGATGGGGTTGGGACAGCCACGCATTTTTCAACCCCTTGGCTTGCGCGCACCACTTTGGGATCGGCTTCTTGCACAAACGCCGTGCCTCCATGCACAGCGAGGTGATCGAAGAGCTCTTTTTTTCCGCGGTACACACCCTCCTCGCCACCAAAGCCCTCCAAATGAGCCAGACCGATGTTGGTGATGTAGCCATGGGTCGGTTCGGCAATGCGCGAAAGCAAGTCGATTTCTCCCTGATGGTTGGCGCCCATTTCGACCACGACAAAGTCCGGCTGGGCCGGGGCATTCAACAAGGTGAGCGGCACCCCGATGTGGTTGTTCAGGTTGCCTTTCGTGGCGTGCACGTCCATCGCTTCTCTCAGCACATCGCGAATCAGCTCCTTGGTTGTGGTTTTGCCGTTGCTTCCTGTCATCCCCAGCACTGGGCAAGTCCAACGCCTCCGGTAGGCCTGGGCAAGGCATTGCAGGGCTCCGAGTTCATTGGCCACCACGGTGACCTTGGGATGGCCGACCCATTTGGAATCTGTGGTGACAGCATGGGCCGCTCCTTGATCGAGGGCAACCGGCACAAAAGCATTGCCGTCAAAGTTGGCGCCGCGAAGCGCGAAAAAGACTTGATCCTCAAGGTCCTCTCGCGTGTCCGTCGACAGCCCTTTGGAGGCATCTCGGGCTTTGAGCAAGCGGTGGATGGTGTCGGTAGGGAGGTCGAACATCGGGTTTGTGTTCTACGCAAAGAAAAACCCCACGGCAAAGCCGCGGGGTTCAGGTTCTTCAAGTTGTTGACGGACCCTTGGGGAATCGGGCTGTCATTGTCCGCTGAATGGGACCGGCGTGCCCACGCGGTCCATCGCGCATCGGAAACCGATGGACGCGGAGCTTTGACGCTCGTCAAGGTAACGGCGTGTTCCAGGAATGAGGTAGTAGGCGCGGTCGTCCCAGCCACCGCCTTTGTACACGCGGCTGCGGTTGCTGATCAGAGTCGATCCGCCGAAGTTGTAAACGCGCTTGTCCTTCATTTGATCTTCTTCTGCGCTTTGGGCGCCAAAATCAAACGAGCTGTTCCGGTCTCCGTCGAGGTAGTCGATGTTGTCCGCGATTCGGTAGTTGGTGCGGTTGAGGTTCTCTTCGAGCGACTCGTTGCGCATCTGCATTTCGCCTGGAAGGGCGTCAATGTTGTTGCTGAATCCCTTGCGCAAGTCGGAGGCGGCCAAAGCGTCGCTGTCCACGATCAAATCCATCGCATCTTGCATCAACGTCTGCGCTTCTTCAAAGCGTTGTTTGTCGAGTGTTTCACCAGCTTGACCCACTTTGGATGTCAAGTTCGAGATGAGATCGACGTCTTCGGGGGTGAAAATGCCCACGGCGTTTCCTTCCTTTTCGTATGTCTCCAGGAACTCCTTCACACCGGGGATGTTGTAGACCACGTAATCGTATTTGTCCACCGGATTGCCCTCGGCATCAAGTCGCTTGGTCTGGTAAACGTTTCCGCGGAATGGACGGAATTCGTTGTTGTCTTGGATGGACAATGGACGGTACACGTCCATGACCCACTCGTTCACGTTTCCGGCCATGTTGTACAAGCCGTAATCGTTGGGCGCGTAGGTGTACACGTTGACCGTGATGTCGCCAAAATCGTCCAGCGCACCCGCCACACCCATGTAGTCGCCTCGTCCTTTCACAAAGTTCGCATTGATGCTTCCGTATCCCGCTGTGCGGCTGTCGCCGTTCCGAACAAAGTGTCCGTTCCATGGGTACGTCTTGCGCTCGGCAATCAATTCGCCCAAGCTGTTGCCAATCAGGCCGAGGGCAGCGTATTCCCACTCAGCCTCGGTGGGGAGACGGTAGTTGGGCAACAACACACCGTCTTCAATTTTGACATCGCGGAATTCCGAATTGAGCCCATAGCTTGGCAAGCCCTCTCTGAGGCGCTCACCCTGGTATTGACCAGAGAGGTAGGTCTCGGTGGTGAAGTGCTCTTCGTCAATTTGCGCATCAGGATTGTGAACGAGCAACCCTTCCCGGATCAAGATTCCTTCGTTCACACGGTCAGAGCGCCACTTGCAAAAGTCACTCGCCTGCAACCAGCTGACGCCAACAACTGGGTAGTCGCGGTAAGCCGGGTGGCGCAAGTAGTAGTTGACCATCGGCTCGTTGTAGGCCAGCTTGTTTCTCCACGCAGCGGTGTCGGGCAGGGCACGTTCCACAATTTCTGGATAGGAAGAGCCGTAGATGCGTTGCAACCAAGCCACGTATTCGAGCCAGAATTGATTGGTCACCTCTGTTTCGTCCATGTAAAACGAGGAGACGCTCGTGCGTCTTGGGATGTTGTCCCAGGCGTAATTCAGGTCGTCGTCGACTTGGCCCATGGTGAAGGTTCCGCCTTCAACGAAAATGAGTCCAGGGCCGGTTTCCTGTTCGAAGTAGGGGGTGCGTTCGAAGCCCCCGTTTTCAGAAAAGTTGTACGCCCAGCCAGTTGAGCCTGAGCGTTCGTAGTAGCAACCATTCAAGGTCATCAGACCCATGGCGACAGCGAGCAATCCGAGAGTGTGCTTGTGCGTCATTTTGTTGGGGTTCAATTTTCAGGGTTCGGGTAGAGTGCAGGTGGTTTCAATGGCTTCAGAACGTGGGGCAGGAGACCGTTCTGAACTTCGACCTTTGGGGTGATGCGAATTGCATGCTCAGACTGATTTCGTGGGCTCCTCCAGTGGTGGTGCCCAATTCTGAGATGGTGATGTCGTAGCTGTAGCCGAAGCGCATGAGTGACGTTTCCACACCGAGAAGAACGATGAGTGCATCACTGTTGTTGTTCTCGCCAAAGAATCCACGGTGCCAAATGCCAGCCACCAATGGGCCTTTGCTGACGTAGGTTCCGATGTTCAGTTGTTGGAATTCCCCTTGCATTCGGTAGAGAATGTTTGGAGAGATCCACGCTTCCACACCCTTGACACTGCGCTGCAGCGGCAACTTCGCTCCGGCGTGCCCTGTGATTTTCATTGGCAAGCGACTCACCCCAATCACCAAGCTTTCGTTGGGTTCATTCAGATGATGTCCAGCGACGCCCGCGTAGAACTTGTCCGTGAAGGCCAACAATCCCGCACCAAAGTCCACGTTGCGGACATTTTCACCTCGGGGAACATCTTGCGTTTCATAGATGAAGCCCCAGCGTGGATCGATCATGTCGCCAAACGACAATTTGCTCCAGTCTAGTTGTTTTTGTTGGTAGCTGGCTTCAAGCGCCATGCGCAATGACAACTTGCGGGAAATGGCCTGTTGGTAGGAGTACATCCCCGTGATGCGGGTGGTCTCCAACGTGTTGATGGCTGCTTGGTCCGTCATCACCACGAGGCCCAGTCCGCCTGAAATCGAACTGAACTGTTGGTCGTAGCCGACGGCTTGCGTCACGAAACCACCACTCATTGCAGGCCATTGATCCCGGTGGGACATGACAACGCGCGGTCCTCTTGCCGTTCCTGCAAATGCGGGGTTCAGAAGAAGAGGATTCGAGTAGAACTGCGAGAATTCTGCATCTTGAGCGAGGGCTTGCTTTGGAGCCGGACCCATGGTCAGGATTCCAACAAGGGCGACAAGCAGAAGGCAGGGAGCGAATTTCGTCATGGTCGTGCAACGGGTTGAACCCACAATATTACGGAATTTTGCCGTGGTGAAGGTGCTGTGCCTCAGACCTTCTCTTTCTTGAGCGTCCTGAGACCGCAACAGGCTTGTGGAGGCACAATAAGCCTCACCTTTGTGCGTATGGGTGCATGTGGTAAGTTGCATCACCTTTTCTATCCTAATTGCGAAAATGCACGATTCACAGCTCGATTTTTTTGCCTTCACAAGCATGTTGTCCACAAGACAACGTGGGCGGAGAAAAGCTTGGTATGCCTGCCGCCTCTTTCTCTTGGGGCTTGTGGCCTTGATGCCTGCCTTGGTGAGTCATGCTCAGTCTTTTGAGGAGGTCGCCCTCGATGGGGCGGTCTGTCGCGTGACATTGGAGTGGAATTCTGAAGACATTGTCGCGCTTTTGGACAAAAGCACAGGCGAGTTGGCCGAGGAGTGGCATACGTCTCTTGGTGAAACTTGGAAAGGGGTGGAAGTCCTCGATGTGAAGGAGCACTGGATGCCCTTGGCACTCGAAGAGGTTGCCGCCCTTCGCCAACAGTGGCGCCCCCACAAAAGCCAAGCCTGGTCGTGGTCTGTGACAGACAATGGCGAGGATGCACGGCTTTTGGGGCGAGGTGCAGTGGTGGCATTCAAAGAACACGGGTGGAAAAAGCTGGTCAAAATGGAGGCCATTTTGGGCGCATCCCCTTTCGCGTCGAACAGGACATCAAGAGATTGGCCTTCTCAAGGGGTGTTGGCGGAAGGATCATGGCATGCGCTGGCCACCACGGAAGAGGGTGTGCACTGCATCGGATATGACGAATTGGTGAGCCTCGGGTTGTCGCCCGCAGATGTCAATCCGTCTGAACTTCGATTGTTTGGTTGGGGCGGGGGAGCGCTGCCTTTCGACAACGATGTGGAGCGGCCGCTGGATGTTCCGCAACAAAGGGTGGCGACAAGGGGCTTGGACGATGGATCCTTCGACCCTGGCGACGAGCTGTGTTGGCATGCCCCTGATCACGTGGACTGGAGTTGGCATGAGGAGGACGGGTGGACCCACCGTCCATCGTTCTGGGGTGACACTGCAAAGTGGTTTCTGAGGGTCGATGCCCCCGCGAGTCTTGAAAGGGCGGACATGGAAGATGCGGCAAGTTGGGACGGAGCGGTGGACGACATCCGAACCACCCATGTGCACCGCGGGGTCGATGAAGAACACGAAGTCAATCTCATTGGCTCCGGACGGAATTGGTTTGGCAAGCGATTGACGGCCTTGGGCTCCACCACCGCCTCTTGGAACATTCCCATCTCCAATGCCGTGATCGGGGACACTGCGACATTGCGATTTGCTGCGGCCATGAGAACGATGGGCAGCGGATCCCCGTCGCAAGTGCGGTTGGAGTCGGCGGGAAACACGGCGTCTTTTGTGGATCAGATTTTGTCCACGAGCACCTTGGTGTATGCCAAATATTACAGCCGCGAAATGCGGGTTCCCGTATTGCAGGCAAGCGTGCAAGCATTGATGACCCTTGAGCCGGGCACAGACGACAGCAATGCCTGGGTGGACCATTTGACGTATCAGCTCCGCCAAAACCTGGTGGCCGGCGTGGGGCAGTTTGCCATGAATGGCTTGCCTGTCAACCAATCAGGGGACAACGTGTCGAGTGCGGAATACAGGCTGTCGGGAACGACACCCGACGAGGTGTGGGATGTGACGGACCGTTTGGAGACCAAGCGGATTCCCTGGTCCGTGGAGAATGACCAAGCCGTATGGCGACTGGCCACAGAAGAGGTTCCCCAGCGTTTCGTGGCATTTCGATGGAGTTCGGTCAAGCGCCCGATTCCTTTGGGAGCCGTCCCCAACTCCAACGCACATGGCGTGGGTGAGGTGGATTACGTCATTGTGACGGTGCCGGGATTGTCGGAAGCGGCCGATTCGTTGGCCAGTCTCCACGCTTTGAGGGGGCTGCGCGTGGCTGTTGTGCCACAGAGGGAGATTTTTGATGCTTTCAGTTCAGGTGTGGCTGACCCGACGGCCATCAAGATGTTCATGATGATGCTTCAGGATCGGTCAGACCAAAGCATGGGGGCCTTGGATGCCCCGAAGTATCTCCTCTTGATGGGCGATGCTTCTTATGAAAACAGAAACCTAAGCCCCAACGGAAACATCTTGGTGGGGTTCTACTCGGAAGAGTCGTTGAGCACAGTCTACAGCTACATTTCGGACGATTACTTCACGCTGGTGGCAGAAGGCCAAGGTGCGGGGGTCAGCGATCAACTCCAATTTGGGGTTGGCCGAATCCCGGCACCCAATCTCGCGGCGGCCATGGGTGTCGTGGGCAAAGTGGCCGCTTACATGGGTGTGGAGGAGGAAGAAACAGACGTCACGTCTTGCCTTGACCCCAACGGCACGAGCATTTATGGCCCTTGGCGCAACCGGGTGTTGTTTGTCACCGACGACCAAGACGGGAACAACCAAGACGGTCACCGGTATATGGAGACAAGCGAGGAATTCAGCAACTTGATTCGGGCGAATCACGCCGAATATGACGTGGTCAAGGTGTACCCAGACGCCTATGTCCAAACCAACACCCCTGGCGGGGAGCGCTACGAAGATGCCGCGGCTGAAATCGCCCGTCGAGTGAACGAGGGGGCTTTGATAGTCAACTACATCGGTCATGGAGGAGAGCGGGGATGGGCGCATGAGCGGATTCTGAACATGGAGACCATTGAGGGGTGGACCAACCTGCGGCGCATGCCGTTGTTCATGACCGCCACGTGTGAATTGTTCAGACACGACGATCCAGATGTTTACTCGGCGGGAGAGGCCATCTTGTTCAACCCCAGAGGAGGAGGCGTGGCGCTGCTGACGACGACCAGGACGGTATACAGTGCGGGCAACGCCCAAGTCAACCGTGCATTTTTTGACATCGTGTTCGACGAATCGGAGAGACGGTGTTTGGGAGACATCTACAGGGCCACCAAAAACTCCGAGGTCATCACTGCAGACTTGAATGCACGGAACTTCAGCTTGATGGGCGACCCTGCTTTGGAGCTCGCGTATCCACGTGAGCGGGTGTTCTTCACGGAGGTTCCAGATACCCTGCGTTCCTTGGATGAGGTCTTGGTTCGAGGGTACGTTGGCGACGCGTCCGGCGACACGTTGAGTTCGTTCAACGGAGTGGTGGTGCCCACGGTGTTCGACAAGCTGGCCACAGTCAGCACCCTCGACAACGACCAAGACGAAGGGCCGTTCACGTATGAGGTGTTCCAAAACATCTTGCACAAGGGCCTCGCGACCGTGACCAACGGAACGTTTGAATTTCGCTTCATTGTGCCGAGAGATTTGAATTATGCTTTCGGGCAAGGTCGCATCAGCGGCTACGCGCTTTCCGCTGAAACAGACGCCCATGGGTTCACCGAAGATTTTGTCATTGGAGGGACATCGGACAATCCCATTTCAGACGACGTGGGCCCTGAAATTTCACTCTACATGAACGACACATTGTTCAAGAAGGGGGACACCGTGCATGAAGACCCATGGCTGTACGCGAGGATTTTCGACGACAGTGGCATCAACACTTCTGGCAACGGAATTGGACACGACGCCAAGGCTGTTTTGGATGGCGATGCAGGTCGTCCCTACGTGTTGAATGAGTACTTCGTTTCAGACCTCGACACCTACCAGCGAGGGAGCATTCGTTTTCCATTCCAAGATTTGAGCGAAGGCCGCCACGACTTGGAATTGAAAGTGTGGGATGTGGTCAACAACAGCGCGTCGGCCGCCATACATTTTGTGGTGGCTTCTTCCCTCGAAGTTGCCCTGGAAGAAGTGTTGGCTTATCCCAATCCCACTGTGGATCAGGTGACCTTCAGAATGACTGGAAACCAAGCTTGCAAACAGGCGAAGGTTGCATTGGAGGTGTTCGATTTGGCTGGAAAAAAGGTGCATTCGCAAGCGTTTGAGGGGGAGGTGTTGGGGTTCAGAGACGATGTCATGACGTGGGACTTGAAACAGTCCGGTGGAGGCCACGTGCCCCAAGGAGTCTACGTCTTTCGCGTCACGTGGGAGAATGAATTTGGCCAAAGCGCACAATACGCCGACCAATTGGTCGTTCTTTGCCCCGATTGAATCTCGTCAACGGCATTAACTTTGACACAGAACATGATTGAACACTTTACCTCCGTCCGCGTCTTGACCATGACCGTGGCTGTATGTCTTGCACAAAGCATCGCAGGTCAACAGTTGCTCGAGGACGATCCCCTCGGAAGAGATTTGGACCCAGAAATGGCCACCATCACCACAGCGGTGCCTTTTTTGATGATTGCCCCTGATTCCCGTTCGGGAGCCATGGGAGATGTGGGTGTGGCACTTTCTCCAGGAGCCAACAGCATGCATTGGAACCCAGCAGCCATGGCCTTTGCCTCGAATGTGGTGGAATCCAGTTTGAGCTACTCTCCGTGGTTGAGACAACTCGTTGACGACATGCATTTGTCCTACATCAGCACGTCTCGGAAAATCGACGACCGCAGGGCTTACGGTGTGGCTTTTCGGTATTTTAGCCTAGGAAACATCACGTTCACAGACGAAGTGGGAACGAACATTCGGGACTTCACGCCCAATGAGTTTTCCATCGACGGGGGTTACTCTCAAAAGTTCACCGACCGATTCAGTGGAGGGTTTTCCTCGAGGTTCATCTACAGCAATCTTCTCGGAGGCACTCCTGTGGGTGGTGCAGAGAGCAGTCCAGGTGTTTCTGTGGCCGCCGATTTGAGCATGTACTATCAAAACGACCAAGCGGATTGGGGCAACAAAGACGGCACCTTCAGCTGGGGGCTGAATTTGAGCAACCTCGGTGCCAAAATCTCCTATTCCGAGACAGTGGCACGAGATTTCATTCCGAGCAACTTGAGAGTCGGAGCGGCATACACCACAGAATTGGACGATTTCAACAGCTTGACATTTGCCGTCGATGCGAACAAGTTGCTTGTGCCATCACAGCCCATTTACCAGGAGGATGAAGATGGACGGGAAGTCATCTTCAGTGGCCTCGACCCTGAAGTTGGCGTGATGCAGGGAATCATCCAAAGTTTCTACGATGCCCCTGGCATTGTGACCGAAGGCGAAGACGGAGAGTTGTTTGTCGTGCCAGGAAGCAGATGGAAGGAGGAATTCCGAGAAGTGAATTGGGGTGTTGGAATGGAGTACAACTTCGCCGAAGTGTTTGCCTTCCGCTCTGGCTACTTTTTTGAGCACTGGAGCAAAGGCAACAGGCAATTCATCACCATGGGTGCAGGTGTGGAGTACACGGTCTTTAGTGTGGACATGAGTTACATCATCAGCACCACACAGCAACATCCGCTTGCGAACACTTTGCGGTTTTCTCTCCGCTGGAAGTTTTCGGATGTGGACAAGTGATTTGTCCCACTTGCGCACATGAGTTTTCGCATTGGATACGGTTATGACGTTCACCAATTGGCTGCCGGTGAGGATTTGGTCATCGGTGGTGTCGTTGTTCCGCACGACAAAGGATCTGTCGGACACAGCGATGCGGACGTCTTGCTTCATGTGATTTGCGACGCCCTGCTTGGGGCACTGTCGTTGGGGGACATCGGGACCCATTTTCCCGACACCGACCCTGCCTACAAGGGAATCGACAGCAAAATCCTGTTGCGGGAGACATGGGAGATGGTCAAGTCACATGGCTATGGCCTGTCCAATGTGGATTGTACGGTTTGCTTGCAAAAACCCAAACTCAAGCCCCATGTACCTGACATGCAGAGCTGCATTGCGGACATTTTGGGTGTGGATGTCACTCAAGTAGGCATCAAAGCCACAACCACTGAAAAGCTCGGGTTTGTCGGCTTAGAACAGGGCGTCAGTGCACACGCTGTGGTGCTGCTCGAGCGTCAGTCTTGAGCCTCTTCGAAATGTCCGGGCTCCTGGTCCGCCGAAAAGTGGATTTTCAAATTGGCGGTGTCACGCAACAAATCCACTTTTCCAATTTCCAGGTGGGCAATGGTGACACCTGTTCGTTTTTCCAAATCCTGTATCAACTCATGACGTTTGCCTGCGTGGAGCAGGTCGATTCTGTCGTACACCACCATTTTGGTCGCCATGTGTTCCACAAACCAGAGCCGTTCTAGGATGTAGGCCAGTGCCCAAATCAATGCATTGGCCACAGCAATCTCGGTCCAGCTGGCCGACAGCGGGGCGAGCGCATTGATGACGGCCAAAGCGATGACAATGAACAGATAGGTCATTTCCCGAATGGGAATGGCATTGGTGCGGTACCGAATGATGCCGAAAATGGCGAAGAGGCCGAGCGCAAAGGCCAGGTCAATTTCGACCCCTGCCAACAACCTGCAGAGCAGGAAAACGGCCGTGGACACCAGCATGAAGGTGAACACGAAATCCCTGCGTTTTGCGGCCATGTGGTAGATGAGGCGAACGACGACGAGGGACGAAACGAGGTTCAATCCAAACAGCAAAAGCAAGGACTCCCAACCCGAGGACAGAGAATCTAAAATTGTGGCCATGGAGCGCGCGAAAAGAATCATTGCAAAAGGTGTTGGGGCGCGAAGGTCGGGTTTGCGGCGTAATGTTCAGCACGGGAGACGTCTCTCAATGCCGCGCGGTACCCTCTCACGTGTCTTTGTGGGAACAACAAGGCATTGCCAAGCACGAATTTGGAAAGGCGAATTTCACGGCCCAGGGGCCCCCTGCGATTGGGCTGTGACCTGAATGCTTGAATCAGGGCGCCTTGGTGGTTGGGCCGGAGTTGCTTCCATTCGACAATGGCAAGGTGATCGGTTGCCCTGGTCCAATCGCCTTCGGGAGGGGTGGGCTCCGCGGGATGACAATACGCCAAACGTCGGTCGAAGGTGATCCGCTCAGCACTGCCCAAGTGGACCAAGGTGAAGCGTTCAAAAGAACTTTGCAAGGAAGGTTTCAGCTCGGGCGTATCCTCAATGTGTCTGCCAATGAACGCCACCTCGGAATCCGTAAGCGGCGCATTCCATGGGAGAGTTGCCTCACGGACAATTCTGTGTTTGGTCGTTTTTCCGTAGACATCTCTGAGCTTCACCTCGAGAAAAGCCACGTTGGTGTTGTCGTAATGCCGAATGCGCACCTTGAACCGGACGTTTTTCCCCCTGACATGGTCGTCCAAACAACGGCCGTCGACCGTGTCGAAATACAAGTTGTTGTATTGGGTCGTGACTTCGTCTTGGATGGTCAGAACCTGATGTTCTGAAAGTGCAGCAACAACCGACTCCAACCAATCTTCGGGCACCAAGAACTTCGAATCGAATCGATCCATCAGCGCGACGCTTGAAATGTCTTCCAAACCGACGGGTGTCCTTGATTGAAGTGCTTGGGTTGGCAACATGGCTGCAGAAATCGTGTGGCAGGTGGCCTTGGGGCAAAAGTACAACCGCAGGGAAATGTGGTCGGTTGCACCACAAAAGTTCCGTTTTGCATATCGTGTATTTAGAACACGATTTAGCATGACGCTGTGCTCATGCCCCAAGTCCGGTGTGAAGGTGGATTCAGAAGCTATATTTGGGCGTTAACCTTACAGAGATGGCAACTTCACAACCCACCGCCACTGCAGCCCCCAAGAAGCCTGCAAAATCTGGTCAAAAGCCCGCCGCCAAGAAGGCAAAAAAGGGCCTGAACAAAGACACCTACACGCGTTGGTTTCGCGAGATGTACCTCATGCGCAAATTCGAAGAGCGCTGCGGTCAGCTCTACATCCAGCAGAAATTCGGCGGTTTTTGCCACTTGTACATTGGACAAGAAGCGGTGCTTTCCGGCATGCGTGAGGCCATTCGGCCCACCGACCGGGTGATCACGGCCTACCGCGACCATGCGCACCCTCTCGTACTGGGGACTGACCCCAAGTACGTGATGGCCGAGATGTTTGGCAAGAAGACGGGAACGAGCAAGGGCAAGGGCGGTTCCATGCACATGTTTGACAAGGAGCGCAACCTCTTCGGAGGTCACGGCATCGTTGGAGGCCAAATCGGCCTCGGTGCCGGCATCGCGTTCGCAGACAAGTACCGCAAAGAAGACCACGTCACGGTGTGCTTCATGGGGGATGGCGCAGCACGGCAAGGCATGTTGCACGAAACCTTCAACATGGCCATGACCTGGAAGTTGCCTGTGATCTTCATCATCGAGAACAACCAATACGCCATGGGCACTTCGGTGGAACGCACCTCGAACGTGACGGACCTCGAAACCTTGGGCGCGAGCTACAAGATGCCTTCAGCCACTGTCGACGGCATGAGCCCTGAGGCGGTGCGCGATGCCATCGCTGCGGCGGCTGAGCGTGGCCGCAAGGGCGAAGGCCCCACTCTTTTGGACATTCAGACGTACCGCTACAAGGGCCACTCCATGAGTGACCCTCAGAAGTACCGCACCAAAGATGAGGTTGCGAGCTACGTCGAACGCGACCCCATCACCCACGTGCGCAACGTGATTTTGGAGAACAAGTGGAACACCGAAGAGGAGTTGAAGGCGGTCGAAAAGGAGGTGAAAGCTCAGGTGGAGGAAGCCATCAAATTTGCGGAGGAGAGCCCATTGCCCGATGCTTCAGAGCTCTACGAGGACGTGTACATGCAATCCGATTATCCATTTGTGAACGACTGACATGGCAGAGATCATTCGCATGCCCAAACTGAGCGACACGATGACCGAAGGGGTCGTCGCTGAGTGGCACAAAAAAATTGGCGACGAGGTGGAAAGCGGTGAGTTGCTCGCCGAGATTGAAACCGACAAGGCCACCATGGAATTCGAGTCCTTCCAGGACGGAGTCTTGCTCCACATTGGCGTGGAAAAAGGAGGCACCGCTCCTGTGGACAGCGTGTTGTGCGTCCTCGGGGAGAAAGGGGAGGACTTTGCGGATCTTCTCGCTGAAGCCGCTTCGGATGCGCCTGCGGAAGAAGCTCCGGCTCCGGCACCTGCTGAGGCGCCCGCACCGGCTCCTGCAGCAGCGCCTGCACCCGCAGCGGCACCAGCTCCAGCTCCGGCACCTGCTCCCGCTCCAATGGCGCAGGCTGCGCCCGCACCCGCACCTGCCGTGTCCAACGGCCGTGTGAAGGCGTCTCCATTGGCCAAGCGTTTGGCCGAGGAGCGTGGACTGAGCTTGGGGTTGATTCCAGGGTCAGGAGAAGGCGGGCGCATCGTCAAGCGCGACGTCGAAGCCTTTGTCGGTGGCGGTGCAAGTGCGGCCACAGCTGTGGAACGCTTCACGGAAGTGGGCGTTTCTCAGATGCGCAAGACCATTGCACGTCGTTTGGCCGAGAGCAAATTCACGGCCCCTCACTTCTACCTGAGCCTGACCATAGACATGGACGCTGCGATGACGGCCCGCAAGGCCATCAACGACCGCGGACCTCACCGGGTCAGCTTCAACGACATGGTCGTGAAGGCCGTGGCCATGGCCCTCAAGAACCATCCTGCCGTGAACAGCAGTTGGTTGGAGGACCGCATTCGCTACAACGAGCACGTCCACATCGGTGTGGCCGTGGCTGTCGAAGACGGCTTGCTTGTGCCTGTGGTGCGCCATGCGAACGTGAAGTCGTTTGGCGAGATCGGCGTCGAAGTGCGTGAGTTTGCCCAAAAAGCCAAAGACAAGAAACTCCAGCCGAGCGATTGGGAAGGCAACACCTTCACTATTTCGAATCTCGGCATGTTTGGCATCGACGAGTTCACCGCCATCATCAACCCGCCGGATGCGTGCATTCTCGCTGTGGGTGGCATCCAAGCGGTGCCTGTCGTGCGCGACGGAGCGGTGGTGCCCGGCCACACCATGAAGGTGACTTTGAGCTGTGACCACCGAGTGGTGGACGGCGCGACCGGTGCGGCCTTCTTGAACGAAGTCAAGCAAAACTTGGAGAATCCCGTCTTGATGTTGGTCTGATGGGGGAAGGGACGTAGCTTGCCGTGACCATGGCCGAGGTGCTCCCATCCACTCCTGTAGAATTTCTCAAAGGCGTCGGGCCCAAACGGTCCGACGCCCTTGTTTCCGAGCTGGGCATCTGCACCTGCATGGATTTGCTTCTGCACCTCCCTTTCAGGTACGAGGACCGCAGCCAATTCCACAAAATTGACGACATTCAGGGGGAGCACATCGCTGTGCAAATGCTAGGCGTGATCACCCAGGCCAAGGAGGTCCGAGGTGCCCGTGGCAGCCGCTTGATCGCCACGTTCAGCGACGGGGAATCCACCCTCGAACTTCAATGGTTCAGAGGCGCCCAATGGATCATGCGAAACTTGCCCGTCCAAAAGGAGGTGGTCATTTACGGAAAGCCCAACCTCTACAAGGGCAAATGGAACATCGCCCATCCAGAGGTGGAGTTGCTGGCCCATTTCGAGACGCGCAAAGGCGATGGGCTGCATCCGGTGTATTCCAGCACGGAGAAACTTGGAAGACAAGGGCTCCACAGTCAAGGGTTGGCCAAGCTGATCCGCAATGTGGCCGCTGCCGTGCAGCCCGCCATGACGGAGACGCTGCCCGAACGGGTGTTGCGAGAAATGAAGTTGATGGGACGGGCGGAGGCCTTGCGCACTGTGCACGCACCCTCCACGCCTCAAGAGGCGGAGCGGGCCCAAACCAGACTGAGGTTTGAGGAGTTGTTTTTGTTGCAATTGACCTTGTTGAAGCACAAAAAAACGGTGACACAGGACATGCCAGGGGTTCGGTTTGCGGAGGTGGGGGAGGCTTTCAACACGTTCTACCACCATCGATTGCCCTTTGAATTGACGGAGGCCCAAAAGCGCGTGCTTCGTGAAATTCGTGCTGACCTCAACACGGGGTGGCACATGAACCGCTTGCTTCAAGGCGCTGTGGGGAGCGGCAAGACCGTGGTGGCGTTGCTGACCGCTTTGCTTGCCAAAGACAACGGCTACCAAGCGGCCATCATGGCGCCGACCGAGATTTTGGCCCAACAACACCTGGAAGGTTTGCGCGACATGCTGGGCGACATGGAGGTGCGGGTTGAGCTGCTGACGGGATCGGTCAAGGGCGCCAAGCGCAAGGCCATTCTCGAAGCGCTTCAGGCAGGGGAGGTCGACATTCTCGTTGGCACCCACGCGTTGATTGAACCCACCGTGGTGTTCGCTAAGCTGGGGTTGGCCGTCATCGACGAACAGCACCGTTTTGGGGTCGCCCAGCGCGCCAAGCTCTGGAAGAAGGCGAAGGTGGCGCCTCACATTTTGGTGATGACGGCCACGCCGATTCCGAGAACGTTGGCCATGACCGCGTACGGCGACCTCGACGCCAGCATCTTGGATGAACTTCCCCCGGGTCGAAAGCCCATTCAAACCGTGCACCGCACTGACGCAGCGCGGTTGGGTGTGTTTCAGTTTTTGGAAGATCAAATTGCGGAAGGGAGGCAGATTTATTTGGTCTATCCGCTGATTGAGGAGAGTGCCACACTCGACCACAAAGACTTGATGGACGGCTACGAAAGCATCGT
>Ga0163109_10001768_pt1 | contig 17035 bp, 16 predicted proteins | sample CRUFie1St13metaG_FD_108704 | JGI IMG/M metagenome (GOLD analysis project Ga0163109, IMG submission 108704) | Marine microbial communities from the Costa Rica Dome - CRUD Field 142mm St13 metaG | ecosystem: Environmental > Aquatic > Marine > Oceanic > Photic zone | place: Costa Rica: the Eastern... | reverse complement strand
GACTCAGCTGTCTTGCGATTTCGTCGCGGATGCGCGGGTGAGTGATGCCTTCTAATACTTTTCGCTCGTCGGGATTGTCAAAGACAATTTTTCGGAGCGCTGCACGATCGAGATCGCCGTCGGCAAGTAATATGTCCTTACCAAAGTGTTCAGCAATGGCAGTAAGGCCGTTGGTGCCCGGCTCAACCACGACGCGTGCAACCTTATCCGCATCGACGACAGTAATGCCCAGTGTTTCGAGGTGATCAGTCACCGCAGATTTCCCGCTACCGATGCCTCCTGTGATACCCACCACGAACATGTCGTTAGGTTCCCGTTACCCAAGTTAAGAGGACATTTGAGTAGAGCAAATGAATGAGCCCTGCGCCGGCAAGGAAGGGGCCAAACGGCATGGGCGTCTGACGGTCCCGCTTACCCGTGACAATCAAAGCGACACCGAGAACAGCACCAACGACTGAAGAGAGTAAAACGATGGTAGGTAATGCAGCCAAACCAAACCACGCGCCCAATGCAGCGAGTAGCTTGAAGTCACCATGACCCATACCTTCTTTGCCCGTGACAATTTTGAAGAGCCAAAAAACAACCCAGAGGCATAGGTAACCGAAGACAGCACCCAATACGGCGCTATCAAGTGATACAAAAGTGTTATCGATATTGAGCAGCAGGCCTACCCACAAGAGTGGCAATGTCAGGCTATCGGGTAGCATTTGATGATCAAGGTCAATCGCTGTGAGCACGACAAGAACGGCAGTGAGAAACATAGCGCCTGCCAAGGTGTAACCCACGCCGAAATGAAGGCCGCATAGCAGCCACAGAATGGCTGTCACCGCCTCCACAACAGGGTAGCGAACTGAAATCCGCGCTTTACAGGCGGCGCACTTACCACCCAATACCAGGTAACTTATTACAGGAATATTCTGACTTGGCTTTATCTCCCAATCGCAATGTGGACAGCGCGATCCGGGCAAGGCGAGGGAGAGCTTTTCCGAAGCTTCAAGTACTTCGCCTCTGAATTCGGTGCACTCTCGCTGCCATTGAGCCTCTATCATTTTTGGGAGTCGGTATATAACAACGTTCAGAAAACTCCCCACTACAAGCCCGAGGACAGCGAGGGAGATGCTCAAGCCCGGTTGGGCTCGGATAAGTTCTTCGAGCGGGTCCATCACATGATCTTACATCACCGCACGGCTCTGGTCTTCGAGTATTGCCTTTATGATTTGCTTTGTAATCGGGCCTCATGAAGATTCGGCTCGGTGTATCCGCTGGGCTCAATAACCCCGTTCTTGACCAACTTCCAAGCCGCATCAAACGCATGTCCCTGTGGCTTGCCATCAAATACCATCTCCTGATAACTCGGATCCACCGAATTTTGCCCATCAACCACAGCGGCCATCCTAAGCATCGATTCCTTAAATTGATCTTCGGTGATCACATCGTGGTGCAGCCAGTTAGCAATGTGCTGGCTAGAGATTCTGAGTGTTGCTCTGTCTTCCATCAGTCCCACGTTGTTGATGTCGGGTACTTTCGAGCAGCCAACACCTTGGTCGACCCAGCGCACCACATAGCCCAACATGCCTTGCACATTGTTATCGAGCTCTCGCTGGATTTCTTCGACGGACAAGTCACTGCAGTTGCCCAGTGGAATCGTAAGTATGTCGTCGACGCTACAACGCTGGATTCCCTCAAGCTCAGCTTGAATCTCGCTTACGGACACGTCGTGATAGTGCGTTGCGTGAAGCGTCGCGGCGGTAGGTGAGGGCACCCAGGCACAGTTGGCGCCCGCCTTGGGGTGACTCAGCTTCGTATCGATCATGGCTTGCATGAGATCGGGCATGGCCCACATACCTTTGCCGATTTGGGCCTTACCGCGTAGCCCACAGTTGAGACCGGTGTCGACATTCCAATCCTCGTAAGCATTAATCCAGAGCTCACCTTTCATGGCGGTCTTAGCGACCATGGGCCCCGCTTCCATGCTGGTATGGATTTCGTCACCGGTGCGATCGAGGAATCCCGTATTGATGAACACCACGCGCTCGGACGCACGGCGGATGCACTCTGCGAGGTTCACAGTCGTCCGACGCTCCTCATCCATGATGCCGACTTTGAGGGTGTTGCGTGGCAGGTCAAACGCGTCCTCAATCGCAGTAAACAAGTCGACCGTCATGCTAACTTCATCGGGTCCATGCATCTTGGGCTTCACAATGTACATGGAGCCGGTTCGAGAGTTGCCGCCTTTACTGGCGCCCCTGAGGTCATGAAGCGAGCACGCCGTCGTGAACAGCGCATCCATGATGCCCTCAAAGATTTCGTTGCCCTCGGCATCCAAGATGGCAGGGTTAGTCATCAAGTGTCCTACGTTGCGCACGAACATGAGGCTCCGACCCGGTAGGCTGAAGCTTTCACCGCTGGGTGATGTGAACTCACGGTCGGCATTAAGGCTTCGCGTCAGTGTTTGGCCGCCTTTGTCGAAGCTCTCGCGTAAATCGCCACGCATTAACCCCAGCCAATTGCGGTAAACAAAGGTCTTGTCCTCAGCATCGACTGCTGCAACTGAGTCTTCACAGTCCTGAATCGTTGTGAGGGCCGATTCAAGGCAAATGTCTTTGACGCCTGCGGCATCCGTGCTGCCTACCGAGTGCTCACGGTCGATTTGTATCTCAGCGTGCAGGCCGTTGTGCTTCAGCAGTACACCTGAGGGATCACCTGCATCACCCGTAAAGCCAGCGAACTGATCGGGCGCGGAGAGCATACTCAAGCTGCCATCAATCTGGTTAATCAGTAAATCGCCATCGACGATGGTGTAGTGGGCGGCTTGCTTGTGACTGCCCTGATTGAGCGGAAAGTGTGTGTCAAGAAATTCGCGTGCCCACTCGATGACCTTGTGACCACGAACTGGGTTGTAAGCACCAGCGCGAACGGCGCCGTCTTCCTCAGAAATCACGTCAGTACCGTAAAGCGCATCGTAGAGTGAGCCCCAGCGCGCGTTAGCCGCGTTGAGGGCGTAGCGTGCGTTCATCACAGGAACAACAAGCTGTGGTCCTGCAATCTCGGCAATTTCGGGGTCCACGTTTTGGGTAGCAATTTTGAAAGGAGCAGGCTGAGGTAATAGGTAGCCAATGTCCTTGAGCATGGTTTTGTAGGCCGCTCGGTCATAATCCGCACCCGGATTGGCTTTATGCCACGCGCTGATCTTGGCCTGCATTTCATCACGTACCGCAAGAAGCTCGCGATTGCGTGGTGTGAAGGTTTTGACGATATCCGCCAGGGCCCTCCAGAAAGTAGCAGAATCTACGCCCGTGCCAGGCAGTATCTCGCATTCAAGAAGTGCATGAATCTCCGGATCGACCTTAAGTTCCGCGCACTCGATACGTGCTGACATGATGTGCTCCCAATTAACGCGGCTTTTTAACAAAACCCCATTTTCGTTTGGTTGTTACGTCGAGTGGAAGGGGGTTGATTTATGACCATCATAAAAAATAATGATGGTGGTACATTAAAAATTTTAATCGGTGATAGTTGCCAGCTTACGGCTAGGGATGTCCGCCATCACGCGCAGGACGTCCTCGAAGAGGGGCACGTGAACATCGGCGTCGATTTGTGCTGTGGTGATGAAGTTCGGGAAGGTGTGGATGCGCAGGAGCTTGAGGTCACCTGACTTCGTAAGCAGTGTATCTATTGCAAGTACGGCAAACCTGTTCTCTTCAGAAACCCCTGAGACAGACGCCTGGCGCACCTCACCCAATAACCCGGCCATGTCCGCAGCGAGTGTTTGAGCTGCCTTGGTAAGTGTTCCCGCATGCCGTGTTTGGCTGCCGGGGACTAGCTTGATAGAAGAGCCCGCGTCTCGATAGCTTAGATTATCCACCTGCGATGCATGATTTGCGTCATTGGGCGCATAGTCCGCACCGTGAATAAAGACGACGCTGTCTTCGTAGCACATCAACCGACCACTAACGGCAACGATGTAGAAGCGTGCCGTAAATTTGTGCTGATCGATGAGCGCGAGCCCATCAACGGCTTTCTGTAAGAGATGTCCGCTGGGAACCGTCGCCGCCGCCATGATGGGTGTGGGTAGGCAAAGCGTTTTGTCATTGGTCCCGCGGAACTGACTGCGAATAAACCAAAGATCATCAGTTTTGGGTTGTTCATTTAGGGCATCGTGAACCGAGGCATAGGTCTTGGGTACGCGATCAGCAAAACCAAGTTCAGTCATTTTTGCGACGACCTTACCTGCATCGGACAGCGGGTTTAGAAAGCTCCGTTCAACCGTTTTGAAACGAGGACCCGACCATCCAATGGGCGGAGATGGTTCCGGCTTATTGCCATAGCTATCCCAATAGCTCAGGTGAACGGCGGGGAAGTGGTTGTCGCGCGCTTTGAGGGTTTTGACTGCTCTTTGCCATAAGACATCCGCCCGGTTAGCCAGCACCCTGAGGCTCTCGGCTTGAATTGATGCGACGTTGTCGACAGCGTCTGATCGTGTTGGTGTGATTGCTTCACTGACAGGGGCGTCAGGGCCGTCGTTAGCCGCTTGCGCGACTGTGTTACCGCAATCAGGCGCTTCACCCGTCATCGTATCAAAGGCTACCGATGGCAGCGCGTTGTCTTTGTCGAACATAACCCGGGTATCGTGGTGACGGAACCACAGGTTGAAGGCCCACTTCTCGCCCGCCTCCACCGGCATACCGGCGTGAAGGCTGAGCGGGTGGGGACCACTGATGTCTTCGGTGGTGTTGTGAAAGATCACCATGCGACCGGGAGAGGCAGGAACGGTAATGCCCAACTTGGGAAACTGTGTCGCGCCGCCACCCTCGACTTTATTAAGGTAGACCAAAGCTGTAACCAGGCGCTGCCCACCCCATTGAGCCGCTTTTTGTCCGCGAGCGAGTGAGAGGTTGAAGGCGTCGAAGTGCGGCCGGTATTCTTGCTCGGGGCCGTAGTGGATAATTTGCATCGATTCGGCGTTTTCCAGTGGCAGGCCGATAATATCGGCAATTCGCTGGCCTATCGATTTGACCACGTCATCTTCATCGTACTTGAGCCAATGGTTTGAGCCGGTGCGACCTTCACTGGGTTTGAAACCCTCGTCCAGTACCACGCCTGCGCGTTTGATATGTGGTTTGGCAAGTTCAATCAGGTAGGCGCACTCAATTGGCGAGATCACGTCATTACGAACCGCCACCAAGGGTTCGCTCGAGAACACCTCCGCCCCCTCGTATTCGTTTTTTAATCGAATCTTATCGGTCATTGACTAAACCTATGATCTATCTCGCGGCTCTCGACTGTCGTCGCGGAGTATCAATTTATCTCATTAGACTAGATTGACCGTGCTATCTTCGTGATGAGCTGTCTAATCCAACGGTGCCCCGGATTGTGCTGTAACAGGGGGCTCCATGCCATTTTGAGCTCCAGTGGCGGAATGTCGAAAGGGACATCGCGCACAACCACTCGCGGATTATCGCGTTTCAACTGCGTTGCTCGTGTGGGTAGTGTGACTATCAGATCGTTTTGCTCAGCTAGGGTCATAGCCGCTTGGTAGTGGCGTGTAAAAACGCGGATTCGGCGCTTTTTTCCAAGCTCCCCGAGCGTCGAGTCAACCCAACCCAGGCGTTGAACATCATCGGGGTTTACACCGACTCCAACGCCCATACCGGTTTTACTGACCCAAATGTGATCGGCAGCAAGATAGTTATCGAGAGTGAAGTCCTCAAGAATGGGGTTCTCGGGGCTCAATAGGCAGGAGAAGGAGTCCTGCCACAACGTAATTTGGTGGAACGACTGCGGCATCTGGGCAAAGCGGTTAATGACCAAATCAACCTTGCCTCGCTCCACGTCAAGAAAGCTGACGTCCGAGGGGTTCATTATATCAAGCGTGATGCCGGGCGCTTGCTCACGGAGCTCTTTCAGTACGTAGGGGAGCAACGTTGATTCGGCGTAATCACTGGCCATTAGCCGAACCACACGATTCTCGGTCTCTGGGACAAACTCTTCAGTCGGCTGAAGTGCTCGATCAACGTTCGTCAAAATTTCACGTAACTGAGGCTCTAATTCTTCCGCCTTTGCGGTTGGCGTCATGCCATCGGAAGTTCGAATCAGGAGCGGATCGTTAAAAACCTCGCGCAATCGCTTCAGCCCGTTACTCATAGCGGGCTGAGACAGACCGAGGCTATGCGCTGCTTGAGTAACGTTGCGCTCCCGAAGCAGCGCATCGAGGTAAACGAGAAGGTTTAAATCAACGCGGCCAAGGCGACTCATCTAATTGGCTCTCCTAAGGGACGTACTATTCATCCCATGAATAATACATCTTCTGGGGTGAAGAACAGAAATTTTTGGTCTGAACGGATGAACAGCTACAATAGGGACACGGTTTGGAGGGCTTATGTACAACGCACCGTTAGATGACATGCAATTTCTGATCGACGATGTGTGTCGGGCGGGTGAGCGACTAGGAAATTTGCCACGCTTTGAGGGCTTGGACGTGGGCGCAGATTTGACCACGGCGCTGCTTGAGGAGGCAGGCAAGCTGGCTGCGGACATGGTTTCACCGCTGCGTCGCGTTGGTGACCAGCAGCCGGCGCGCTGTTCAGACGGTGCCGTTACCATCCCTCCGGGCTACGGCGACGCCATCAAAGCACTCGGCGACGGTGGTTGGGTAGGTATTTCGGCTGAGGTATCTCACGGGGGCCAAGGTTTACCAGAGCTCTACGGTACGGCCGCCTGCGAGATGTGGAATTCAGCCGATATGGCGTTTGCGCTGGAGCCTTTTTTGAGCTCAGGTGCGGCGCTTGCGATTTCGGCGCACGCGAGCTCCGAGCTGAAGGACAAGTACCTACCTAATATCAATGCGGGCATCTGGTCAGGCACCATGAACCTCACCGAGTCCAGTGCTGGCTCCGATCTCGGACCCATGAAGACTCGCGCGGAGCGTCACGGCGATCACTACAAGATTTTCGGGCAAAAGATCTACATCACCTGGGGCGATCATGACGCGACCGAAAACATTATTCACCTGGTGTTAGCCCGCTTACCCGATGCTCCTGCAGGAAGCAAAGGTATCTCGCTGTTCATCGTTCCGAAGTTTCTTGTGAATGACGATGCAAGCCTGGGTGAGCGCAATGACGCCTACCCCGTATCGGTCGAGCACAAGCTCGGTATTCACGGCAGTCCCACCTGTGTCATGGCCTATGGCGACAATGGTGGAGCGATTGGCTACCTCGTCGGTGAGGAAAACAACGGACTGGCGTGCATGTTTACCATGATGAACGAGGCGCGCCTGAAAGTTGGTCTTCAGGGGCTCGGTGCCAGCGAGGGCGCCTATCAAAAAGCGGTGGCCTATGCGCGCGAGCGCATCCAAGGAGGCGTGCCGATTATTGAGCACGCAGATGTAAAGCGAATGCTGATGACGATGCGTGCTCTCAATGAAGCGATGCGTGCGCTCGCCTACATTGAGTCCCTCACGATGGATCTCTCCCATGGTGCGCCAGTCGATGAGCGTGGTCATTGGAAGGCGCGTCTCGATCTAATGATTCCAGTGATTAAGGGTTGGATGACCGAAGTGGGCCAGGAAGTCACCTCACTGGGCGTGCAGATTCATGGTGGTATGGGCTATGTCGAGGAGACAGGTGCAGCGCAGTTCCTCCGCGATGTACGAATTACGCCTATCTACGAGGGTACTAACGGCATCCAAGCGGCTGATCTTGTAAACAGAAAGCTCGCCCGCGACGGCGGCGCAACGATGGAAAGGGTGCACGATGAAATCCGCAGTGTTGCCGATGCGCTGGTGGGTTCTAGCGATGATCGCTTAGCAGCCATGGGCGCGGCCTTATCTGATGCCCTGGCAGCGCATCTGATGTCCACGCAAACCATTTTGGAGATGCTCAAAGTCGATAAAAACGCTGCGATGGCCGCGTCGTTCGACTACATGATGCAAACCGGCTACCTGTTTGGCGGCTGGCATCTAGCGGCGAGTTCTCTCGTGGCGATTGACCTGCTCGCTCGTGACGATAAAACGCTGTTCTGTCAACGGAAAATTGCGACGACAGAGTTCTATCTCCATCGCCTAATGCCTCGTGCCAGTGCGCACGCGGATGCGATCTTATCGCCCGTCAGTCAGCTGGATGGATACGCGGCCGATTGGCTGTAGGCGGCGCTTCGATGTTGAGTACACCCGACCTGTCCGATCTCAACCCAGGTGCACGCGTCCTGCCGTTTCAATTTCGTACGTTCGGCTTGCGCGGCTCACTCTGCGGTCCAATAGCAACCATTGTCTGCTTTGAAGACAACTCTCGAGTCAAAGAGGCTGTTGCTGAGCCCGGTAAGGGCAGGGTGTTACTCATCGATGGTGGTGGCTCACTTGCGAAAGCGCTGACGGGTGATTTGGTCGCTAAGTCTGCGATGGATAATGGCTGGGCAGGCATGGTGATTATTGGGGCCGCGCGCGATGTCGAAGTCATCAGCACCTTTGATTTTTGTGTCATGGCCCTAGGGACCACACCCATGAAAACCGAGAAATTGGGTCGTGGCGAGCGCGGCGCAGTACTAACGTTGTGCGGTGTGGATGTCAGCGAGGGTGACTACCTTGCTGGCGATGAGAACGGCGTGCTGATTAGCCGTGAGCCCTTCCTCGAGGCTTAGAGCTCAGCATCCTTGAGTGGGTGTTAAGTCCCGTCGAATTAAGACAGGCGCATGGATAGGTCGAGCGGGATGACGATTTTGGTTAGCGCGCCAATCGATATGAAGTCGACGCCAGTGTCGGCAATACCCCGAAGGGTTGCCTCTGTAATGTTGCCGGATGCCTCAAGCTCAGCTCGACCTTTACTCAAAGTCACCGCTTGACGCATGTCACGCAGCGAAAAGTTATCGAGCATGATGCGATCTGCGCCAGCGTCCAGCGCTTGCGAGAGCTCATCGAGGCTTTCCACCTCGACCTCTATCGGTTTTCCCGGCGCGTTAACGCGCGCAGCTTCGATAGCTTCCCGAATACCGCTGCAAGCCGCAATATGGTTTTCCTTGATGAGGAACGCGTCGTATAAGCCGATGCGATGGTTATGACAGCCACCGCAGGTCACAGCGTACTTCTGCGCCATACGGAAGCCGGGAATTGTTTTTCGTGTATCCAGCAGGCGCGTCGATGTCCCCTCAACCATTGAGGCGAGTTTCGCACTGTAGCTGGCCGTACCTGACAGCATTTGCAGAAAATTCAACGCAGCCCGCTCAGCCGTCAAAATGCTGCACGCGGCGCCCGACACCGTAAACAGCGTGTCATCAGGCAGGAGTGTGTCACCATCAGACTTTTGCCAGATGACCTCAAGCGATGCATCGACGGCGGCGAAGACCGCATCGACGAATTGTGTGCCGCACAAGACGCCTGATTCCCGTGTGATCACAGTCGCCAGCGCCTGCTCCTCCGGGCCAACTAAGCCCGCGGTAATGTCGCCGCTGCCAATATCTTCGGCTAGCGCGAGAGCCACGAGGGGCGCTATGTCACTTTGCGTCAACACGTTTCGATATCCTGATAGTTGTTACTGATGGGTAGTAGTGCCTGATAGGTAGTGGTGTCTGATAGATAGTCGTGCCTGATATGATGCGGTATTGAAACACAGCCGAAGCAACGTTTTTCAAGTGAGTGACAATAAATACGGTCAAATTTCTGAAGGTTGGCTCCAGGGCTGTGAGCACATCCCGTCACCTAATTATGGGGAGAGGCCAGTGGGCACGACAGTGGAGCTCGTCGTGGTCCACAATATATCGCTGCCCCCGGGCGAATTTGGTGGGCCTCACGTTGCGGAACTCTTTACGAATTCACTCGACCCACAGGGGCATCCATATTTTGACGAGATTGCTGACCTTCGCGTATCCGCGCATTTTTTGATTCGCCGCGACGGTCACGTCATCCAGTTTGTCTCGACAAAGGACATGGCTTGGCATGCGGGTGTGTCCCAATGGCGAGATCGTAAAAAATGCAATGAATTCAGCCTTGGTATTGAACTTGAGGGTACTGATACCCATCTATATACCCAGGATCAGTATGCGCGCTTGGAGGAGATCATCCGTAAGTGCCGTGCTGCGCATCCAGACATTGAAGAGGATGCTATTGTTGGACACAGTGATATTGCACCCGGACGCAAAACAGACCCGGGAGAGAGCTTTGACTGGCAGGAATTACAAACCCGATTGGGGGTTGAATCGCTGCCGCGCGGCTAGCGTAAGTTAAGGGGGAATTAGCTTGAGTTATCTGGCGTTTTTATCATTCATTGTGGCGACCGGCCTGTACTGGCTGATGGGCCCGGGCGGGCCTTTACACTCCATCAATTTTCTATCTGTCTTTCGCTCCCAGATCAGGGATGAAGAAGAGGGCTCGTCAACACGAGCGGCGCTGATTCTTGTTGTTGCACCATCGGTATTGTTCGCACTGCTGTATGTCATTGTTGAGCGTGCTTTTGGCGGCACAGCAATGCTTTTTCTCGGAACAGCGGCACTGTTTTTTGCGTTTGGTCGTGAGGATTTCCCCACCTTGACGCAGCGGTTTCTCGCGCGAGCCCGTGTGGGCGACAACGAGGGGGCCGCTATGTTGATCGAGTCTGCCGGTGGTTACAGCTCGGCGGATGATGTTGACAACCTCGGTGATGTCGCGGCTTCATTTTTTGGTGTGATGGCATTGCAGCGATGGTTTGGCCCCGTGACCTACTTTTTACTTTTAGGTCCTGTTGGCGCAGTGGCATATCGTGTTGCGCATTTGACGCAGGAGACAAAGACGCCCTTGAGTGATTCCCTAATGCGGCTGCTTGAATGGTTACCCTCTCGATTGCTGGTGCTGAGCTTCTCCGTATTTGGAGATTTCGATAAATCTGTCGAGCAGCTCACGGGCAAGGGTATGACCCTAGACATCGATACGGGCGACTTTCTGGAAGATGCAACGGATGCGGCTGTTACCTTACGAGAGGATGCCTCTGTCTATGACCGACTATCCGCCGTTTTTCATCTACTCGAGCGAAGCTTTTTGCTCTGGTTGGGCGCGGTTGCCCTGCTTGTCCTAATTTAAGCCTCGGTAGCTCAATTGCGAGGGCGACGCGTCGCCTGCACAATATTATAGAAGTGAGCTGTCATCTCCTGACGATTCGTAATATGGCTGTAGTCCTCAGGAGAGTGGTGCCTACCGACATCCAGCGAGACAGTAGTACCGAAGCGCTTGAGTGCTTCGCGCATATGCATGGCCATGCGAAATGGCTCGGCAATATTAGAGGCTACGTGAAACAGGCGTGTATTCTGTCCGTGGAAGAAGACAGGAACCACGGTAGGCTGATACTGCATCACGAGCTTGGCGATAAACGTGGTCCAAGGTGCATCAACCACATCGCCGAACCCAGGCGCATTTGCTGTCGATACATGACCCGATGGAAATAAAATCAGAGGCACCCCATTCGCTAGGGCTTTGCCGGCGAGTTGCTTGGAGCGAACGTTTCGCTTCGCTGCCTGTTTGGTTTCCGAGAAATCGATCGGGAGGAAATGCGGAACCAGATCGCGGTCCTGACACAGCAGCGAGTTAATAACGACCTGGAAGTCATTGGCGTAATCCAATGCCATATTACACATGATCAAGCCGTCGATGACACCAAATGGGTGATTAGCTATAAATAGAACCGGCCGGTCTTTAGGGATATGGGCGAGGGCGCAGGTGTTACCATCGAGCGTGATATTGGTTAGCTTTAAGGCTTCCCGAAAAAAAACCTTTGAGTCGATGTCTTGGGCTTTCAGCGCCTGGTAATGCCCTTCCATCTCATGACGACCCAGAAAACCCTCAAGGACGCGCACGAAGGCGCGCGTTAATGGGCCGTCCTCGGGTGACTCATAGGTAAGCTTGGGATTGTCCACTAAGTAGTACTCGATCATGGGATCCACGTCGGGTAGGAAGCGAGGGTCATTAATAGCTGGGGTGTCTGTCATGCGCATTATTATCTGCAGTACCTATCCGCCTACTCGTCATACGTACTTCCTTCGACTTAAGACCAGCGCAAGTTTCGGGGTGCCAGCTACTAGATTTCAATTGCATTTACCAAATTTTGAAAAGCGCCGTCCCAATAAAGGTACCCACGGCATAACCAAGGACACCGACTAGCACGCCAGGCGTAACCTGATCATGCCAGCCTTTAGCTGCTGCCATAGCCGGGGCTGTGGTTGCGCCCAGGATGGCGGCATTACTGGCTGTCAGCAGCTCTGGAATGGTCAGTCCAAACAGGCGACCCACCACCAACAGTACAGTTAGATGAACGCTCAATAGAATAACCACTAACGCAATGAGTAACGGTGCGACACTGATCATTGCCCTAATATCAGCGCCGGCCGCAATGGCCGCAAAAAAGGTGAATGAAAGTGCAACGCCGACTTCAAAAGCGCCAGCAAACCAGTCACGAATTTGAGGGACCGCGGTGGCGAGACTAACGGTAATCAGTGTCATGATGGCGTAGCGCCAGCTGGGAATATCCAGCCACCAGCAGAGTAAATCTGTGATGCCCACAATGCCGGCGGATGCGGCCAGCGCATAACTGATGCTAGAAGCTGTGACCGTCGTCTCAGCTATTTTGCTTGCATTACTGTCTCCGTGCGCAACGAAGCGATTGGCAATCCAGTACGCACCTGGGATGAGCGCGATGATGCTCAAAAACACGGCTGAGAAAAGGTTGTCTGCTGCTGTGGCTGCAGAGAAGAATGATGCGTCTGCGCTCAAACCTGTGATCTCGCCAAGCGCTGCGTAATTGACCGAGCCGCCAATGTAGGTCGACGCAAATAGTCCGACAATGCCCGCCTCGCGACGATCGGCAGCCAAGTTAGAGGCTGTCCCTAGCTGACTTAAATCCAGGAGCGTGGCCGCGACGATGACACCTGCGACGGTACCTAGTGTGGCAATTAGGAAAGCGGCGGTTGTCCGCGACGCTTCTCGTGCTAGTCGTCGGATATCTGCCTGGAACAGGAACAAGGGGATCAGCATTGGGACGATATAACTGAAGATGAAGCCATACGCGGGAGCCGAGTGAGGAATAACACCCACGTTGGCCGCAACAATAGCGAGCAAGATGACTACGACAGTACCGGTAATCTTCTGACCGACAACAGTTCGCTCCGATGCAAACGCAATGGCTGATAAAAATAAAATAGCTGCAATGACAGCAAATTGCTGATCAGCCGGTATGAGAGACATAGTGCCACCATATTTATTGTTTTCTGCCCAGAGCCCAAGAGAATACCGCAGTCATGATTGGCCGTCTCTGATCTGATAGCACAAACTGAGCGCCAAAAAATAGTGGACTTAAATGACGGTTGTGCGGAGCCCTGCCCCGTCGTTATTGGTAAGAGTGGTTCTGTCATAACGAGTGCACTCGTGAGACACTTGCGCCATGTCCGATACCTCCGAAACAACCGCAGCTAGTTCAAATATTATCGCCGCCGAAATGGCGCGTCGACAGACGCTGTCGGCCATGGGTATTAGTGTTTACAGCTCACGATTTGATTTCCCTGGGGCAGCGAAAGCCCAGCGTTTCGCACTTCCCAAGGCTGAGTTGAGTGAACCTGTGGTACCTAGTAGGTCGGTTGAGCCGCGAATTGAGGAGCCCGGCGTACCTACACCGAAAGTGCCTCAGTCGAACAGCAGAGGCCCAGCAGCCTGTGTGCCGATTTCACAATCGAAAGTGCCTGAGTATTCGTTTGCGTCCGAGTCGGTTTCGTTCTCTATGCTGTTGGCCTCAGCAGGGCCATTTCTGTGGCTAGAAGAACTGAACGATGGGCTGATTAGACAGGATCAGTTGGCATTAATTAACGCTATGGCTTGTGCGATTTCGACACCTAGCATGAAGCTAATGCAGCAGCAGTTTGACTGGCCCGTAGCCGGCAAGAGTGCATTGTCAGGTGATGCGGAGTCCGCAAAGCAGGCCTTGCACGGGCTCATTCAGCGGATGGCGCGGGAAGTCGATGCCAAGCGCGTCATACTGATGGGCGACTGTCAGTATTTGCCTGACCGGATTGTGCAGTCAGGGGTGCAGATTCCCTCAACACTGGTGATGCTGTCTGAGCCTGCCCTCAAGCGAGTCGCTTGGAAAGCACTAAAACCGCTTAAGTCGCTCAGCCTTGGGTAAATTCGGAGAGCTTAGCTTAGAGCAGGTTGCAAACCTCTCGCTCGATGATCTTTACAACAGCGGTCAATCACCGTCACTCCAGGCACTCACGCGTTTACTGGCAAAACCCGCAGGCAGGGCCTGGACTATTTCAGAGGAGCAAGGTGTCCAAGGCGTTGTCTGGTTTTCGGTGGTTCAGGACGAGGCTGAAATTATTGACGTCCGAGTAAGCGGGCGCTACCGGCGCACTGGCATTGGTGAGTCGTTATTGACACAGTCGTTTGAGAAATTGCGCTTGTCTAAAATCCGATCGGTTTTCCTTGAAGTATCGTTTAGTAATACCGCCGCTTTGGCTTTGTACGAAAAGCTGGGCTTTATCATGACGGGGCGTCGGGAAAATTATTATAAGACAGCAGCGGGGCGCGAGGATGCGCTGACAATGCGTTGCAAATGGTAATTGGAGTGCTTAAGCCGTGAATATTCTAGAGACTGACCACTGGTGCATGATGCTCCCCGAGGAGTGGCATGCAGAGAATGACGATGATTTCATTCGTATCGTCGATCAGGACTATGTAGGTGAAATTGAAATCACCACATTGCACAAACAGTCAGGCAGAGTGAACGCTTACGATGCGGCCGCAATGGCGTCGAAGGAATCACCTGAGATCACTGAATGGCACCAAGCATGCGCAGGCGGGTTTGAAGGGGTCACTGGGGTATATCGCGAGGACGGTATGTTGGTCCGCGAGTGGTATCTTGGGTCCGGGAGCCTACTACTTTACATCACCTACGTCTGCGATGAAGAAGACGAAGGTCTCGATGACGCATCGGTGGATGAGTTGCTGGGGACGTTGGTTCTCGGAGACTCTCAGGCTGCTTAGGCGACCTCGCCTGTGACCCGAACGCGTTTGTTCCCGGTCTTTACTTCAACCTGAGATTTATTCGCCTTTTCAGTACGCGCATCAATCATGTTTTTGGCTGCTATTAACAGGCCTGTGATAATGAAGGCGCCTGGTGGAAGTATGGCCAGCAGCAGGCCGGTGTAGTCTGACGCCACCACAAACACCCAGTCTTTGGCCATGGGCCCCATTAATATGTCCATATTCGCCATGACAGCGCCGGTGCCTAATAACTCACGGATAGCTCCTAGCACCACTAGTACCAGACCAAACCCCAGCCCCATCATTACACCGTCGACCAGAGCCGGTATCAGCGGATTCTTGGCAGCAAATGCGTCCGCGCGGCCTAAAATAACGCAGTTAGTTGTGATGAGCGGAAGGAAAATACCGAGAATTTGATATAGCTCGTATGCATAGGCCTGCATCAACAGTTCGGTACCTGTAACGGCAGTAGCGATGATGAGAACGAAGGCGGGGAGTCGAATTGAATCCGTGACGACGTTCCGGGTAAGCGAGACACAAAAATTTGAAGTAACCAGTACAAACAGCGTTGCGATGGCCAGCCCCAGTGCGTTGACCACACTCGCGGTGACAGCGAGTAACGGACACAACCCGAGAAGCTGCACTAAGGCGGGGTTGTTCTTCCACAGACCATTATGGGTTATCTGACCATAAGACGGAGTGCTCATGATTCGTTTGCCTCTTCGATTTCAAACAACGCGCTACGGTTATTCTGACTGTACTCCATCGCGCTCTTGACCGCTGCAACGACCGCACGGGGGGTGACGGTTGCTCCTGTGAAGGCATCGAACTCTCCACCATCATTAATGACGGCCCACCTTCCGGGGACTGGATCTAAGAGTGTTTTGTTATTAAATGACAGCACCCATTCGGACTTTTTCAATTCGATCTTGTCACCAAGTCCAGGTGTCTCTCTGTGGCTTAGAACACGCACGCCGGCGACAGCACCGTCGCGTCCAATCCCTACCAACAAACGAATATCACCGCTGTAACCATTGCGCGCCGTCGCCGGCAGAATGATGCCAGTCACTTCGTTGTCGCGTCGTGCACGATAACCCGTGCCGGATCCCCTCAGAGTGAGGAGTGGGTCTTCTGCTGCGACGGTAAAGCTGTCATCTGTGAGTTTGTTGTCATGCGATTCTCGAGGGAAAATCTCGAACAACTGTTTTGCCTCGGCCGCGCGCTCTGCGGCAGCAATCGGCTCTTTTGTTAGCTCATAAACGCCACTTATTAAACCGGAACCAACGGCTGCAAAAGCTGCCAACAGGCTGGCACCAACAAGGCTGGACATGATGGCTCTCACTCGTCGACCTCCACTTTATCGGCACCATAAATCCTTGGTTGCGTGTACTGATCGATGAGTGGCGCAGCAAAGTTTAGTAAGAGTACACCGAACGCGACGGCATCAGGGTAATTTCCATGGACGCGGATCAAGTACACGAGGATCCCGACCATCGCACCAAAGATGAGGCGTCCCTTGTTTGACACCGCAGAGCTCACGGGGTCTGTAATGATGAAAAATGCACCAAACATGGTGGCGCCACTAAACAGGTGAAACGGTACCGAACCGCCACCCGTAGAACTGCCTTCATCGTAGCCAAGTGCCGCACAGATCGTGAGAGCGGCCAGCATGCCGACTGGCGCATGCCAAGTGAAAATGCGACGCCTCAGCAACCAGATACCACCAGCAAGAAAAGCAAGATTGACCCAATCCCAACCCAAGCCCGCGATGGGACCTGTGAGTTCTGCTTTGGATTGTATGAGGTCGTCAAACAACATGCCCGAGTTCTGCCTGAAAAGATCCAATGGTGTGGCTGCTGTGACCGCGTCGTAACTGGAGGTAGCAAACAAGGCTACAAAGGCATCGAAAATGCCTGGTACCTCACCAATGCCTCGCGGCTCGGTCCATGAACTCATCTGTAAGGGGAAGGATACGAGTAATACGACGTAGCCCACCATGGCGGGGTTGAACGGGTTATACCCCAAGCCACCAAATACATGTTTCCCAAG
>Ga0163109_10001767_pt1 | contig 17035 bp, 28 predicted proteins | sample CRUFie1St13metaG_FD_108704 | JGI IMG/M metagenome (GOLD analysis project Ga0163109, IMG submission 108704) | Marine microbial communities from the Costa Rica Dome - CRUD Field 142mm St13 metaG | ecosystem: Environmental > Aquatic > Marine > Oceanic > Photic zone | place: Costa Rica: the Eastern... | reverse complement strand
TATAAGGTTGGTATAACAGATAAGAAGAATATTACTGAAGGTAGATTCTCTGAAGAGATTAGATCTGGTGTAATGTCTGATATGACTGTTGTAGCTTTTACAGAGTTCGATAATCGTTTAGATGCTGAACAGTATGAGACGTTTATATTCAATCAGGTAATGAAAGAATACGGAGGATATAAAATGAAAGATGGTTCATCTAAATTTCATAACTTCTGGACTCAGCAGCAACCTAAAGGTATAACTGAGATGCGTCTTCAGAATACCAATGAGGAGAAGTTTATTACTGAACTATTGCATAACCGCAGTAATGGCTAAATATACTCCCATAAGTATAGTAGTAGAGGGCCCTCGAGGAGGGCTCAAGCTACTTACTTTTACAGATTTAAGATGTCCTGATCGATTAATTACTAATAGATCAACGTTAGTTCCTTCCGGAAGTGAGATAAAAGAGATAGGAGTAGGGACTAAATATAGGGAACTTTATAAAAAAAAGTATGATTTATAGTTGTGAGTCTGAGATATTAATCGTATATTAAGGTATAATATTAAAATAAAAGGTTATGTATTTATCAGTTAATTCAAATTATCAATCATTTAATTCTCAACTTGCTAAAGAAGAAAAGAACGACTGTGTTGTTCGATCTCTTGCTACTGCTACTAATGTTCAGTATGAAACTGCTCATAAGTTTGCTCAAGACTTCTTCGGACGTATCAATAAGAGAGGTACTAGTAATCTTTCTATAGCTGCTCAGATGTTAAAATTTGAGACTACTGGAATAGAGATTGGTAATAAAAAGTTTACTCTTCGAGTACTAGGTAGAAGAGAAGTAAAGAATTTATATAAGTTAAGAGGTGAGCAGATCTGGAGACAGAAGACTCTAAAGAGCTTTATTGCTTCTCATCAACAAGGTACTTATATGGTAATGGTAGCTGGTCATGCTTTGACTGTTAAAGACGGTGAAGTTTTAGACTGGAGTAGTAACAAGTTCTTACCTACTAGAAAGGTTCAGGCCGCTTATGAAGTAGTAGAGAAGACATCAAGACAATTAAGTTTATTTGAATAATGGAAAAACTAAGATTAAAGAATCAAGAGAAGGGTGCCAAGTTTTTAATGCTTGGTACCAATATCAATGGATATAATAAATGGGAGCCGGTCACGTTGGTTAGTATTAATGAAGGAGAGTTTATAGTGCAAAGTAAAGATGGGGTGCGGGTAATATGTGATGGCTACGAGGAAGTTAGGGCGCTGTAGGGGCGCCTTTTCCTCTCCCGAACGAAGTGCCACGCGCGAATTCGATAAAGATGAGAAGAGGCTACAATGGATGTGAGTTAAGCTCACCTCTTTACCAAGAGATAGTTAAGGAAGTCCGTAAAGGATATTCATTTTTGGCTTGTGATAAAACTAATAAAATAATTAGAATCAAGACAAATAGAAAATGAAAACTAATAAGAAGGTCTCTCTTTGGAGGACTTGGGCAAGAGCTTTAGGAGAGAAAGTCGGAGAGGATAGTAAAAGAGCCGATAGAGTAGCTATTATCAGAACATGTATAGTACTATATGCAATAACGGTAGATACTTTTATATTACTTAATATATTAAAAGGATGGATAGAAAAATAAACAATAAGAAGGATAGGCCATATACAATGATGGAAGGTAGGACAAAGGAGTGGGGGCGTTTATCTTCTCCCGAGCAAGGCGACTCGCGCAAATTTACCAATCCTTCAACCGATCATCCTTATTATGACCGTAAGTCTAAAGAAGATTCCTTTAAGATAGCCGTTATAGCCGTTATAGGTATTATTGTACTCTTGATAGGAATGGGTGTACTGGAAATGATAAAGACGGTGTCTGAGTAAATGTAAGACTTTGACTACATCTATATACTAAAGATCAAAGATCATACAATAGATACAAGCATTATAGGGTAGATAAGAAGCTATAAGTAATTACTTAACCATAAGACTATTAATAATAGGTAGTGTATATATATTCATATAAAGCTATATTGATATACTTATATAATCATATATGTTGTCTAGAAAATAGGTAAGCAGGCGTAGGTAATTTAGTGGGTAAACATCAGGTTCGTGTGTGTCCCTTACAAAAAATTTCTATATAAGGAAAAAATATCCAGTCTTCCAACTAAAAATAACCGGTAAAATAGTTGCCTAATCGAGATATAGTTCGTATATTAAGGTATATTAATAATAAAGGTTATGAGTAAACACAGACGTTTTAACAGGCATGATATATTTGATAGCAAGGACCGTACTCTCGTTCTAGATATCATCAATAAGGTTGATAGATATGACTATGATGGTATAGGCCATGATACGGCTAATATGCTATATGGTCTATTTGATGGGTATTGGTATGATAACTTAATGGTACAATTAAATAGTATATCTACAGTACCTTCCTCTATGATAGATGAGCTTAATGAGCTATTAGATAGAGTAGAGTTATATATAAACGTTAATGGTGTAACTTATACCCAGGTATAATTAAAACTACATATGGATAAGTTTATTACATTTACTGAGAAGTATATAGAGAGGCCTCTATTAGTGGCAATAGCTCTATGGCTAGCCTTCCAACTTACAACCCTTCTATAATCTACCCCTATCCTTCCGGACACTAGATATAAGTCTGACCTAAAGGTGATATAAAGGTGACAGTATAGTTCCCTAAGGGGTTGGTAGTCTGCGTGATTCTGCCATACCTATTTTCCTCCCTCGGCTAATTTTTAGTGATATAGTAATATATATTTATATATTTATATAAAGATAGCAAAGACAGCCTTCCAAAACCACCATAGAAGATATATAATAATACCCCATACAAGTATAAGTCCGTAATTAGGTTTGTTATTCATAGGTAAATAGAAATATGAGTCCTAGTAATATAGAGATCAGTAATATAAGAGGAAATAGATATATCTTTATTAGAATATAAGCCTTATACATATAACAAGTAAATAAAAATTAAGTTCATTCCAATCGTCTTCTATATCTTCTTTAGGAAAGTACTGAATACCTATCATAGGTCCATTAGCCAATCCTATTATATGTACACTCATAGTGAAGACTCTAGTCTGCATTTCGTTAAACAGCTATTATCCCATCCGTCCTTTTGGGCATAGCAACTGTTTGGGTAAGTCTCTCCGTTTACACATACCGGGTCATATATCTCAGTACATACTACTCCAGCTACCGAAGGACCTTTATTACATGGATCTACAGTCTTCGCACAAGAGTATAATAAGAAGAGTATTACCAGGCCTATAGCTATACTAATAAGCCATCGTCTATTTAACTTCTCTTTCTGTGTTGAATTAATATTGTAATCTTTAAGTATAATATCCTTTATAAGGTGAAAGCCTGTCATTATACTAATAAACACTACGGCACTTATAATAAAACTTTGACTCATTTTCTTGGATTAGGTACCATTCTAAAAGTACAACCGGGTTTACCGTTAATCAAAGGCATACCGAACTCGTCATACTCTATTGACTTAATTTTAACTCTCTTGTTCTTAAACTTACCCATTAGGATAGTATCTCCTATGTTTACGTCTAACTTTATCATATACTATAATATAAGAAACTTTTTGGTAATAAACAAGAAAAACCGCGGGAAAAATGCGCGCGATTTTTTTGGCCTATAAAACCCCCTTTTGCTGCACCATAGTGCTTTTAATCGTGATATCGGATATTTCTATATCTTGAGGTAGACCTATTATGTATTCTGTTATATCTAAAAGCTTATCAAAGGTAATTCTAGTAAATGTCTTACTAACACTAGTATTATTTTCTAATGTACCGGGATTCATATTTACTATTCTTATATTCTTAGTTGGAAAGGCTAATCTATATTGCTGTGCTACTCTATTTAGATGAGTCTTATCGGCTACGTAATGAGGACTAAACCCGCTATGTTCGGTAGTAGCAGAGCTTCCAAAGTTAATAATCGTCTTATCTTGGTTAATCCACTTATCTACTAACCCGCCGAATAGCTGTGATTGCATTACTCCGTCATAAGCATGGTTAATAAGTACATCAGGGTTGATATCATAGATTTCTAGTACAGCTGTCTTGAGATCTTTCTTTCTCATACTATAAGGAACTATGTTATATCTAGAATTCTCTAATATATACTTTCCAAACCCTTTAGATGTTCCTGTTACTAATACTTTCATATTGCTGTTGGTTTATATAGTTCTTTAAAAGTATAAAACTGTATAAGAGACACTCTAGTACCTTCTATTACTTCTAGAACCTCATGTTCTGTGCTAGCATCCATGTGGTAAAACTCTCCTGGTTCACTACCTAACATTCTAACCTGTTGATCATGACCATATGCCAAGAACTCTCCACCACTATAGTCATTGGATAAAGTTACTCCAACGTTTAATACTTGATCTGGGTACTTTGCATCATCTCTATGACGTAAAAACTTACATCCTTTAGGATAAAAGTGTAGATATACCTCAGGCATAAGATGTGCTGTGTTGTCTGGGTATAAAGAATTAATATATCCTTTAAATTTATCGAATATCCACTGGGATTGCTCATCTCTTTTGATAACTACATAAAAATAGTTAATATCTTCGGCTTCAAATAGCGTAGATGAGTGAGTTTTATCAGTATTTTTACCTAAGTTTATGATATCCGTACATTCCTCAGGAGAAAACGAATAGGAATTCATTAGAAAGTAGTAAATCCTAAAGTTTCATTAGGATCTGTGTTAATATTAACGTATTCAAATATTTTCTGTATATGATCTATATCTTCAGTAGTACGAACACTACATAATTCATTAGCAAAGTGTAGTTCTACGTTTTTTTCTACTGCTGCTGATAGTATTTCGAATCTTCTTATAGGATTATCTGGTAAGCTATAGATAGAACATAGTACTATACCGTTGACATTGTAATCTCTAATAAATTTTTCTAAGCTAGGCTCCCAATCCAGGTATTCATTCTCAAATTGATAGTCATTTATCTGGATATTATTAGAAGCACAGTACTTTTCTATAATAGCACGTTGCATAGGTAGAGGAATCGGTGAAGAAAACTTACTATTCCATCCTGCATACGATATCCACTTGTAGTTTTCATCGATTTTACGTGTATCTTCACGTTCTCCTGGGAATCTAAAGTATCCTCCTGGTACTTTCCTGTGATAATGACCTCCTTTAGGTAAAATTCTACCGTCCATTGACCATCTAGTGATGTCCGTCTCGTTATTATAGTTACCGTGAAGGTGAGCTTGTTGGAATATAATAGCTTGGCCAGGTTCTAACTCTACTGGAAATGCATATTTACTACATTCGTCCTGTAATTTATCACTTGACCAGTGATGAGAGTAAGTATTCTGGGTAATTTCTTTAGATTTATTCCAATCTACCATCCACATAGTGTTAGTATCGTATGTTTTAGTAAAAGGAGTCCATATAGTTCTTAATCCTAAACCATTACCAACCCATATACCTTGATGAAAGCTAAGCTGACGTCCTACTTTACCTTGATTAGGTATAACAATTCGTATTGTAAAGTATCTCTGTATAAGCCATTCCTTGAAACCTAAGTTATCTACCATAGTTCCATAGTAATCATCTACCATATCAGCAAATTCTTTGCTACCACAGTATCTTTGACAATGTCTACCGAGTTCTACTATCTCTGAAGCTGATAATACCTCGTGAACTGTCTCTAGACTCTGTATTTGTGAAAATTTTTCCTTAGCTACATTTAGCCAGAACTCAGGCCAGTTATGTTTTTTTAAACTATAATCATAAATTTTACAGTCTGAGCGTTGGTCAAGTGATTGTAAATCCATATTATATAATATAAGAACTATTTATTAGTGATGCAACCATTAGATAAGAATACTTTATTTTCAATCTTTGAACACGGAGACGAAGAAGTCTACAAAGAAAACAATGTCGAAGGACTTCTGGATAACCCGTTTGTACTTATTGGTATGGCCGTAAATGGAATCGAAAATCACCATATTATGGATCTTATGTACTCCAGGCAATACGGTAATAAATATAAACACTTAAAAAAAAGTATAAAGTATAAATACTATAATAAGCTGTTCAGCTACCTTCAGAGAATAGATGTTAACTCCTTTTATGATTTTGAAATAGGTTCTACATATGAGTTGGAGAAAACGTATAACGGTCTAAATGTTTTATTATATTATTTTGAAGTATTAGAGCAATACGAAAAGTGCGCTATAATTAAAAAAGTTCAAGATATAGTTTTCGTAAAATATGAGCAAGCATCAATTAAATAAACTTTTTATTATCGGTGATAGTTTTGGTCATTGGCCGTTTCCTAAAAACAGGCATTGGTCTAAACTTATGGAAGACCATTATGATGTTCATAACTTTGCTTTTGGTGGTGCTTCTTTTGCTGAGATATGCTTTCAATCCACTTATGTATTAGATTATACAAAAGGTGATAGATTAGTAGTTGTAGTTACTGAACCTACTAGATTTAGTTCTTATATGAGAGAGTATATAAAGTATGATCAAAATATTGTCAGTTCTATTGAGATGGGAAGATATAGAGACCTAGAGCATTTCCGTCAGAATAAAGATCATATGAAGTCTAGGTTAGAAAAGAAATATAGAAACCTACATAAAAAAGCTGATGCAGATTTATTCTTTCTTATTAACTTACAGAATCATTATAGTATATTAAATCCTTTATATGTTACTTGGAATGATTATGCTTATAAGCTAGTTGATGGAGTAGTAGATAATTTACTACTAATTAAGAGTGATGAATATACTACTCTACATCAAGAAGGAATAAGCGGAGATAATCATCATCCAGGTAAGCAGGGTAATTTAGTATGGTATAAAAAAATACTTGAAGAGTTAACAGGAGAGAAAAGTGCGGTAGATACTATATGAGAAGAGATAAGTTATTCATATTAGGAGATAGTTTCGGCTCTTGGCCTTTTCCCGAAGGTCAACATTGGTCTAATCTTATAGAACAAGAATATGATGTCTATAATTATGCTCATGGAGGTGCTGCATATGCGGAGATATGCTTTCAGAGTGCTTACATACAGGGTTATAGATTAGGAGATAGATTAGTAGTAGTCTTACCTGAACCTACAAGGATATCTAAATACTTAAGAAAAGCTTACGAAGATGGTATGAAAGAGCAGGGAGGAAGTGGCTTAGCTGTAATTCATAGAGATGAAAAGTTGGAAGAATTCTTGGTTAATCCTTCTCATTTTATTAAAAGATTTGAAAAGCATGAACCGGGTTTTAAGGATCATACTCTTGCAGACTGGTTTTTTATTTATAAGCTTCAATTTAATTTCTCTGTTCTTAATCCTCTTTATATAACATGGAACCCAATATCTTTTAAATTAGGTTCTAAACTCTTAAAAAATTTATATTATATTTCTCCTGATCAGTTTACTACTCTATCTGATGAAGGACTTAGTCCTGAGAATATACCAGATTACCATCCTGGAATAGAGGGTAATAAAGTATGGTATAAATATGTAAAGAGGGGTTTAAAGAAGGGTGGTTTGTACGGTGTAAGATATGTCTAGATTAATAACATTTGGTTGCTCTCATACTGCAGGTGCAGGTTTAAATAAAGAAGATACCTGGGCATTTAAACTAGCAAAGCTACTAGATAAACAGCTATGTAACGAAGGTATAGATGGAAATAGCATAAAGGGTATATCTTGGAATATATCTACTTACGACTATCAATCAGATGATTACGTGGTAATATTGTGGACTGTTCAAAATAGGTGGACAGTTATTAAGGAGGCTCCTTATCATTTTCTTCCTACTGGTCCTATACCGTTGCGTAATTCTCTTATTCCTCTTAACGAGTCTTGGTATCATAATTACCATTCTGAATTAGATGATAGCTTTACTTCAGAATCTTTTATTAAGTACGCTGATTCTTTTCTATTCGATAGAGATATAAAAGCTTTACATATGTTTAGTCATCGAATGTATCATTCTACAGGTTTATTAACTGCAAGTGAGTATAGTAGTAAGTTAAGGTTAAAGAACGATAGTTTCGATAAGTTACATTTCTATGAAGATTATAGAATGTACCCTAAAGCATCAGATAGACTACATCTTGGAAAAAAAGCTAATGATGACTTCTCTACTTTAATATATAACCATATAGTTAAACCTACTAAAAATACTATTTAGATTAGTTGGCTAACTGAGATAAAGTTCGTATATTTAAGTATAATTAAAAAATAAAGGTTATGTATGATTCAGTATTAAGATTTTGGACTTGTGACTTAACAGGTGATGAGTGTGCTACTATTCTTCGTAATGGAGAAGAGATTTGTGTAACTGCTGATGAGGCTTATGATATAGAGGCTGAGTCTCAAGCTAGGCACGATGCTTACGAACTTCAATGTGAAATAGGTTAATATGGGACTTAAAAGAATTACCGAAGATTATGCTCAGGGATTAATTAAAGTCTCTGAAGATTTAACTGAAGCTGAAGCTTACTATTTTACTTTGACACCAGATCTTGAAAAAGGTGATGGATGGGAGAAAGTAACGTACTATACTAATAGGCCTAAAAAGATTCAGATACCTAAAGGTATGACTGGTTGTCAATGGGTTTATGTACTTACTAATACTTCTATGCCTGGTTTATGTAAGATAGGTTTTACTAAGAATAAACCTTCCGAAAGAGTTAAGCAGATAAATAGTGCTACCGGAGTTGCTGTTGACTTCGTAGTAGAGTGGGCTTACCCATGTTTTAATGCTCATGATGTAGAAAAGCAGATTCATAGATATCTACAGGATAATGGATTTAGAGTTAACAATAAAAAAGAGTTCTTCAATATTTCTGTTGATGAAGCTAAAGCTGTTGTTAAGCGTATAGGAGAACCATATAAAATGACAGAAGATGAAGAGGTATAAGCTTTTTTTACTTTTTGCTTTAGGCCTCTTATTTTCTTGTCAGAAAGATGACTTAGGTCCTAAATTTATATGTACTAATGGAGATTGCGATGCTGCTATTTTATTCCCTATGTTACCGGATTCAAATGGTTACTATCATGTACCTTTAGATTGGACTAGAGAATATCTTCCTTACTTCTCAGTTGATGTAAGAGCATCTCAAGTTATACCAGAATTTAGATATAATGAAGAGTCTGTTGTAAGAGCTAACTTTGATAGTGATACTTCTTGGATCATAGGAGATACGTTAGTTATGACAGTACCTATATTTAAACCGTTTTCAGGAGATTGGACTTCTACAGGTTTACTTCCTAGCGGTACAGTAGATGTTAATTTAACTCAGTTTGAAGGTATAGAAGTCAATATAGCTCAACCTTCTACTCTTTACTTTAGAAAAGTAGGTAATGCTATGCAAACAAAAAGGTTATTAGGTCCGTTTATTCCTCAAATGATAGGTGATACTATTACTATTGCTATGAAGGTTCAATGGGATGCAGGACAGTATTCTATAACTAAAGAAGACTATTTAGAAAAATTTATTGTAGAATAGTTGATTCTTTGAAAAATAATCATTATCTTAATTTATATTATAAAATATATATATAAAATAATTATTAATAATATATAAAGATATAAATATATATAAATAATAAATAAAATTAATCTAATATGTCATTAACGGCGGAAAAAATACAATCTAACTACGAAAAGCATCTTAAGATTATAGATACTTATATAGGAGACCGTAAGGACTCTCTTAAGGATATGATATCCCATATGGAGGAAACTTACGTAATGGCTCCTGCTAGTGGTAAAGCTTGGCACCATAATGCCTTCGCCGGAGGGTATGTAGATCACGTTAATAGAGTCGTGGAATATGCGGTAAAGCAGTCGAGGTTATATGAAGAGATGGGTGGTTCAATAGATTACACCGAAGAAGAGCTAGTCTTTGCCGCATTGTTCCATGATTTAGGTAAGATGGGAGATGGAGATAGTCCAAACTATATGCCTCAGACAGATAAATGGAGACAGGATAAGCTATCAGAGATGTATTCCTATAATCCAGACTTACAGTTTATGTTAATACCAGACAGATCATTATTTATTCTTCAGAAGTTCGGTATTAAGTTAAGTCAGAATGAATTTTTAGGTATTAGATTACATGATGGAGTATTCGATAAAGCTAATGAAGCTTACTTCTTTAGCAATATGGAATCTTCAAGACAAAAAACATCTATCATATCAGTACTACATTCAGCAGATTTCTTAGCTTCTAAGGTTGAATATGATATGTGGAAGAGAAATGGAGGTAATTCTAAACCTAAAACTCAGAAAACTAATAGTTCTACAGGTAAAAGAGTTAACTCATCAGCAGGTCTTTCTAATATGTTAAAAAACCTATAATGAATAGTTTTTATATATTATTAATAAGTTTTATAGTAATACTGTTTGTATTTGGATATATTCTTCGTAACTTACTGATTAAAGTAGAGAAATACGAAGATGTTACAGAACAACAACAAATTTTATTAACAAAAATATACAGTACTATTCTAGAGTCTAAAACTAAACTTACAGAACTCGATTCGAAAGGGGTCTTTGAATCAGACGACGAAGTTGGTTTTTTCTTTAACGGTATCAAAGAAATACAAGACACGCTAGAAGCTACTGCTTCAGACCCTAATTATGCCCAGAAAGAAAAGCAAAGCTAATTATTTTACTTCAGAGACAGAAGATTACATAAAAAAATATAATAGTTCCGTTGATCAGGACTACAGAAACAAAATTTTTACCGATCACATCTACCTTCCTTTTTATAAGTTAGCTGAAAACATTATACATACTTTTAAGTTTTACTATACAGATGTAGAGCAAATAGAAGATTTAAAGCATGAAATAGTAACAGTTTTACTAGAAGAAAAGATAATGAAGTTTGACCCAGATAATGGAGCAAAAGCATACTCTTATTTTGGTACTATTGTAAAGCGTTGGTTAATTAACTATAACAACAAGAACTATAAGAAGCTTAAACAAAATACTTCGTTTTCTAATGTAGAGGATTCAACTTATAACTATACCCATGAAACAGATGAGGGAGAAGTAACTCTTACTTCTTTTATAGATAAGTGGGTAGAAGAGATGTATGAAAATCTTGATGAGTACTTCATAAACGAACAAGATTTAAATATTGCAGATGCAGTATTAACTATCTTTAAGACTCGTCACGACCTTGAAATATTTAAGAAAAAAGCATTATACATCTATATTCGAGAAATGACCGACTGTAATACTCCTCGTCTAACTAAAGTAATTAGTATTCTCAAAGAAGATTTTAAAGAAAAGTACATAAAGCTGTACGAATTAGGTCATATTAACCGAAATCCTTTGTAAGTCTATTTATAATAAATAATTATTATGAGTTTAGATAAAGAAATATTCAAAGGTAAAAACCTATCTGATCTCTTCGGTGAAATATATGACAATTCAAAAGAGACTAGAGGACAAGTTAAAGCCCTGATAGGTGAACTTAAACCTCTAATAGAAAATATTGGCGACGCTACTCTTATTGTTCCTATGATAAAAGAATACATGGAAATAGGAGTTAAGAATGATGAAGCTTTAATTAAGTTAGCTACAATTATTCAAAGGATTGAAAGTGCTCAAGCTAAAGGAGACGGTGAATTCGATTTTTCCGATCTACAAGACTTACTTGATGAGCAGGAAAATATAGAGCAACAGATCGAAGAAGTAAAAAAAGAAGAAAAGGACGAAGATGCCGAGTAATTTCGCAGGTACAGGTTATTCCTCCATGGGAGGTAGTTCAGCTGGAGGAGGTTCTGGAGCTAGCTCTATTGGATATGGTAGAGTTATAGATATAATACTAGACCCTTTTCATCCTGATTACGAAAAATTTGGAAGCTCTGTATCTCTTAACGGAGTTTTATATAGAGAATTAGTAGAGGGTACCTCTGAAGATGAAGAAGGTGAATTGAAATTTGCTTATGCCGGCGTATCTGAATTTAAAAAAGTACCTTTAAAGAATGAGATAGTAGAGCTAATTAATGCTCCTACTCAAGATAGAGGTAATAACCCAGCAGCTACTAAAACCTACTGGGTCAGAACAGTACCTCTATGGAATCATCCTAATCATAATGTATACCCAGATACTTTACAATTCCCAGAACAAGAGGATAATCCTGATTTTGGAGAAAACTTTGAACCTAAAGAGCATGTAGCCCCTATACAAACATTTCCTGGAGATGTTATTATGGAAGGACGACATGGTAATAGTATAAGATTAGGAGGAACTAAATTTGACAGCAATATATTTACTGATGACTCTAATAACAGCGAACCTTATATAATTATCAGTAACGGTCAAGCCGATCCACCTAATGGAGATGAACCTGTAATAGAAGATATAAATGAAGATCCTTCTTCAATCTATATAGGTACTGATCATACATTTGAATTAACTCAAGCAAATGAAAAACGAGATGCATTCGAAGAATCACCTGATGCACCTGATGTTTACAAAGGTAATCAAATTATAATAAACTCTGGCAGACTATTCTTTAATGCTAAAGAAGACAGTGCTTTTATATCTGCTACTGAAGCTATAGGTTTAAATTCTAAATTTATAGGAATAGATGGAGAAGAGTATGTAGGACTAGACGCTGAAAAAATATATCTAGGAACGGATGCATTTAAAGAACAAGAACCGGTACTATTAGGTCAAACATCTATAGATTGGTTAGATGATTTTGTAACTCAATTCGAAACTATAGTAAAAGGTATGGCAACAGCACCACCAGCACCACCTGCTTATGTAGCAAAAATGGTAGCTACTGCTAACTCAGTACTACCCGTAATACCTCAAATTAAGAACTTATTAAAACAACTACTTTCTAAAAAAGTATACACTGAATAATGCCATACGTAAATATACCAGAAACGGGACTAGGAGGAATAGTATCGAAACAAATCGGTAAACTACAAGGGGACGTAGTAGGTAACGTACTTAAGAAAGCCGGCGGGATAATTAAGCAGTTACAAATAGATGGCTGTGCTACTCCTCAAGCTATAAATCGAATTAGAAACAAGGTTAACAGTTTAAAAAATGCTATTAACGGAGTAAATGGTAAACTATCTAAATTTAAAAGTATACCTAATAAACTTAAACCTCCAGTAAGTGGATTTAAAGCAGCACTGGCTCTTATATTAGCTCTTCCTATACCACAAGCTGTACCTCCTGGTATAGGTCTTCCAATAAACATTACTACTAAGTATGCTGATTTATTACATCTATTAAAGGAGTCGATCAAACAAATAGATGAGTTAATATCTTCAATAGAAGTTGCTTTAGAGACACCAGGTAACTCTCTCAGCTCTATAGATAGACTTTTAAATAAAGCTGATATTAATGTACGTACTTGTGAAATGAAACATTCATTAGATGAGAGTATAAGAAAAGGAGATACAGATGAAGATGAGTTAATAAGGTTAGGGTTAGCCAAAAGAGGAGTTAATACTGAAACAGGAGAAGAAGAACTAACTTATATATTCAATGACTTAGGTCCAAGAGTTCTTTCTGATGCTAACGATACAAACTTTAGAGGAAAATGGACATTTGCCGAAGGTCAATTCTATTTCAAAAAAGATAGAGTATTATATGAAGAAAGCAATTGGGAATGCTTAATTGACCATAAACCTAGAAAAGAAGACTACCCAGGCTCACCTACTAATAGATGGAGAAGCTTAGCTGAAAACACAGACCAATTAATATCAAGTGACTTAGAAGGTAAGTTACTAGAGATAGAAAATAGTAATTTAGATGATAAAGTCACAGACGATCTAAAAGACTTATTAAACCAATTAAAAACTGAGAGCTCAACTGAAGTTACAGATAGACAATTAGCTGCTAGTGAATTTTTAGCTCCTAATGGAGAAGTATATTTTTTAGAAATAATTAATGATATAAATTCTCCCGCTATTGCACCTAGAAGATTTGCAGTAGCAAAAGATCAAAGAGATATTATAGTATTTAGAGGACCTAAATCTTTCAGCTCCTCTACTACAGTATTAATTGACACTTTAAAACTAAGTATTATCAATCAACTTTCTTAACTAAACTATTTATAAACATGAAACTAGATCAACTGAGAAAAATTATTCGGGAAGAAGTAAGATCTGCTGTTAAGGAGGAGTTACAAGATGTAATGAATGAAGCAGTAAAATTTGCTTCTGCTCCTTATGAAAAACCAGTTCCTAAAAATCAACCAAGAAGATGGAGTGTACCTCCACGAAAAGGTAAATCAACATTAGATGAGATGCTACAACAAACAGCATCAGAAATGACAAGAGAAGATGCAAGTAACATAATGGGTTCTTCTGGAGTACAGAAACCTAACTTTGCATCAACAATGGGCAATAAAATGGTAAGAGAAAATAACGGACCAATGCCCGGTTTAGATATAAGTAAATTAGATTTTGTTTCAAAAGCTAAGTCAATATTAGACGCAGCTAATGAAAAAACAAAATTTAGAACAGGACAGTAAATATGGCAATGAACGCTCAAAAGATTAATCCTCTAGACTTACAGCCTAGAAAAGCAATAGGAGTAAAACTTCCTTTCTCCGGTAAGGCAGTCTTTAACTCTACGTTCATTTCCGCAGACGCTATAAAAACTAATTTAATTAACTTCTTTTTAACTGCTAGAGGGGAACGATACTTAAACCCTGACTTTGGTAACGGACTACAAGCCTTACTATTTGATCAGTTAACAGAAGATAAACTTAGGGAAATAAATAGCCTAATTAAAGAAGACTTAAAATTCTACTTTCCTAGAGTAATAGCAACTGATATGGCTATCGAGGGTATACCAGATAGAAATACAGTTCAATTCGTTTTAAAATATAAAGTAGACAGCACTAACATTGAGGATGAGTTAGTAATAAATTTTGATCAATAATGGCACAGGAAAGAGACATAAAATATATTAATAGAGAATTTACGGATTTTAGGCAGGATCTAATAGAGTTAGCAAAAAACTATTTTCCTGATTCCTATAATGATTTCTCTGCTACCTCTCCAGGTATGATGTTTATTGAAATGGCATCATATGTTGGTGATGTATTATCCTTTTATCAAGATACTCAACTTCAAGAAACATTTTTACAACACGCTCAAGACCCTGCAAATCTATATACTCTAGCATATATGATGGGTTATAGACCTAGAGTTACTTCTGCAGCATCAGTTGAACTGACCGTTACTCAAGAGGTATCAGCTACAGGTAGTAATTATATACCAGACTGGGACCAAGCTATAAGAGTAGCTGAAAGTAGCACAGTTAAATCAACTACTAGCGATAAGACAGTATTTGTAATAGATTCAGCAGTAGACTTTAAATTTTCAAGTAGCGTTGATCCTACTGACGTTACTATAGATACTCTTAACGAAGGTGATAATACTCCTGCGACTTACTTATTAACTAAAAAAGTAAATGCTACATCAGGTGAAATTAACACAGTAGACTTTGCTATAGGTACTAGCGAAAAATTTAAAACGTTAGAAATAGAAGACGAAAATATTATAAGAATACTAGACTGTACTGATACTGAAGGTAATGAATGGTATGAAGTTCCATTTTTAGCTCAAGATACTATTTTTACCGACGAACAAAACACTGCATCAGATAATAATATAGCACCAAGAAGTTTAAAGCTACAAAAGATATCTAGAAGATTTGTATCTAGATTTACTTCAACAGGAGTACTTCAAATACAATTTGGTGCTGGAGTAACAGAAGCAGAAGATGGAGAGTTCTTACCTAACCCAGAAAATATTATTCCAGGTAAAAAGAAAGACGTAGAAAGACTAGACATAGCATACGATCCATCTAACTTCTTATTTACTAAATCATATGGTCTTGCACCATCTAATACTACCTTAACTATAAGGTATTTAAAAGGAGGAGGAGTTTCTTCTAACTCTCCTGCTGGTTCTATAACAGAAAAAGACGTAGTAACAACTGCTGCTACAGACTCTACCCAGGTTACAACTTTAGCATTTACTAATGAGCTTCCAGCTCAAGGAGGTAAAGATGGAGATACTGTTGAAGAGTTAAGAGAAAATGCATTAAAGAGTTTTGCAGAACAAAAAAGAGCAGTTACTTTAAGAGATTATACAGTAAGAGCTTTATCGCTTCCACCTGAGTTTGGTTCTATAGCTAAAGTATTTGCTACACAAGATCCATTATTAGGTAATAAGCAATCAATATTAGATAAGAATCCTTTAGCAGTTGCACTTTTTATAGTAGCATTTGATAACGAAGGAAAACTTACCACAGCTTCTCAAAGTATAAAAAATAATTTAAAAACTTATCTTTCGCAATACATTATGATTACTGATGCGGTAGATATAAAAGATGCTTTTGTGATCAACATAAAAGTAAAGTTTGAAGTAGTTACTTTACCTAATAAAGCAGCTAGAGAAGTATTAACTAATTGTACTAAAAAGCTACAGGAATATTTTGCTACTTCTAATATGAACATAAACACTCCTATCAATTTATCAGCTGCATTTGCTGCTTTAGATCAAGTGAATGGGGTACAAACTGTAAAAAGTATAATAGTAGAAAACGCACAAGGAGGTCTTTATTCTAATTTTGCATACGATATAAAAGGAGCAACTAAAGATAATATAGTATATCCTTCTTATGATCCATGTATATTTGAAGTTAAGTACCCTAACGTAGATATTGAAGGAAGAGTAACAACATTGTAAAATGATATATAGACTATATACAAACAAAGATACTTTTATAAGTAGTGAACCTAACGTCGCAGGACAGTACAGGGTAGCAGGAACTGATCCTATACTTGAAGTTAGTCAATATCCTGATATAAACGACGTAACTAGATATAAATCTACTTTAATAGAGTTTCAATCAGCTGACATTAATACCGCTTTGGCTTTAGCAGGTAATAATACATACTCAGCATCACTTAACTTATACGTTGCTGAAGCAGCAGAACTACCAATATC
>Ga0163109_10001766_pt1 | contig 17039 bp, 7 predicted proteins | sample CRUFie1St13metaG_FD_108704 | JGI IMG/M metagenome (GOLD analysis project Ga0163109, IMG submission 108704) | Marine microbial communities from the Costa Rica Dome - CRUD Field 142mm St13 metaG | ecosystem: Environmental > Aquatic > Marine > Oceanic > Photic zone | place: Costa Rica: the Eastern... | reverse complement strand
CTCAAGTCTTTGCCAAGGACCCTGAAAACCGAAATCTGGCGCGTGGATCAAGGTTTCGAATGGATGCCGAAATGATACGCGACCAGATTCTTGCCAGCAGTGGCTTACTTGTTGACACTATGTACGGACAAAGTGTCAAGCCACCTCAACCAGATGGTCTCTGGAAATCAGTTACCATGATAGGGGAGCGTTTTAAGGCAGATACTGGTGATGCGATATACCGTCGCAGTCTCTACACCTACTGGAAAAGGGGTATGCCTCCCCCCCAAATGACTATTCTTAATGCACCAATTCGAGATTCATGCGTTTCACGCCGCGAACGTACAAATACCCCAACACAAGCACTTCTTCTTCTGAATGAAGGCGAGTACCTCAAAGCAGCCAGAAGCCTTGCCCAGTTAGCCCTAAATTTAGAAACAGCTGATGACTTGGAGCGAATTTCTTTCTTGTATGAGACTGTCACATCCAAGCTACCTGATCCAAGTGAGCAGGAGGTTCTATCGACCCTTGTCGACAACCTCCATGAGCGCTACCAGTCTCAACCTGCTCTAGCGGATGCGCTTTGCAATGACTTAACCTCATCTTTCAACAAAGAAAAAACACAGATCGCTGCTTGGACGGTACTGGTCAACACTCTCTATAACCTAGACATCACCAAGACCCGTGAATGACATGATGGAATCCTATCAAGCACTCAACAACCTTAGTTCTCGCCGCACTTTTCTGCAAAATGGCGGAATGGGGCTAGGAGTTGCCGCCCTATCCTCGATCTTGGCTCAGTCGATGCAGACTGCGCAGGCCAAACCCCTTCCCACGTCGAAGGCCAAACGAGTCATTTTTCTATTCATGGCAGGAGCACCTAGCCAAGTGGACCTCTTCGATTACAAGCCTGAGCTGCACAAGCTATTTAAGACCGAGTTACCCAAGTCTATCAGCAAAGGTCAGCGCGTAACTGCGATGACACGTGGTAGGCAGCAGTTGGTTGCACCTTCCACATTTAAGTTTTCTCAACAAGGTAAGAGTGGAGTTTGGATGAGCGAACTACTTCCGCATTTGTCCGGAGTTGCAGATGACCTTTGCCTCGTACACTCATTCAACACTAATGCTATCAACCACGACCCTGGGAAGACCTCTTTTTGTACAGGTTCTGAAATTCCTGGAAAGCCAAGCATGGGGTCTTGGTTGAGTTACGGTCTTGGCACTTTAAATAAAGACCTGCCAGACTTTGTTGTACTGCCGTCGGCATTTTGGAGCGGTCGAGTTAACGTTCAGGCGCTTTACTCTAGGCTCTGGGGCAGCGGTTTCCTTCCTTCAAGGCATCAAGGCACATCCTTTCAGACAGTGGGAGATCCCGTACTGTTTCTTTCTAACCCTCAGGGCATCGATTCCAAAGTGCGCAGGAGTATGCTTGATTCACTGGGAGCCTTAAATCGCAAGCATCTCGCTGAGATCGGAGATCCCGAAATTCAGACTACAATCGCGCAGCAGGAGATGGCTTTTCGTATGCAGTCGTCTGTCCCTGAGTTGACCGACATATCCAATGAGCCTAAATCTGTCTTGGATATGTATGGACCTGAGGTTCTCAAGTTAGGTTCGTACGCCAGAAACTGTCTTCTCGCCCGACGTATGGCTGAGAGGGATGTGCGCTTCATCCAGCTCTTTCACAGAGGATGGGACCATCACTCCAGTCTTCCGAAAAATATGAGAGGGCAGTGCCGAGATGTTGACCAACCAACTGCTGCACTACTCAAGGACCTCAAGGGACGTGGGTTGCTCGAAGACACATTGGTTGTCTTTGTTGGAGAGTTTGGCCGTACAGTCTATGGACAAGGAAATATTACCAGAGAAAACTATGGACGTGATCACCACCCTCGTTGCTTTTCAGGATGGTTGGCAGGCGGTGGTGTCAAGGGTGGTATGCACTATGGCAAGACTGATGACTTTAGCTATAACGTAATCGAAAACCCAGTTCATGTACGAGATTTGCACGCCACTATGCTCCATCTACTAGGTGTGAATCACGAAGAACTTGTCTTTCCCTTTCAGGGCCTTGATCAAAAGCTGACCGGTGTAGAGAAAGCCCGTGTGGTCAAGGATGTGCTGATCTAATCTTCTCAAGCTGAAAGGTGTCATCTCTCTAGTGCGATTCTTGTACTACGTTTTTAGCTTGAGCATACCAGCGCTCCCATTGACTGGAGCATCTGCACAGGTTGTTTTTTCAAGAGATATCCTGCCCATTTTATCGGATAAATGTTTCGTCTGTCATGGTCCTGATGAAAAAGAACGTAAAGCTGGCCTAAGATTAGATACAGAAGTTGCTGCCAAGGGTGGCCGAAATGGCATTCGTGCTGTCGTAGCGAAAGATTTGGATGCAAGTGAGTTATACCAACGCATTATCTCAAAAGATCCTGATGACCAGATGCCGCCTCCAGATTCGATTCACAGCGTATCCGATGCGGAGGTGGAGCTTGTAAAGGCCTGGATTTTACAAGGTGCAGAATGGGGTGCTCATTGGGCGTTTGAAAGGATTGAATCAGTACCTGTCAGTGACCATGAGGATCATCCAGTTGATGCCATAATTTCTGATCGTCTTTCTGAAGAACAATTAACGCCAAACCCACGGGCATCTAAGCTTACTCTCATACGCAGGCTTTCCCTTGATCTCTTAGGTTTGCCCCCAACACAGGAACAAATCAGTACATTCCTCGCTGATACTGAAAAGGGAGCGTGGGAGAGGCTGGTTGATCGTATGTTACAAGAACCTGGCTTCGGCGAGCGTATGGCTTGGGACTGGATGGATGCTGCTCGCTATGCAGATTCAAACGGGTATCAGGGCGACCGGGAGCGCACCATGTGGCCTTGGCGAGACTGGGTGGTGCGTGCCTTCAATCGAAATATGCCCTTCGATCAATTTACAATCTGGCAACTTGCTGGCGACCTACTGCCAAATGCTACCTCCGAGCAGATTTTGGCTACTGCTTTCAACAGAAATCATATGATCAATGGTGAAGGTGGTCGTATTGCTGAGGAGAATCGTGTGGACTACGTTTTCGATATGACCGAGACGATGGGTACAGTCTGGCTTGGCCTTACTCTCAACTGTTGCCGCTGTCATGATCACAAATATGATCCCTTGCTTCAACGAGAGTACTATCAGTTCAACGCCTTCTTTAATCAGACCCCAATTAATGGGGGTGGAGGTAACCCGCAGACCCCACCTGTCCTTCAGGTAGGAACACCGAAAGAGGTTTCTGAAATCGCCAGTATCGAAGCCGACATTGAAAAGTTTAAATCTAACATTGAGACACATCTTGCTAAGGCTCTCGAGAGGCAAGCCAACTGGGAAGCGGAAAAATTGGATGCTGCCGCAAGTACATCATGGGAAATACTTAAGCCTACAAGCGCCAAAGCAAAGTTTCAGACACTCGAGATGCTGAAGGGTGGAATGATTTATGCCTCTGGAGAGAATCCAATCAACGACGAGTACACTGTTACCTACTCTCTGAATCCAGGAACGGTAGCGGCAATCTTACTAGATGCTGTACGGCATCCAAAAATGACCAGGGGAGGGCTTGCAAGATCTGACAGTGGTAACTTCGTTCTGACAGATATACAGTTTCACCTTGTCAGCGCTGATCAGGTAGAAGTAAACCAACTGGAGATCGAAGCTGCGCTGGCTAGCTTTGAACAAGGCGCGCACAAAATAGTAAATTCTTACGACGCAAGCCCTAGGTCAGGTTGGGCGGTTTGGAATGGTAAGCCTTTCGACCGTGATCATGCTGCTGTATTTCGTTTGAAGGAACCTGCCCAAGTTGAATCGGGTACAACTCTACGAGTAAGCCTGAAGTTCAACTCTCCACATGCGCAGCACAACTTAGGGCACTTCAGGATTTCTACATCATCGGACCGAGATGCTGTTCTACCTAGTGATGACGATAAGCTTCTCTTCGCCCTCAAGGTCCCTCCTCCCGATCGAAGTCCAGTCCAGAAAAAGATGGTGCGCGAAGCCTACGAGAAGTCTGACCAGTCTCTTCGGCAATTAAAGGGCAAGCTCAATGATGCAGAGAGTCGAATCAAGTCCATGCGTAATGGATTCCCTAAAGTCATGGTCATGGCGGAAATGTCGAACCCTCGGCAAACTTTCCTTCTAGATAGGGGACTCTACAACCAGCGCGGGGAAACTGTTGAAGCAGCAGTGCCTGCTTTTCTTCCGCCCCTGATTGAAGGAGAGAAGGCCAATCGTTTATCCTTAGCAAGATGGTTGGTTTCTCGAGAGAATCCTCTTACCGCTCGAGTCACTGTTAACCGTTTTTGGCAGATGCTATTCGGTATTGGCCTTGTCAAGACAGTGGAGGATTTTGGAGTTCAGGCTGAGTATCCGGTCTATCCTCGTTTGTTGGATTACCTAGCATCTGAGTTCATGAGCTCTGGTTGGAATGTTAAGCATATCCTACGTACGATCCTCACAAGCGACACTTACCAGAGAAGCTCTAAGTTTTCATCTATTGAAGCTTATGAGCGTGACCCAGATAACCGTTTTTTGGCTCGTGGGCCTCGATTCCGAATGCCTTCATGGATGATTCGTGATCAAGCACTTGCCGCTTCCGGGTTGCTGAATCCTAAAATTGGTGGGGCTCCAGTGAACAGCTACCAGCCTGCTGGGATCTGGGAGGAAACCTCTTTTGGCAAGAAACGTTATCGCCAAGATGCTGGTGACAAACTCTATCGCCGAAGTTTATACACTTTCTGGCGCCGTATCGTAGGTCCGACAATATTTTTTGATTCTGCAAAGCGTCAGGTTTGCGAGGTTAAACCCCTGCGTACGAATACTCCATTACACGCGCTAACGACTCTCAACGGCACAACCTATGTGGAAGCTTCACGCGCTCTAGCCACCCGCGTCCTTTTGGAATCAGATGATGACTCTCTCCGTCTAATTTCAGCCGTTCGAAGCATACTCGCTCGAGAGCCTTCAATACAGGAGTCTACTTTACTCATGAGAAGTCTCAAAAGTGCGCGTAAGAGTTTCAGTGATAATCCTGATGCAGCGAAGCGATTTCTGGGGCATGGTCAGTTCAAGTCTACCAAACTTGATCAGCCTGCAGAGTTGGCTGCATGGACGTCTCTCTGCCTTAATCTATTGAACCTTGATGAAACGTTGAACAAGGAATGACCTGAGTGATGAGTGAAACTTGGAACATATTAGACCCGACTGCTCCTAAGCCTGTCCTAGAGCATCAGTTAGAGATCAATCGTCGTCACTTTTTTGGTCGTGGTTCCAGTGGCATTGGTGTGGCTGCTTTAGCAGCAATGATGAGTCGTGAGAGTTTGTCGGCGCAAGGGCGTCTGTCAGGATTCCCCAGCTTTGCACCTAAGGCAAAACGCGTCATCTACCTATTTCAGAATGGGGCCCCTACACATGTAGATCTCTTCGACTACAAACCTCGCTTGCATAAGATGCACGGCAAGCCTGTGCCTGAGGAGTACATAGGCAGTAAGCGGTTTAGCACCATGACCGGTAATCCGAATGGTAAGTTGATGCTTCAATCGATCGAACCCTTTCGGCAATACGGAGACAGTGGAGCTTGGGTGAGTGACTTGATGCCGTATACCGGAAAAATTGCTGACCAATTGTGTTTCCTCAAGGGTCTGCATACCGATGCGGTGAATCATGCCCCAGCAATATCTTTTCTTTTAAGTGGGGGGCAATTACCCGGTCGACCTACTCTGGGTGCCTGGCTAAATTACGGACTAGGCTCAGCTTCTGAAGAACTTCCCGGTTTCGTCGCTATGACCTCTGTTAGCAAGGGTACTTCTTGTGGGCAGATTTTCTATGACTTCTACTGGGGATCAGGCTTCCTGCCGACCCGCTACCAAGGTGTTAAATTTCGGGGTAGTCGAGACCCTGTCCTATACCTCAAAAATCCAGACGGTCTCGACCCTGCTTTGCGACGTAGTCTACTTGATGACCTTGCCGCTCTCAACGAACTAAAGTTTCAGCAAGTTGGCGATCCTGAGATTCGTACGCGGATTGCTCAGTACGAAATGGCCTATCGTATGCAGACCTCTGTGCCGGAGTTGACAGACTTCTCCGACGAACCGGATCATGTACTCGACCTCTATGGGCCACAAGTAAGGGAGCCAGGTACGTTTGCGTACAATTGCCTAATGGCACGCAGACTAGCAGAAAGAGGAGTTAGCTTTGTTCAATGTATGCACGCCGGTTGGGACCAACACAATTCACTAACCACTGAACTCTACAACCAGTGTCGCGATACGGATCAACCCAGTGCGGGCCTTGTCCAAGACCTCAAGATGCGTGGTCTTCTCGATGACACTCTTGTTATCTGGGGTGGAGAGTTTGGTCGCACGCCTTTCATACAGGGCGACATTAAGAACCGTAAACGCTGGGGCCGAGATCATCATCCATATGCATTCACCACTTGGTTAGCTGGTGGCGGCGTTAAGTCTGGTATCACCTACGGAGCATCTGATGATCTAGGTATCAATGCTGTTGAAGACAGGGTCCATGTTCATGATTTCCAAGCCACTCTTCTTCATTTGCTCGGTATCGATCATGAACGTCTTACTTATCGTTTTCAAGGTCGTCACTTTAGACTTACCGATGTTCATGGTCATGTAGTACACCCAATAATTGCATGACCATCCTATTTTTTTAAGTCAAAAAATGATTCTAGTCGCATTTTAATTCCATGACTTTCCGTTTCGTATTCTGCCACGGCTTCATGGCACTGATATGCTCCAGTACTCAGGCTGTCGACTTCAACCGGGAGGTACGCCCCATCCTTGCGGACCATTGCTTTACCTGCCATGGGCCAGATGCCAGTTCAAGAAAAGCTAAGCTTAGATTGGACGACCGAGATGCTGCATTAAGCAAGGAGGCATTCGTTCCTAACAAGCCAGATGAAAGCGAAATGATGCATCGCATCTTTTCTGACGATCCCGATGAGATGATGCCACCACCTGAGATGAAGAAGCCGCTTACCGCTGAGGAAAAAGATATTCTTTCCCAGTGGATTGCAGGAGGAGCTGAGTACCGTGGGCACTGGGCATTCGAGCGGGTAGAGCGACCGAAGCTACCAAAAGTGCCAATCCGATCACACGTCAGGAACCCCATTGATACATTCATTCTATCACGTTTGAAGCAAGAGAGCTTGAGTCCAGCAGATGAGGCTCCAAAGCATCGTTTAATTTGCAGACTCTCGCTTGACCTAACTGGTCTGCCTCCCACGCCAGATGAGGTAGATGCTTTCATTAGCGACAACTCCCCTGACGCCTACGAAAAACTTGTCGATCGCCTTTTGGACTCGCCGCGCTACGGCGAGCATATGGCTGTGCCTTGGCTGGATTACTCGCGTTATGCTGATAGCAATGGATATCAAACTGATGGAAGTCGTTATCAGTGGCCGTGGCGAGACTGGCTCATCAATGCCCTAAACCGAAATTTGCCCTACAATCAATTTACCGTGGAGCAGTTGGCCGGAGACCTTCTCCCTGATGCTACAATAGATCAAAAGATAGCAACTGGATTCAACCGCAACCACCGGATAAACGGCGAGGGAGGCATCATCGCTGAGGAATGGCGGATAGAAACTGTTATTGATCGAGTCGAGACCACTGGTGCGACTTGGCTTGGACTTACTTTAGGCTGCGCAAGGTGTCATGATCATAAATATGACCCTTTTTCCCAGAAGGAGTTCTACGAGTTCTTTTCATTTTTCAACAACGTACCTGAAACCGGAAGGTTGGCTGGGCAAAGCTCCAATACAAAACCATTGATCTCTGTAGAAACTCCATCCTTCAAGGCTGAGTTAAAACGTTTGGAGCAGGCTGTCAAAGATGCTGAAGTCCGCAGTCGAAAATCAGAGGCTCAAATACAACAGGAGATTCAGGCTTGGCTTCCTGGTTTCCGTAAGCAGTTCGCAGAGGACAAACCCGTGTGGCAACCGTTGGATCCCGAATCAATAAAGTCTACTGGTGGAGCTACCTTCGAGCGACAGGATGACGGTTCATTTTTGCCCACTGGAAAAAATTCCATTCACGACACCTATGTTATCCGTTCGCCTTGGGTCGCAGGGCAGTTTTCTGGGGTTCTTCTCGAATGTCTACCGGACGATCGAACTCCGAATAAGAGTCTTGGCCGATACAGTAACGGAAATTTTGTCCTCACCCGTGTCTTGGCTGAAATACATGGCCCAGGCGACCAACGTACTCCTGTCAAATTAGTGCGTCAGGAAGCTGATTACTCGCAAAAAGGCTGGAGCATTAACCAGGTAAACGATGGAAGCAAAAGCAAGGGCTGGGCCGTCGATGGACCATCACGAAGAAAACCGATAAAGGCCATGTTCCTTGCCGAATCTCCCGTTATGGTTGCGGAGACTGCTAAATTGGAGGTACGTCTAATTCATGAGACCCTCAATCAACACAATATGGGGCGTTTCCGTCTGTCTGCCACAGGTGCGTCACCTGCTACGGTTGGACTTGGTGGTCCCAGTATCCCACCTTCAGTACTAGCCGCAGCAGGTGCCAAGAAGCCCGATGCCCAGCAAATGAAGGTACTTACAGAGTATTACAATGATTTTGTGGCGAAGACGGACACGGGGCTTGTTGCCGCGCGTAAAAAATTGGACGAACACAGAAAGAGTAAACTTCCGACGGTTATGATCATGGAAGAAATGCCTCAACCTAGAAAGGCTTTCATCCTCAATCGAGGAGAGTATGATCATCCGGGTGAAGAGGTGTCTGCCGCTTTGCCTGCATTTCTTCCCTCCATGCCTGAGGGACAGCCCATGAATCGTCTTGGATTGGCGCGTTGGATTGCTCATCGTGACAATCCACTGACGGCCCGAGTCTGGGTGAATCGTGCGTGGGAGCAGTTTTTTGGTGCCGGGTTAGTAAAGTCTTCTGAAAATCTTGGTATCCAAGCGGCGTTTCCTAGTCATCCAAAATTGTTAGATTGGTTGGCAGCAGAGTTTATGGAGCCTTCCCAAGGATTGAAAGTTGCCGGACAACCTGCCCGTTCTTGGGATATGAAAGGATTCCATAAGCTCCTTGTTATGAGTGCTGCATATCGTCAGTCTACAATACCTGCCAATGGTGACCGTTCCTACACTCTAGATCCTGAAAATCGCCTCCTGTCCCGCGGGCCTCGTTTCCGCCTTTCCGGAGAGCAGGTGAGAGATCGTGCGTTGTATGTCAGCGGCTTACTCGTCGAAAAGCAAGGTGGTCCAAGTGTTCGACCTTACATGCCTGCGGGTGTTTGGAATGAGACCACCCGCTATGGTGATCTCCGTAACTACAAGCACGAAACCGGAGAAGGTCTCTATCGACGTACGATGTATACCTTCTGGAAACGCACAGCTGCTCCACCCTCTATGTTGTTGTTCGACGCCCCCAATCGAGAAATATGTACCATGAAGCGTTCACGGACCAATACCCCACTTCAAGCCTTATCCTTATTGAATGAGGTAACCTTTGTTGAAGCAGCTAGGAAGTTGGCAAGCCGGATGTTGGCCCCAAAGGGTGATTCTCCCGACACTCGCCTTAGGAATGGTTTTCGCCACACCATCTCCCGCTCTCCCTTGCCACGAGAGTTGAGTGTTCTTTCAAAGGGGTTGGCTGAAGATCTCGCCTACTTTAAGTCCAATCCAGACGCTGCCAGTAAGTTGCTGCAATTTGGCGAGTCCACTCCGTCCGACGGAGATCCTGCTGAGTTAGCTGCTTACACATTGGCAGCCAATGTCCTTCTCAATCTTGATGAATTTGTTACCCGTGAGTAGCCAAAAAATGTATACCGCGATCGAAACCCAGATTCAAGATGCCCTTAATCGGCGCATCTTTCTACGAAACTCAACAAGCTTCTTGGGTCTGTCCGCTTTGTCTGGTATGTTGCAGGGCAAGCAGGATACTTCCTTAGGGCTTACAGGTTTCCCAAACTTTCCTGCCAAGGCCAAGCGTATCATCTACCTATTTCAGTCTGGCGCTCCTTCGCAGATGGATCTCTTTGATCCTAAGCCTGCGATCAAGGACAGGCGAGGGGAGGACTTGCCCGATAGCATTCGCAAGGGTCAGCGTCTAACAACAATGACCTCGGGTCAGAAAACTTTTCCTGTGGCGCCTTCAATCTTCAAGTTTGCCCAGTATGGCCAATCCGGGATGTGGTTTAGCGAACTGATGCCCCACATGTCAAAGTTGGCTGACAAGTTCGCAATGGTGCGTTCCGTCCACACCGAGGCCATCAATCACGACCCTGCAGTTACCTTCTGTCAGACCGGTCACCAACTTGCTGGTCGCCCTAGCATTGGTTCTTGGCTCGGTTACGGTCTTGGGAGTGAAAACAGAGACCTGCCTGCTTACATTGTGCTTACTTCTTTCGGAACCGGTCGTCCTAATGACCAACCTCTCTACGATCGCCTCTGGAGTTCTGGCTTCTTACCCACAAAGCATCAGGGAGTAAAGTTCCGCAATACTGGGGACGCCGTCCTTTATCTATCCAACCCGCCAGGTGTAGATCGTTCTACTCGCCGTCGCACTCTGGATCGCCTTAATGCCCTTAACCAACAGAGGTTTGACTCAATTGCCGACCCTGAGATTTCTACTCGCATTGCACAGTATGAGCTAGCCTTTCGCATGCAATCTAGTGTGCCTGATTTGCTTGATGTCTCGAAAGAGTCTAAGCGTACTCTCGATCGCTACGGGCCGGATGTGCACAAGCCAGGCACCTACGCTGCAAATTGTCTTCTCGCTCGACGAATGGCAGAGAGGGATGTTCGATTTGTTCAGCTCTTCCATATGGGTTGGGATCATCATGGAGGTCTTCCAAAGGCTGTCCGTGGTCAATGTAATGACACGGATCAGGCAACATCCGCACTTCTCATTGATCTAGAGGAACGTGGATTACTGGAAGACACCCTTGTCGTCTGGGGCGGTGAATTTGGTCGGACAATTTACTCACAAGGCAAACTTTCCGCCACGAATTACGGCCGCGACCATCATCCTCGCTGTTTTACTGTCCTGATGGCTGGTGCAGGTATAAAGGGTGGTGTCACTCTCGGTGAGACCGACGATTACTGCTACAATATCGTCCGAGATCCTGTACACGTCCATGATCTTAATGCGACAATCCTGCATCTTATCGGGATTGACCATGAAAAGCTCACCTATCGTCACCAAGGTCGTGACTATCGACTGACTGATGTCCATGGTCATCTCGTAAACCCAATTCTGGCTTAAGAATATATTCCAAGTAGATCTATTCAGGTCATTCGTTCAAGACCAACAGCAGTTATGCGTCATCGGCATTATTTTGTCATTCCATGTTTCCTGCTCATCGTTTCGAACTGCTTCGCAGGTAAACTGGATTTCAACCGAGATATTCGGCCAATCCTTTCGGACAAATGTTTCAAATGCCATGGGCCTGATGCAAAAAACCAGAAGTCCAAGCTTCGGTTGGATTCCTTTGAAAATGCCACCAAGAACTACAATGGGTTACTCGCCTTAGTTCCAGGCAAATTGAAGGAGTCCGAGATACATTGGCGAATCCGTAGTGATGATGCTTCTGAAGTTATGCCGCCTCCTAATGCGAAACTGCCACTTACAAAAGCAGAGAAGGATTTAATCGATCAATGGATTACCGAGGGCGGTGAGTATCGTAGGCATTGGTCATTTGAGCCTTTGGCGAAGCATTCTAAGGTGCCAAAAAGCGAACACCCTGAGCCTTATAATACCATTGATCATTTTATCGCGGAAGGTTTGAGGAGTTCAGGCTTAAAACCTTCTGCCGAGGTGGACCGTGCTACTTGGATTCGAAGAGTCAGCTTTGATCTTACTGGGCTGCCTCCAACTCTTAGTGAACTCGATATCTTCCTCGCGGATACCTCCGAAGATGCTTACGAGAAGGTGTTAGAGCGCCTGCTGCACTCTGAAGCCTACGCAGAGCGTATGACTGCGGAGTGGCTTGATGTTGCCCGTTATGCTGATACCTATGGCTACCAAGTTGATCGTAATCGAAATGTCTGGCCTTGGCGCGACTGGGTGTTGCGAGCCTTCCGAGATAACCTATCATTCGACAAGTTCGTTACTTGGCAGATTGCTGGCGATCTTTTGCCCAATGCAACCAGCGATCAAATCTTAGCCACATGCTTCAACCGACTTCATTCGCAGAAGGTTGAGGGAGGCAGTGTGCCTGAAGAATTTCGCATAGAGTATGTGGCTGATCGAGTGCACACCTTCGGAACTGCTTTCCTTGGTTTGACCTTTGAATGCACTCGTTGTCACGATCATAAGTACGACCCAATCACGCAACGTGATTATTATTCGCTTTCAGCCTTTTTCAATAATATCGACGAAGCTGGCTTATACTCATATTTCACGGGATCGGTTCCTACGCCTACCCTTGAATTGGGTGAATTGCCAAGTGATGAGAAGATCAATTCCTCCGAGGCTGAATTGCGACGTATTGCTAAGTCCGTAGAAGCAAGAGAAGCATTCAAGCAAAGAGATGAAAATTTCGAAAAGAACCTATTGGTCTCGTATCCGCCTGTGGCTCACCTCGCTTTCGAAGAAATCAAGGGCGGCAAATTTACCAACCAAGCTGACTCAAAACGCCCAGCAGGCACTGGTGGTAAGAATACCATCGAATCTGGAAAGGTAGGGAACGCGGTTCGCCTGACTGGTGATCACGCTGTTAGCTTGCCCAAAGGCTTAGGGGACTTCAATCGGCATCAGTCATTCAGTCTGGCTCTCTGGATCAAACCAACCGAGAAGCTGGATCGGGCTGTTGTATTGCGGCGTTCCAAGGCATGGACAGATGCTGCAAGTCGTGGCTACGAGCTTCTCCTCGAAGATGGAAGGCCCTCGGCAGCGCTTATTCACTTCTGGCCAGGCAACGCCATTCGCGTACTCGACCCGCAACCGCTCTCTCTGGGTGAGTGGACGCACGTTGCAGTGACCTACGATGGATCTTCTAGAGCCTTTGGCCTCAACCTCTATCGAAATGGTCTTCTTGTTGATAAGGTGGTCTCACGCGATCATCTCACGCGTGAAATAACTGGAGGCGGTGATCCTTTCCTCGCTATCGGCCAAAGAATGCGAGACCGTGGCTTCAAAAATGGCTTAGTAGACGAGCTGTACGTATTTGACCGAGAACTATCACTTATCGAGGTAGGGGAGCTTGCGGGGATCAGTCAACCTGTAGCTGATGATCAATTTCAAGCCTTTCTTCGGACTTCCTACAAACCATATCAAGATCAGTTAATTAAACTTTCTGACGCCCGTAAGTCCTATGGCAATTCTCGCCAACGTCTTACTGAAATCATGGTCATGAAAGAAATGGCCGCTACTCGCGAGACGCATATTTTGAACAGAGGGCTTTATTCAGACCGGGGGGAAGTCGTGGGGCGAGCCACCCCAGTAGTCCTTTCGCCTATGTCATCTGATCTGCCAAAAAACCGTCTTGGGCTGGCACAGTGGTTGACTTCTCCTGACCATCCGCTTCTTGCCCGTGTTACTGTAAATCGCTATTGGCAAATGCTTTTTGGACGAGGATTGGTTTCCACCTCTGAGGACTTTGGTAGTCAAGGACGTCCTCCAACTCATCCAGAGCTTCTAGACTGGTTGGCACGAGAGTTTATCTCTTCTGGATGGGATCTTCACCACCTGCTCAAAACTATGGTGCTTTCCGCTACCTATCGCCAGAGTAGTGTTGTTCAGCCGAAGGCCTTCGAGATTGATCCCGAAAATCTTCTTTTATCTCGCAGTTCAGCTTATCGTCTTCCTTCCGAGATGCTTCGTGACTCATCCCTGGCAGTGAGTGAACTTCTCCAGCGAAAGTTTGGAGGTCCTGGAGTGAAACCTTATGACCTAAAGTTTTCATTTAAACCCATCAATCCAGATCGCCCTCCTAATTTATACCGCCGTAGCGTCTACACCTTCTGGAAACGAACTGCGCCAACACCTCTGCTTATGACTCTAGATTCTTCCAAGCGAGACGTTTGTATGGTTCGTCGAGAACGGACTGATACCGCATCGCAGACTTTAGTCTTATTAAATGGTCCACAGTTTGTTGAAGCAGCACGAGCAACTGCTCAAAAGCTAATCGAAAAGCACGGGGACAATAACACGCAGCTTGTCGAAAATGCATTTCGTTTGCTGACCAGTCGGTTCCCTAGCCAAAAGGAGCGCGAGATACTTTATGGCCTTTTGAAAGAACAAGAGCAGGTCTTTGCTGACGCTAACAGCGCCAAAGCCTTTCTCTCTACTGGTGAGTTCAATGCTAAGACTGAGCACCCAACGCGTCTAGCTGCAGTCACAGTTTTAGTTTCTACTCTTATGAATTTTGACGAATCTATTTCTAAGCGATGAATACCCATCCCAATTGTACCGGATATGAACCAACCCTTGGCTTAAACCGCCGTAGTTTTCTTCAACGCTTTGGTGGAGGCTTGGGTGGTGTGGCCCTCGCCAACCTTCTTCACGCAGAGTCTGGTAAGGGTCTGCACCATGAAGCTAAGGCCAAGCGTGTAATCTACCTCTTTCAGTCTGGTGCTCCCTCCCAGCTCGACCTGTTCGATCCTAAGCCTAGGCTTGTTGAAGAAACCGGCAAGGAGTTGCCTGACTCGGTTCGTCAGGGTCAGCGACTTACGGGCATGTCAGGAAATCAGGCCAGCCTACCACTTGTTGGTTCACCTTTCAAGTTTGAGCAAAAAGGACAAAGTGGACAATGGATAAGCGAGCTCCTCCCTGAGACCGCTAAGGTAGCTGATGACCTCTGTATTGTGAACTCCATGTATACTGAGGCCATCAATCATGGGCCAGGTGTTACATTCATGCAGACAGGATCTCAGTTTCCCGGAAGACCCAGCATGGGCGCCTGGCTTTCACACGGTCTAGGGTCGCTTAACGATAATTTACCCAACTTCGTCACTCTTGTCACAAAAGGGAAGGGGGGGCAGCCCCTTGTTTCTCGTCTTTGGGGTAGTGGGTTTCTACCCGGAAAGCATGCAGGCACTCGCTTTCGAGCAGACAAGGATGCCATCCTGTACCTGAATAGCCCTAATGGCGTCAATCGCGAGGGACGTCGGAAAATGCTTGATCGTCTACGTGAACTTCACGACTTACAACTCCAGCGTACAGGAGACCCGAGACTTGAGACGCGTATCGCCCAGTATGAGATGGGGTTTCGTATGCAAGCCTCGATTCCTGAAGTCACTGACCTTTCTAAGGAGCCAGATTCTACTTTCACTCTCTATGGAGAGGAAGCTCGTAAGCCCGGTACCTACGCAGCAAATTGCTTACTTGCCAGACGATTGGCCGAGAAGGATGTGCGCTTCGTACAACTTTACCATCCAGGTTGGGATCAGCATGGTGGTCTTCCTGGAGGCATCCGTCGCCAGTGTAAGGAAACCGATAAGGCTTCTGCTGCTCTCATCACAGATCTTAAGAACAGGGGCATGCTGGAGGACACTCTCGTAATCTGGGGAGGAGAGTTTGGCCGTACCAACTACTGTCAGGGTAGTTTCAATCCTAACAACTTTGGTCGAGACCACCATCCTCGATGCTTTTCTATGTGGATGGCGGGGGAAGGCATCAGGTCCGGCACCACTTTTGGCAAGACGGATGATTACGGTTACAATATTGCAGAAGATGGAGTCCATATTCATGATCTGCATGCCACGATTCTGCACCTTCTCGGTATCGACCACGAGCGTTTGACTTATAAATACCAAGGGCGCCATTTTCGACTTACTGATGTACACGGTCATGTGGTAAGGCCCATTTTGTCCTGACGGTTGAGGTTCTTTATAAACTTGCGCGTAGCACGAGCAGGAGGTTATATTACCTCTCTTGTTCCTGACCCGTAATACCTTCCGTCTGTTAACTTTGCTTTCAGGCTTTTGTCTGTTTGCGGGAGGTGTCTGTGCCGAGATTATCTCCCCGCTTTCCAAACACAGCTTTAACTATCAGTCGTTTGACTACGAAGAATCGAGTCTCTCCCTCGTTGGGACAGCAGAGACTTTGCAAGATGCTTCCATTGAACGGCCTGGCGCTGTCAGGCGATTACGCTTAACAGATGCTGTAACTGGTCAGGTTGGTGCAACATGGTATTCTGAAAAACTACGGGTAGACCAAGGGTTTTCTACCGAGTTCTCTTTTCAGATGCTGGCCGAGGAAGATTCTGGCGGCGAGGGTTTAGCCTTTATCATCCAGAATGATGAAGCTGGTGCTACCCTTGAAGCGGGACCATCTGGTGCAGGGTCGAAGGATTTGGTTGTGGCTGTGTTGAGTTCGGGGGATAACCCGGTCCTCAAGGTGCTTTCTGGCGGCGAGGATATAAAGGTAGTCCAGCTTGTGGGGTTTCAGTTGACCTCTGTAGATCGTGCTTCCCAACCGCATGTCCTTCGCGCTGACTTTGCAGGCTCTCAGTTAAGTGTCTGGATTGATGGGCAACCCGTGTTGGAGGATCTGCTGCTAGACCTTAAAAGTTTGGGTGCGGTTGATGATCAGGGAATGGCTCAGGTCGGAATCGTCGCTAGTTCAGGAGACGTTCCTCAGTCTCATGATATCACGAGATGGTTTTTTGTGCCTGGACGCTTCAAAATAGCTTATCCTCATTTCGGAGGAACTGCAGAAGATTTTCATTTCATTGGAGACTCTAGGATTCAGCGTGATTTTCCAGGGACTCGATTCCCCGGAGACTTTGATTTTCTTACAGTTAACGATAATGCCAAGAGTAAGCGTGGTGCTGCATGGTTGAAGGAGAAGTATGACTTGCGAGCTGGGTTTTCGATTGAATTCGACCTTCATTTTAATCACAGGGTGGGTGCAAGCGGGGCAGATGGGATGTGCTTTGTCATCCACAATCATGCCGATGGCCTAAATCTTAACCCCGGCGAATGGGGCATCAACCAGAGTGGTCTTACATTCGCATTTGGCAGCTATAACAATGCTTTGCTCAGAATTCGTGGTGATGGCAAGAACCTCGTTGATATTGATCTAAAGGAGAAATCCACAGTTAATGG
>Ga0163109_10001765_pt1 | contig 17039 bp, 25 predicted proteins | sample CRUFie1St13metaG_FD_108704 | JGI IMG/M metagenome (GOLD analysis project Ga0163109, IMG submission 108704) | Marine microbial communities from the Costa Rica Dome - CRUD Field 142mm St13 metaG | ecosystem: Environmental > Aquatic > Marine > Oceanic > Photic zone | place: Costa Rica: the Eastern... | reverse complement strand
TTCTGGCCGCGGCCGGAGGCGGATTGTTTTATGTAAAACAATTACAATCTAATCTTGAAATAGCAAGATTAAACAATGCTAAATTAGAAACAGCAGTAGAAACTAGCGAAAAAAGTATTGCTTTACTTAAAGAAGATAATCTTAGACTAAACAACTTATCAGACCAATTAACAAAAGACTTACAAAAAGCAGAAGCATATGGAGATAACTTACGCAACAGACTTCGTGAGTTAGACCTAGTACAAGATGCTATAAGAGATAGTAAAGACTTAGAAGGAAGGATGAATGGTGCCACAGCTAAACTATGGCGCGAGCTTGAAGCCGCTACTGGCGGTGATGGCAGTACTCCTCTTCCTAACTGGTTGCACGTCGTTCCGGGAACCGGAGATAAAAGTAGTAACACAGATAGAGAAGACAACAGTACCGACAGTAGCTCGACCGAAACCAATTGATCTAGTAGATACTAGAGTATACGTTGTAACCAAAGACAACTATGAATCCTTTGTGAAAGAATTTACAGAAGAACATGGTGAATTAGCCTATGTTGTTCTATCAATGAAAGACTACGAAAACCTAGCAATCAACATAGCAGACCTCAGACGCTACATAGAACAGCAAACTGAAATAATTGTATACTATGAAAACGCTGTTAAGCCCCAAGAAGAAGCCAAATCTAAATAAATACACATAGTAAGATAAGGAAATACTATGTGGGAAATGATTGAGCGTATGGCAAGCGATCGCTTGTGGATTTATACAGCATTAGCAGGTTCACTGTTTGGTGCGGCATTTTTGTTTTGGTTCAAAGACACAAGAATGGCAACTTGGGCGGTACGTAAGTTTGACGCCACACTAGAATATCTAGCAATACGCTGGGGTTGGACATGGTTTCAAAATGATCCAAACGCATGGCGTGTAAAGTATCCAAAAATTACATCAAAGATAGACGAGCTTGAAGCACGTTTAGATAAATTGGAGGGCAAAAATGCCAAGAAAAAAACTTGAAGATTTAGAAGCAAAGCCAAGAGAAGAAGCAAAGCCTGATGCTAAAATTGCTGTCCCAGCAAGTAGTGAAGGCACAACTAAGAAAGTTAAATTAGACTTAGAAGTAGATACAAGTGTAAAGGATCTAGGTCCTAACCCATATGTTAAAATTATTCATATGGCAAGAGCTGTAGACAGTTGGAGAATTTTTCCGCGTATCTTTATATCTACCTACATTTATTTGTTATACAAGGTTGTACTTTGGTACATGGCTTTACCAGACCCAACAATGGAACAATCAGGACTTGTTAGCATTGTAGTTGGCGCCGGTGCGGCATGGTTTGGACTATATACCGGATCACGTGCTAAGAAGTAAAATCCTAAATAAGTAATAGTATGGACTATTACAACGTACTGGGCGTTTCTCGATCTGCCAATGATAGTGATTTAAAAAAGGCTTTTAAAAAAAAGTCTATGGAACACCATCCTGATCGGGGAGGTGATGCTGAAAAATTTAAAGAAATAAACGAAGCATATCAAGCATTAAAAGATCCCGAAAAAAGACAAATGTATGATCAGTTTGGCACAACTGATCCGCAACAAATGGGCGGTCATCCGGGTGGCGGACAAAGTTTTCATTTCCACTCTGGTCCAGGTGGCTTTAATATTAATGATCTTTTTGGACAGTTTGGTATGGGCATGAATGCTAGACAACAAATGCGAAATAGAGATATTACTATAGGCTGTAGAATATCTATTGAAGATGTATTTTCAGGAAAAACAGTAATAGCAAATTATAGGTTGGCAAACGGAAAAGAACAAACAGTTGAAATAAAAATACCAGTAGGAATACGTCAAGGAGACAAAATTAGATATCAAGGAATGGGTCAACATGATATTGGACAAATTCCACCAGGTGATCTATTTGTACAAATTGAGATACAAGATTCTAACAACTTTTTAGTTGATGGACTTGACTTAGTAACTAGTAAACGTGTAAGTGTTTTAAGCCTTATTACAGGAACAAATGTTAAAATTGATATTCCAGGAAACACTGTAGTAGATTTAAAACTTAAACCAGGCACACAATCTGGTACAACAATGAGAATTACAGGCAAAGGACTGCTTAATAGAGGAGGCGGTCAAGGCAATGTTTTAGTTAAAATTATAGGTATAACCCCAACCAGCTTAGAAAAAGCTGATCTTCAACAAATTGAGTATATAAATCAAAAATACTCTTGACTTATATGCTGTAGACTTTATAATGTGTAAATACTAGTAGGAGAAAGATTTACAAATGGTAGAACCGTCGGACGAATTACAAAGCGTATTTGAAAAAGCAATTAAAGATGCTAAGAAACTAAAGCACGAATATGTAACTTTAGAGCATTTGTTATTTGCTATGCTATGTTCAGAAAACTTCCAAAAAGTTTTGGAAGGGTATGGAGTCAATGTCAAAGAAATACAGCATGAATCAATGGATTATCTAAAAACAAAATTAGATGATATTAAAGTTGATGACCAAAATTTCAAGCCAAAAAAAACACAGACTGTAGAACGTGTAATGAACAGAGCATTTACACAGGTATTGTTTAGTGGACGTCAACATATTGATGTGACAGATGTTATGCTTGCCATGTTTGCTGAAAAGAAAAGTTATGCGGCATTTTTAATTACAAAACAAGGTATTGACAAAGAACAATTTGGAAATTATATCAACAATGAATATAGTGCTGTAATTGAAGATGAAGAACTACAAGGACATGCCCAAAAAGCTCTCAAGGCATTTACTACAAATCTAAACGCAGAAGTAGAGAGTGGCAAAATTGACCCAGTCATAGGACGTCAAGACGAGCTAGAAACAATTTGTTTAAGTTTAGGAAGAAGACTTAAAAATAATGTATTACTTGTTGGCGATCCAGGTGTAGGTAAAACTGCCATTGCTGAAGGATTAGCATATAGAATTGTTAATAAAGATGTGCCTAGCTTTTTAGAAGAATATAGTGTTTATAATTTAGACATCGGTGCTATGCTTGCTGGTTCAAAATATAGAGGAGACTTTGAAGAGCGTTTTAAACTAGTGCTTGCGGCAATTAAAAAGCAAGGTAAAACTATTGTTTTTATCGATGAAGCACATATGATGAATGGTGCTGGCGCAGGAGGAGGCGGTAACTCAAACGATTTGGCAAATATGTTGAAGCCTGCGTTAGGCAAGGGTGATATAAAAGTTGTTGCGTCTACTACTTGGGATGAATATAGAAAATACTTTGAAAAAGATCGAGCATTAATGCGTAGATTCCAACGTGTGACTGTAGGTGAACCAGACAAGCAAACAACAATAAACATCCTTACTGGCATTAAAAAGTATTATGAAGAATTTCATAGTGCTAAAATTACAGATGAGGCTATTAAAGAAGCAGTAAAACTCAGTGTAAAATATATGACTGATAAAAAACTGCCTGACAAGGCCATTGATTTGATAGACCTTGCTTGTTCAAGATTTAAAGTAAAAGACAAAGAAGCTGATCGCATTGTTACCCCAGAAGAAATTAAATTTGAACTAGCAAAATTTGTTAATCTGCCTCCAGAACAGATTCAGCAAAAAGAAACAAACAATTTAAGTGAACTTAATAAGAACTTAAAACTAAATGTTTATGGACAAGATAGTGCTATTGATGAAATAGTTGATAAAATTTTAGTAGCTCAGGCAGGACTTAAATCAGAAGACAAGCCAGTTGGAAGTTTTGTATTTATGGGTCCAACAGGGGTAGGAAAAACTGAACTTGCTAAACAACTTGCTAAACATTTAAGCATAGAGTTGGCACGTTTTGATATGAGTGAATTTCAAGAGAAACACAGTATATCAAAACTTATAGGTTCTCCTCCAGGATATGTAGGGCATGACGAACACAGCGGACAGTTAATTAATAAATTACAAGAGTATCCTAACTGTGTATTGTTACTAGATGAAATAGAAAAAGCACATCCTGATATATCACAAATTTTATTACAAATTATGGATAACGGAAAAATTACAGGATCCGATGGCAAAGTAGCAGATGCTAGAAACTGTATTCTTATTCTTACAACCAATCTAGGCGCACAACAGGCAGAAAAAAACACAATCGGCTTTAATAACAGTTTTGATAACGACTATGAAGATGAAGAATTTAGGAGATTCTTTGCTCCAGAGTTTCGTAATAGGCTTGATGGCGTTGTAACTTTTGGTAAACTTAACAAACCAATATCAATAAAAATTGTAGGGAAGTTCTTATTAGAACTTAAAACTATGCTTGATGAAAAGAATGTTAAGTGTGTAATTACTGACGAGGCAATTGACTTAATTGTTGACAAGGGATTTGACACAAAGATGGGTGCTAGACCTTTACACAGATACATTGACAAAGAAATTAAGCGTCCACTATCAAAAATGTTGTTATTTGGCAATCTTAGAGATGGTGGCACTTTGAAAATTGATGTAGATAAAAACACACTATCTCTTACAGATGTTAAAGAGGTAGTTAAGAATGAAGAAGCATTACACAACTAAGTTATTTTATAACAAATACATATATAAACTAAGTATTAGAAATGAAATAGCAAGTATATTCCGCGGTAAAAATCTATCTTATACAAAAACAAAGATAGATGAAATGCAAACTGCCGCGGAGTCAAATATGCCTATTGAATATCCATTTAGAAGTGTTAGGCGACAAACAAAGTTTGTTACTTTAGAACAATTTGTTGACACAGCAATTATCTACAAATACATATACGAAAATAAACATGATTGTATGTTACGTGTAGAAGGCTTTACATTAGACATATATTCAAATACTCGCCAGTGGCTTAAAGATTTAGCAAAGCATATACACACTAAAGGCTTTTACGAGCCCGCTAGTGCTAAACAAGCAGAATATTTACTTAACAATACTGATACTGAAATAGTAGATGGTCCAGTGAAATGGCAATACAAAGTATTTTTCTTAGATAGTGTTGACCCTGGATTTGCTAATTTTTGTAAAGGTAATAAAAGTAATATTAAAATTGGACAGAAATGTCTAGCAGAAGTAGCAAACAATGGATATTGTCGTGGCTTTTATTTTTATGTAAAGTCAGATAAACATCTTATGTTAGCAAGTATAGCAAGTGGCAACAGTTTTGGTAGAGTTATCAAATATGTAAGTTCACAAAAGTTGGATAAATAGTATTATGCCGAGTACAAGTGAAATTATATTATCAAATAAAACAGCCACAGATGGTAGTTCATTAACATCATTTGAAGGTGAAAAATTCAAAGGAGACGGTTACTACGGACGTAGTGATGGTTTCCATACAGTCCAATATGACTTTAGTGGACTAAGCGGGGATATCATAATCCAAGCAACAATAGCAACTAATCCTACAAATGACGATTGGTTTGATGTACATACTTATACAGCCAATGTAGAAACAGCTACAAAGTATCATAACTTTACAGGTAACTTTGTTTGGATAAGAGCTAAACTTTCTATAACAGACGGAACAGTAAATAGCATAAGAATGAATCATTAGGAACTATCATGAAACACTTTATTAACGTAATTTTTGATAACATAGAAGAATTAGACGACATAGTAGTAAGTGAAGTAGCAACATCAGCTTCTGATGCTTTACTTGAAAGCGAAACAAATTATTTGTTAGAAGAAATAGACAATAAAACTGTACTAGTTGTAGAAACACATGTACAATTAGATGAACAAGAATCAGATGATGTAGCTAATGATATTGCTAATAAATTGTTTGATATGGGATATGATAACTTTGAGATTGAGGTTAGTGTTTAATGCGTTTCTTTCAGTTCAATCCAGCACTCAAAGAAGCAAAGGGTATTTTTGGTAGGAAGCCTGGCGACCCTTTTGTTGATGCGGCAGGAACTGAAGCAGAATTTATAAGTGCTGAAGCATACCCTCCAATGGAGCAAGGTGGAAGATTTGCTTCTCCAGAGGAAAGAGACGCAAATATTGCTGAATATGAAAAAAAGCATCAACTAGCAAAGGGCGAGATCAAATGGACTAATCTTCCTAAGTCAAACAGTTTAGCATATGGTATTGCTATCATTAAAACTTCAAATAAAACAATTTACTTTGGTAGATACCTACAATCAAACTCACATGATCTACTAGGTATTTGGCCAAACCAATCTATTCCAGATGGATGGAAACTACAAACCAAAGGCGCACAAAAATTAGAAACAGGACTTGATCCACAAACACTAATTGGCACAGGTAGTTACTTTACTGGCACACAAAATATTATTAACCATGTTAACAATAAAGCTCCTGCTAATGATAAACAAGTATTAACTGATGCTCTTACAGCAAGTGCTAATGGACAACTAGCAAAATTTCCAGGACAAATTGATAGGCTTGAAGCAATAAGAGATTACTTTGGAGAGATTATGGGTCCAGTCGCTATGATGGGTGGCGCAGTGCTAGGACCAGCAGAGCAGGCAAGAAAAGATCTAGCAGGTGGTGCTAATTGGTCCGACTTACAAATTTTTTGGCCACAGTCAATGAACTACAACTTGATGGACAGTGTGTTTATTGCTCCTGACGGCAAGCAAATTGGAATAAGTAGCAAAGGCGGAACAGGTGCGGCAGCCAGTGCTAAAAACTTATATGATTCTCTTAAGAAAAATGAACAAGATGATCAGCTAATGAAAAACGTTCAATTCATAAAACCTATTATTGAAATCATTGCTCAAAAGTCAGCAAAAGAAGCTCCTTTTATTTTAGGAGAAAGATTTAAAATTACCACACCAGCATTACATACAGAAGCAAAGAAACTTATGTCAAGTGGTGCTAATACCTTTGATGGTTTAAGTGACGAAGCAACAAAAATGGTTACAGGAATAAATTTTGATCAACGTGTACAGGGCTTTAATGCTGGTTATGCTTTGACAAGTGCGGTTGCTAAAAAAGTAGCATTAAAAGTAAACGAAGATAGTAGATTTAGTGTAGAGGCAATTAGGTTGCTTAACACAGCGAGTATTGTACAACTTTATACTAGAGTAGGCAAAAAAGGCGATGACGTATTTGTAAGTAAATATGACGCTGTATACCCACCAAATTTTTCAGGTACTGTGGCATTAGATGGAAGTAAAAACTATTATAGCTCCAGAATAGGTGGAAAATTTGCTTTTAGGTTTGTAAAATAAGGATACTAAAATGAAAACATTTAAAGATTATCTAAAAGAAAACGAAGAAGTAGCAATAGAAGAAACATATGATGGCGATGATTTCTTTATTGAATACGGAGATATGTGGTATAACGATGATGAAATTGTTGACGAAGCAGAGTATCAAGGACGTAAAGTTAAACTAGGCAAGCCAATGCGTGGCGATGTAAAAAAGTTTAAAGTGTATGTCCGCGATCCTAAGACAAAAAATATTAAAAAAGTAAACTTTGGTGACCCTAACATGAAAATCAAAAAGTCAAATCCAGCACGTAGAAGAAGTTTCCGTGCTAGACACAACTGTGATAATCCAGGGCCAAGAACAAAAGCAAGATATTGGTCTTGTAGAAAGTGGTAATATGAAGTTAGATGAGTTTGTAAACAAAAAGATAATGGATCAAATGCCATATGATGTTGTAGAAGATCTACATTTCCATATGATTGACGATGATGCTTTTTATAGAAAGTATTATCTACCAGTAATAGATAAAATACGTAGTGAAACTAACAACGATATTATTCAAGGACACTTAATGCCTATGGTGAACAAAGGTTTAAATCATTATTGTAACAAATATGATATTACACCTAAGCCAGATAAACTAATGAGCGAAGCAGACAAAGCTGATCTTTGTTCACGTATAATGGAGTACGAAAAGAACCCACCAAAGGATTTAGATAATGCGCCTGCGTAGTTTATATGAAGATAAAAAAGTTGCTTCGTTTGCTTTAGGCAGAATGAATCCTGCTACAAATGGGCATGAACTACTTGTTAATGCTATTAAGGCACAGCCAGGTGATGCTTTTTTATTTTTAACTGATAGAGCATCTAAACTTCCAGACAATCCTTTATCATCAGAAGAAAAATTAGACTGGGCTAGAAAGAGTTTTGATGGTATTAGTATAGGATTAGCAAAAACTGTATTAACGGCTGCAGATAGATTACACAAAATGGGATATACAGAAGTAACATTTTTAGAAGGTGAACCTAAATTACTAAAAATATTACAACAATACAACGGTGTTGAAAAAGAATTACATAATTATAAGTTCGACAAAATAAATTACGTACAATTAAAACGTGATCCAGATGCGAGTGATGCTTCAGGAATGAGCGGAACTAAGTTACGTTCAACTGTAATGAAAAATGACCTGGATGCTTTTAAATTAGGAGTAACCAAGAAAGCACAACCACATGCTGAGGAAATGTTTAAGAAACTACAAGGACTTCTTGGTGTAGATGCTGTAGAAGAAGATAACATAGCTGAACTTGATTTGTTTAAGAAAACAGATAACTCCTCAATTAAAGCACAAGACCCTAATAAACTTAAAGTATTAGATTGGGTAGCATCTCGTGCCGATGGCAAAGAACACTTTCTAAGTTTTTATAGAAAAGGTGCGGCCTGGAGCGGCAAATTAATTTTTATTAGACCTGCCGAAGCACAAAAGTTTATGAATAAAGTAGAACAAAACGACGATTACTTGCCACAAATAAAACAAGCTCTTACAAACATTGCTACGGCAGGAAAATTGTTTGACAGATTAGGAATAAGATACCAAATCAGAAGAGCCGACTAATGGATATTAAAACACTTCAAAAACTTGCTGGTATAAACGAGTTCAAAGGGTATACTCCATATGCCCAAGAAAACATTAGCCACACAGGTACTGAGAAGGCACGCATTATGCGTAAGAAAAAGATTCAACCCGGAACAAATGAATGGTTTAAACTATGGTTCAGCCAGCCCTATTTGACAGGCGAGAAGCCTTATGAGGATTGATCAAGTAAAAGAAGGCGTAGGCCGTATTACAAAACAAAATCAAACAGTTGACGTAGGTCCTGATGCGATTAAAAAGCAAGCGGCTAAGTTTGGTTTTAAAGTTGATAAAGATGGTAGGCCTAAACAACATTCAAAAAAAGTAAAAGGTTCAAAAACAAACGTTCTGTATAACCTTGGTATGGCAGAAAAAAGGTATAACCGTACTGAACTTGCTATAATGGAAGGTGGACACAGTTTGGAAGATTATTATAACAGAATGCAAGAAGTAAGTGCTAAAGATTTAAGTCAAGAATCAGAAGTTTTTGTTGATATGGATGGTGTGCTTGCTGATTTTTTTGGTGCCTGGAAAAGACTTGTTGGCAAAGATTGGCGTAATATAGACGACATTGATGACGCACTACAACGTATAAGAGATAAAGATGATTTTTGGCTTAAGATACCAAAAACAGCAAATGCGTTAAACCTACTTAGTTTAATTAAAAAATTAAAAGGCAAGTATAATATACTAAGCGCACCTTTGGCAAACGATCCAAATTCAGAACCACATAAAAGACAGTGGATAGCTAAAAATTTAAAAGCATTTCCGCCAAGCAAAGTTTATATTACAGCAGATAAATCTAAATTTGCCACACAACCAGATGGTACTCCTAATATTTTGATAGATGATTTTGGTCAAAACATCAATAAATGGCAGGCCGCAGGTGGAGTAGGATTTAAACACAAGGATCATAAGTTCGAACGAACAGTAAAAAACCTTGCACAACATATGAAAGGTCCTGCTAAAGAAACATATGCCAGAGATGAATTACCACAAATTGGTGCTAAAGAACTTTCTAAGATTTATCATACAAAAGAATCTATTGCGTTCAGTAATATTATACCAGTACAAAAAGAACGTATACAAGAAAACTATGCTAAACAATTAAGAAAAATAGCAAGTGGAAATTATACACCTATTGTGGTTGATTGTGAAAATAAAATTATAAATGGACATCATAGATACGATATTTTAAAGAAACTATCAATAGAAAATGTTACTGTAATAAAACTTCCTATATATTTAGAAAATTTTGCTGACGGTAAAAAGAAAGGCAAAAGCAGACCAGGTCGAGTAAAGCGTTCAGGTGCTAGTTGTAAAGGATCTGTTACAAGTTTAAGAGCTAAAGCAAAGAAATCATCAGGTGAACGTGCTAAGATGTATCACTGGTGCGCCAACATGAAGTCGGGCCGTAAAAAATCTGAATCATATACTAGCGAACAGTTTTATAATATCCTTATTGAAAGCACACCACAACAACTAGAAGAAGGAATTAAGGATCAACTAGCAAAACTTCCAAAGAATATGTTGGCAAAAGTACAGCCTATACTTAAAAAGATTCCTAAAACAGGCAAAAGTCTTGTTCTTATAGCAACATTACTAGGTGTAATGGTAAATGCTGTTGCCGCAGGAGATATGGCTAAGGCAGACTTACAAGTAGATAAATTAAATAATATGACAACAATGAGTACCACAGCTGATGCTCCAACAAAAGCTGACAAAGGTGGCTTTGATTTAGACGATGTTAATTATGATAGGAACTACAAAGGTGATGTAAACAAAGTATTTGCTGTACAAGGAGATTCTGTCAAAGATGCTAAAGCAATGTATGATAAACTAGGTGGTGTAAGCAACGCCAACTATGAAAAAATGAAAGATATTGTATATAAAAAGATAGATGACCTACGTTCAGACTATCAAGATGCTACAGCAAAAAAAGGTTTGTCAGGGAAAGACGCACTAAAAAGTGATGAATTCAAAGACTTTCGTAAGCAAAGTAACGATCTTAAGATAATGCTTAGTAAAGCAATGGAGATTATGACCAAAGACGCAGGTGCTACAGGATCTATACTAAAACCAACTGGCAAGATTATAGGGAAGTAAATTAAAAAAAGGTAAATATTAGTATGAGAATTAGAGAATTGACAGAAGTATCCGCAGGCACAACAACTACAGCAGGTGATGTAGGTGTGGGAGCCGTTTATAAAAATAACGCACCAAGAGATAAAAACGGTGTTCCTAAAGCAAAGCAAAAACGTAACAAAGACGGTACTGCTAAAAACGCTTTAGACATTACAAACAATCTTTTGACTGGTGGAAGCATAAAACGATAAATACTAGTAGAGGTAGTCACTATGAAAGAAAAAGATTTAACAGAAGATTTAGCAACAATGGCATACAAAGCCGAAGCTGATCACGAAGTACAGATGGCAAGAGCTGATCTATATAAGATCGCAAAGTACGCAATTCAAATGCATGAAATGTTAAAAGGTGTTTCTGAAGAACAAGGTTTAGACGGTTGGGTACAGTCTAAGATAACAAAAGCCGCTGACTACATGGGTTCTGTTTATCATCATATGGACTACGAACAAAAGTTTGACGAAGTATCTGAAGATATGAATGCTATAATTGCTAAACAAGGCAAGAAAAAGCATGGTGACACATATATGAATAAAGCTAGAGATCTAGCACAAAAGAAAGGCAGAAAACTTACTGCTGATGAAAGAGACAAATTAAGAAATCAACACAGTGATAACCGTAAAGAAAGTATTGACGAAGGATATATGTCAGGATACAAAAAGTACCATTGTAAAGACTGTAATGATACTATGCATATGCCTACAACAAATTGTCCACATGATTCACACAATGAAAGAGGATCATGGTGGAGAGATGAAAACGGTAATGGAGTTCCAGATGTAATGGAAACGAATTACACTAATACTTTATCACAAAAGTTAGAAGAAAACTTAGCAAAAAAAAAGACTGACGAACGAAGCCTAACAAAAGGCGAAGAAAAGAAAAAAGAAAAAATCGTTAAGAGTATGAAGAAAAAGACAGGCGATTTTAAAGATCGCTATGGTAAAGATGCTAAAGCAGTAATGTATGCTACAGCAACCAAAATGGCTAAGAAAACAGAATCATTTAATACATTAGAAGAATCAGTAGGCAAGCCTATCACTGAAGACGAATTTGAACGTCTAGCAGAAAAAAAGGATGCTTGCTATCATAAGGTAAAATCAAGATATAAAGTTTGGCCTAGCGCCTATGCCTCCGGAGCATTAGTACAATGTCGTAAAAAAGGTGCTAAGAACTGGGGGAATAGTAAAAAGTGAAACTTAGACAACTAATAAACATTGTTGAAGCCGCAGATGCTCCTAGTTATGAAAACTGGGATCACGAAGAAGCTGTATCTTACTCAAAGTATTTAGAAAAACATTTTGGTAATCCAGATGAATTTACAAACGAGCAAGCGGTTTGGCATGGTATAGATGGATTTAAAAGAGTTGTATGTAGAGATGAATACATTCTACATTGTTGCCCTGCTCCACATTATGACTTTGTTTATAGTTATATTGATTTAGAAGTTCCGGAAAATTTAAGTGACGAATTAGCAAACTGTAGTGGTAGTATTTTAATTGATCATTTAAAGAATGAAGTAGGTGCTAGATGTGGAAGTCTTACTGCTAATGCTACTACACTTAATTTTGTTATGGATGTTACAGCAGGTAGAACAGAACCCACAAAAGACGAATATGAAAAACGTATCTTAGGTATGAAAGATATGTTTGACAAAGGTGACAAGTACGAATTGGATTGGTGGCCTGATCAGTCAGGTGATGCTGATCCCAAAAATCCATATTACACAGAAAGTTATGTAACTGCTGAAGGTACAAGATGCTGGAAAGGATACGAGAAAAAGGGCATGAAAACTATGTTCGGAAAACGTGTTCCTAATTGCGTCAAGCGTGAAGATATACAGGTAGGACCAGATGGCGAACTAGTATTTGCTGAAGATTTAGATGAAAATTTAAAAAAATGGTTTAAAGATAAATGGGTTAGATTTGGTCCTGATGGTAAAATTAGGGGAGACTGTGCTAGAGGTAGTAGTAAAGAAGGTAAACCTAAATGCCTTCCACAAAGCAAAGCACACTCATTAGGTAAAAAAGGTCGTAAGAAAGCCGCAAGCCGTAAACGTAGAGAAGATCCAAATAAAAACAGACGTGGAAAAGCAAAGAACGTCAAAACAAAATGAAATACTTTCATGAAGTTTGGCCAGAAGAGGAAGCTGAACTAAAAATAAGTTACGAAGCATCAAGAGCCGCAAAGGCAGAGCGTACTGAACTACAAAGGCAAAAAAGAAAACAAAAGCATGTTGCTAAAAGAAAAGGTAGAATAGACAAGAAAACCAACAGACCCGGAAAAACAAAATGAGAGCAAAAGAAATACTTCCTGAAAAATGGTCAAATAAATATAAGAAAAGTATAAACTGTTCTAATCCTAAAGGATTTTCTCAAAAGGCACATTGCGATGGAAGGAAAAAAAAGAAACGTAAATGATCTTGATGATTACGACCTAGAAGAACGAGAGCTTTACAGAAAATTGCCCCATTTACACAAATGGTGGAATAAATTATACCTAGCTGAAACAATGGGCTATAGTTGCGGTCCTGGTGCTACAGAGATTCCTGAAACAAAAGAATATGTTATTAGACCTATATACAATTTAGGTGGTATGGGTATTTGCACTACTGTTCAAACTTTACAAAAAGGTGATATTTCAAGTGTACCTCCAGGATACTTCTGGTGTGAATACTTTGAAGGAAGGCATTTTTCCACTACATATTATAAAGAAGGAAACAATTGGCATTGTCTACACAATTGGCAAGGATGGAATGATAAATCTAATGTTGTTAAATTTACAAAATGGAAGAAAAGCAACGACATACCTACTCTTCCTCAACCTTTAGCTGAAATAGATGTACCGATAATAAATGTTGAATACAAAGAAAACAATCCTATAGAAATACATTTTAGGCCTAGCGGTAATCCAGACGGAACTTCAGATGATAAATGGAATGAATATATTCCTATATGGCAAGATACAACAACAGAATATAAAAATACCCTTGTTGAACAAGGATATACATGGATAGATAACCCATTCGAAGATTGGTATGAGGACATTGAACCTTATTTCAAAGAAAGTAGGTTAGGCTATTATGTACGGTAGAATTAATTTAGCAAAAATAAATTACGGCTTAGATAAAGATATAATACATACAAAGCCTAATTTCCAAGAAGCACATGAAGTTTTTATAAAATATTGTAAACACAAAGACTTTGAAAGTGTTCATCCTTTATATCAAGATGACATTAATCTTTATGCTTGGAACTGTCTTTATGAAAAAGATAAACTTGTAGCATGGGAACAAACTCTATTGTACCCAAATGATAAAGTAGCATTTAGTCAACAATTTGCTTGGGATTATGAACAACCATGGAAACGTATTGGTTGGCGTTTTAGCTACCACGTTCCGGCATGGTTAAAGAAGCAAGGATATAAGTACTTATACTTAGGCGACCATCATGAGTATAAATCAAAAATTAAGGGATATGAAGTATTGGCGCATATTGATAAACATGTAGATGGGTCATTTGAAAAATGAGCAGGCCCTCACACAAAGAGGCTTGTAGAATGTTTTGGATAGTAAAAGGTCATTTACATACTTCAGACGAAACCATTTATAGTTGCTACGATTCTTACTTTAAACGAATGTGGTGTAATTTACAAGGTGAAAGTGTAGAAACTAACGGAATATTGGATGGTTTTGAAGAAGCGTACCGTAAAAAGTACTTGACAAACGAATAAAAATAAAGTATACTTGCTATAAACTAAGGAGAATCACATGAGTGACCGTGTATATGGTGTTGAAGAAAAAGCCAAATTAGAACGTCTAGTAAATGAAGGCGCAACAGTTCTTCAAGAAGTAACAGACCTTCAAGAAGGACTTAAAGAAACAGTAAAAGCAGTAGCAGAAGAATTAAATATTAAACCAGCTCTAATTAACAAAGCGATTAAAGTTGCTCACAAAGGTGATTGGGATAAAGTACAAGACGAGTTTGAAGACTTAGAAACACTTATTGTTACTGTCGGCAAGGACAAGTAATTGAATAAAATAAAATCTTTTTGGATCAACAGTTACAAAACTGATAAGGTTGCTTTTGCATTTGAGCTTATCAGTTTTATTTTTACTGTTGGTGCTAGTTTAACACTTGCTATTAATGCTAGAGACCCTAACATGTTAATTGTATACCCGGCATTCTTTGTAGGAAGTGTTACACAATGCTATGCGGCATATCGCAGAGGTGCGGCATGGGTAATGTTGTTAACTTTTTACTTTGCGGTAATTAATGTATTTGGATATGGTGTGGCGGCACTATGGTGGTAAAACCTTATCAATGGTTTGCTTGGTTAAGTACCGCTTGTCTTTTGACTGCGGCTATGTTAGCCGCTTTTAATGTTTACCCTCTTTATGTGTGGGCATTTATCATATCTAATACGATGTGGATTATAGTTGGAATATTATGGTCCGAAAAGAGTTTAATAGTTATGAACGCAGGACTAACTATTATATATGTAGCAGGATTACTGTTAGCATAACGCCCAAAGGGCATGTAGACGGTACGTTGGCCATAAACAACGAGGAGATACGATGAAATTTGCTGTAAGCACACTACACTTCTCTCAGCCGGTTGCAATTAGGCACGGGAGTTTAGGAATACAAAAAGCATATCGTGACTCCATCTTAGAACATTTCATAAAATTTAAAGAACAAAATGAAACATACGGACAGCCAGGACAAGGTTGGCGTACACATAATCAAATCCATCAAGACGAAGAAATACTAACACCTTTGTTAGATGCTATCCATGTATGGTATGTAAACAACATTACAGGTCCTAGAGGACCTAAGATGATATCTGATTGGCAGTGGCAAAATACAAATAATCTTGAAATAGATTGTGAAGTATGGTTCCAAGAATTGTTGCCAGGACAAGGTTGTCCTAAGCATGAACACGGAACACTTAGTAGATACAGTTGGGTTTATTACTTAAATGTAGACGATGGTGCTACACCCCTTGTCTTTACTAAATTACAAGAACAAAAGAATGAATTATCTGAGGTTGACACAACACTTTTATCAGTGTATAATGACTTATTAGTAATGTTTCCTAGCACACTATTACATCATGTTGAACCAGCAGAGTCGAACAGATACATCATAGCAGGAAATATTAATGATGTTGTATATAAGGAGCCACAATGAGTTACGTAGACGCACTATTTGATAGAGATAGTGATATTATCCGTGTTGTAGAACGCAAAGACGGAAAGCGTCATTTTCACGAGTATCAAGCAAAATATACTTTTTACTATGAAGATCAAAGAGGAAAATATAAAAGTATATACGGAGATCCTTTGACACGTATTGTGTGTAAAAATACAAAAGACTTTCGTAAAGAGATTGCTATAAACAAAAATAAAAACTTATTTGAAAGTGATATTAATCCTATCTTTCAATGTTTAAGTGAAAACTATCTTAATCAAGATGCTCCTAAACTAAACATTGCGTTTTTTGATATTGAAACGGACTTTGATCCAGAACGTGGCTTTGCTGATCCAAGTGATCCATTTATGCCCATTACTGCTATTACTGTCCACTTACAGTGGTTAGATGCTCTTGTGACATTTGCTATTCCGCCTAAGACACTTACAATGGAAGAAGCAAAAGAACAAGTTAAAGACTTTGACAATACATATTTGTTTGAAAAAGAAGGTGATATGCTTGAAGCATTCCTTGATAGTATTGAAGACGCAGATATTGTAAGTGGTTGGAACAGTGAAGGTTATGATATTCCTTATACTGTAAATCGTGTTAGTCGTGTACTAAGCAAAGATGATACAAGACGTTTTTGTTTATGGAAACAACTTCCAAAGAAACGTGAATATGAAAAGTATGGTAAATCAGCTGAAACCTATGACTTCATAGGTAGAGTTCACTTAGATAGTTTGGAATTATATCGTAAATACACTTATGAAGAAAGACACACATATAGACTTGATGCCATTGGCGAACTTGAAGTTGGCGAAAAGAAAACTGTGTACGAAGGTACGCTCGATCAACTTTATAACAATGACTTCAGAACGTTTATCGAATACAACAGACAAGACGTTG
>Ga0163109_10001764_pt1 | contig 17053 bp, 10 predicted proteins | sample CRUFie1St13metaG_FD_108704 | JGI IMG/M metagenome (GOLD analysis project Ga0163109, IMG submission 108704) | Marine microbial communities from the Costa Rica Dome - CRUD Field 142mm St13 metaG | ecosystem: Environmental > Aquatic > Marine > Oceanic > Photic zone | place: Costa Rica: the Eastern... | reverse complement strand
GTTTTGTATCAATCGGATCATAAATCTGTTTCATTATGATATCTTTATAGCCACGCTCTAAATTGTTATCCAACACTTTGTTTAGCCCGTGTCCATCATAAACTGCATCACCCATTATAAATTCTAAATCAACTAATGCATCCTGATTGTAACCTGTGCCCTGGTTTGTGATATCAAAAATAGGATTATCTACAAAACCAAATGTACCTTCTGTCAATGTAACACTAGTAATTTTTCCAGTAGCATCAACATCTACTAAAGCCTTACCTGTTCTTGCATCATCAGTAGGTGAGAATAAATCAATCTTAGAGGTTGCTCCCCAACCAGTTGTTGAGCTACGAACAACTATACGTTTAACCTTTGAATTTTTTGCAACCTTGTTGTATAAAATATTGAGAGGTGCAATAGATTGTCTTGTATATCTATTAACTAATTTATTGCTACTAAAGATATTACCTTCATCAAATAGTCCAGGTTGGAAAAACTGTGTCCAACCAGACGCTGGTAATAGTTTAATAATTGCATCTAACAATGCACTTTGTCCTAGTGCTGATCTTCTCCACTGAATCTCAACAGGACCATAGTCACCGTATTCAAAGTCTTGTCCTCTATCTACAGCGGCTGGCGTGCCAAGTACAATATCTCTTGCTACAAGATTTCCAGATGTATCAACTGGGCATCTGTTTGTCCAGTCCCAATTATGTCTAGCGTAGCGTAATTCTGTTTTTGTATAGTTTACATGATCACGTGTATTAATTACATATCCATTTGTTAACGCTTCAATAAGTGCAGTACGCTTTGTTGCATCTGTCCAACTATAAACATCGTCCCACCATTCAGGTTTTTTACTTTTGCCTAACATATGCCAAGGTGTTAAGTCCGGTCTGTGTGTACCAAACAAGTATTGATATGCGCCTTTCCAATGTCCTGGCCAGTCTCCCATTGTACTGTAATTCCATGTTGTACTATCTGCCGCATCATAATATCCAGGGTAGTTATAGAAGGATAATTTATTCTTTGCTGACCAATCTCTATATAGTTGTTCAGTATAATTGTCTAATTTTTCTTTTGTATACCAAGTCTCAAAGTGTGGAGCCGGTAAAAATGCATTAGGGCTACGAGTAAACTCACTAGGTGATGCAACTATACCTGCCCAGATTCTTTTATCTAAATCTAGTAAACATGCATTAACAACATCATAGTTTGATTTTGTAGGCGAATATAAATCTTTTGTTCCATCACGACTTAGTTCTTCTCCATCATGAAGTGTAATTAAGTTTGTTTCAACTGTTGGTGGTGTACCATAAAATAATCCTAACTTAACTAAACTTTCAGGAATGTAAGAACTATTTTCTCTGTCTATAAATTGTATTGTAATGTAAGCAGGGTCAGTTGAGCTTACTGCTGTAGTTGTATTTGTAAGTGTAATTGTACTGCCTGTGAGAGTATAGTCAACATCTTTTACTAGTAGTCGTTCATAATAATTATTACTACCGTCATTTTCTGACAAGTATATGTAGGCATGATCCATAGTAACGAAGTCAGTGTTAATTGACACACTTGGATATACTTTTGTTTGACTTGACGTTAAATTATATCTTAGTTCTCTATTGTCCTGGAAATATACCATGTTGGACATTGAATAAAGATCTGTACCTTTTTTAGTTTCTGTAATTGCTTTAATAGCATCACGTACAATGTCTTTTGTCTTTGTATAATTATTAGTCTTGTATAATCTAATAACCTGTGATTTAAATCTCTTTCTGAATCCTACAAAGTCACGTGCTTGTGCAAACAATGCATCTCTTATATCAAATGCAGTATTAGCATATGTGTAATCATGCATAATACTAATATCATCATACATGAATATTGTACCACCAGTATTATTCAATTTAACACTTTTGTGATAATCATTTATTCCAAAACTTTGTCCTTGTAGGTTTGGTGATTTATAGATTATATCGTTCCAATGTTCAAATGTTTCGCCAATTGTAAATTCTAATAATTGCTTATTAGTTGCATTATGTTCTAATACATCAGGAATACTGTATACTTTCGTATCATTAGTAGCATCTGTGTCTCTGAATTCAACATCAATAATACTATTGGTTTCTACTAGATTTGCTGGTATAGTGATTTCTGTGGTAGATATATTATACTGCTCTTGCCTAATACGCTTGCCATCAATATACAAATCATGATATAAGTAATCGTCATTATCTAAAATTACTATACGAGCTTTGTTGGTTGATGAAAATCCATAGTACAAGATACCTGCACTAGAAGGCATTGTAATAGTTGTTGTGTTACCACTAGTAGTAACATTTGTTGTATGTGCCGTTCCTGCAAAGTCACTATAAAAGTTAATTGAACTTTTACTTAAATTTACAAAGTTATAGGTTTCACCAGCCTTAACTGTTAGTGTAGGCTTACCTTCTTTGCGTTCATTTACAATACCAGCTGAATGGTTTTCTGTAACAGTAAAGTCATTGTTGCGGCCGTAATGATGTACAAAAAATTCTCTTGAAGATTTAAAGTTATTGCTTCCAATAGGAATAACTTGAGCTACTGAACCATTTGTAACTACCTGCTGGTATTTTTCTTTTGCCCCTCGCAATATGTTTGCAGGTACATAAGCATTTTTAACAATACCATTTTGCTTGTAACTATAATAGCCTCTGATAGTATCTGTATCTACTAAACCTCCATCAGGAGTAATAACGTTATATGTAAATCTATCTGAATCTTGATGGTTAACAAATTCGTATTCTGCTTTGTGTCCCATATCTTTAAGACTAACAACCATATCTAGTTCAGGATCAATAGTTGAGCCTGTACCTACTTTGTATGCAAAAAGTTTACAACCACCTGTTTCAGTATAACCATCTTTACTATATGTAAATGAACTGTTTGGATATTTTGTTGGATCGTCTAGTCTTGTATTTCTTCTTTCATCATCATACAAGTAATACAATGGAGGATGATTAACACGAGTCTTGATGTAACCTCGCATTGTATTTGTTGATTCATTTACCCATAAATCTTTTCGTACCCATTTTTCAAATAATTGTGTTGTTTCAGTAGCAGTAGTCCCAAGAGCATTTCTCACAATAAAGGTATCACCTTCATTAAGAGTAGCATATGCTGGATCGCTTGCTTGATTACTATCACGCATTCTTATAGTATTTGTATTTAGAACATGATACGTATTTCCATTTTGTATTTGTGTAGCCAGTGCAACATCACTAATAATAAAATCTACAGGGCCTCTAAAAATTGCAGTTTGAAACTCGTCATCATTACCATGATTCATTAGGTGTAATCCACCTTCAAATTCTATTATAGGTCTTTTTGCTTGGTCATCCACAGTTGTAAAAAGTGCGGCGTCCATAGCATCAATCATGCTTGCAATTTTAAATATAGTATCTCTATGAATCCAATGATTTGATCTACTCCATGCAGAAGCAATAGGATCATCTCTATCAATTACAATATAATCTTTTAATGCTGTTGGTGTATACCATGTATCCCAATTTGTGTTACTATCATATGAATGTTCAAGAAACGATTGTGCTGTTGCAATTTGATCCGGCGTTCTATTTGCTGTAACAATATTTTGTGTTATTGCACCAGCAGAAACTGTTGCTGATATTATAGTATCAAATTGTGTAAAGCCATTTTCATCTATTCTAACCCAATAGTATTCATGCTGTTGTGCTACTGTCATGTTTGGCCAGCTTGTGCCAAATCTTATAATCATACCGTCAGACATATAAACTTTTCTGTTATTGTCTGCATAGAACCATAATGCTGGTGCTGTGTTTGTATTTGGATCCAACCTGTCTGCATTATAATTGGCTCTTATGAAATTTGGATCTGTACCACGAGGATCTGCAAGACCAGAATTTTTATATGTAATATCAACTACATCTAAACTATCCCAATAGCCTTGTGTATGATTTGTGTACATATTTTCATCTGTCCAGATTGGATAACCTCGTCCACTGCGTTGTTCTTGATACAAACGCAAACTAATTTGTTTACCAACACCTGTTACAAGATATATGTTATTGTTTAAAGACCCGTACCCAAGTTCAAGTCTAATACGCATACCGTCTTCTAATTCAAAACTATTATTGTCATCAACAAAAGTATGTGTTACTTTACCATTAATATCTGTAATTGGATCTGAAACATATGTGCCTGTACCGTTTGTATTATCACTCTCATAAACTGGTAAATTTGGAACCCAATAATAACTTGTAAAGTTTAAAAACTTATCTACATTAATAGGTGGCTTGTACACATAACTTTGTGTAGCGTATGCGGAATTGTAATTGTAGTCATCAAAATATTGCTCAACTGCTTGAGCAACATCATCAAATGTAATTCTAGTGTCACTTACAATACCTGGAGTAAGTTGCACATTATCATTGCCAGTATCAAGATATTTAATTTGTTCTGTAACTTTTCTGTGTTTACCAGATTTACTACCAACAAAAGCATCAATATCTTCTAGCATACCTTTAGACACTAACTGATCAAAGGTACTATCCATCCACTGTTTGTTTATACGTGTCTGAAATGTATGTGGAAGGTAGTCGCTACTCTTTACATTTACTGTAGGGTAAGTGCCAACTTTCCTTTTGTTGGTGCTCTTTTTTAGTTTAGAGCTTTTGTAATCATTATACTTGGCCATTAATAGGAGCCCTGTGCTAGGTTAATATTAGCCTGTGTAAGGCCTGAAATAATATCAATATCAGTAATACTTATATCCGGAATTAATGGCTGATCTTTGAATGGTGTAATCTGAAATAGATCACCAAATACTGCGTTTGTACCTAATGGCACAATGACAAAACTGCTTACAATACCAGCAAGTTCCTTATGCACGTATGCCGCCAATTCTGTGAAGTAAAAACTTTCTCCAAACTCCCAATTAGATGGATCAAAATATTCTTCAACTACATTTACAACTTGGTTTTTAATTTCATTATCTGTAAACTTTGCCCCTGCCGTTTTAATAAGTCTAAACTTTGCTCTATGTTCAGTATCTGCTTTAGGACCAAAAATAACTTTATAGTTTGCAGGTCTATAAACAATGCTATCGCTCATTGCTTTGCGTTCTGTTTGATCATCAAACGCACTACGTAAACTTGTGATAGTATCTGGCTTAGGCATAATTACCTGTCCGGTTGTATCTTTTAGATATGCTCTAAACTTTGTATCATATGTTGTTGATAACGTAAACACATCAATTAAGTTTGTAAATGATGGATCGATAAGCTCGTTATAATCTGGAGTATGGGTCCATTCAAATCTTAAGTTTTCTTTTCCAGGAACTGTTTCTGTATCCCCATCACCATCTGTATCAATAGTAATTGTGTTTGAACCAATTACATCACTAAATGCTTCAGGATTATCTGGTCTATCATTAGCATCTCTATCCACGCTTGCTAAAATAACTTTTGTTGGATCATATATGCCTGACTTATCTCCATCAGTTTTAAAATCATATCCCCAAACATAAAAAGTTGTACTTGGTAATCCTGCTATTGATGTATCAGTAACCTTAATCTGATCTCTTGATTTTTTACGAGACTCGCCGTCCATAGCATATTCATTTGTAATATTACTAAATTCTATTTGCTCAGTTGATAATTCATATCTAATTACACGTTGAATAATTCTCCATTTGTCAACATTATTACTTGATTCATAACTAATATGTATAAGCCAATTATTATCATATACATTCAAAGCAGAATTAGAATTTGTTGTACCATCAAGATCTGTTAAAGTACTTTTATCAAACGCTGTAGGAAACTGTGCTGAACTTGCTGACGGCAAAGGAGCACGTTCTACTATTTCCCATGCACTATTAATATAGTCAAATTTTAGTGCGAAGGTTTGCTTTGCTTTAATATACTCAATAACATTTGCACGTTCTGTTTGTGTAAACTGTCTACTAATTGCTGGATAAATTGTTTCCAGTGTTGCATTTGATGGAATTGCAATATCAAGTCCTATTGCACCTTGATCGTCTGGCGTAATACCAGTAGGAGTTCCACTTGCATTGTCAACACCTAATCCGTTATTATAAATTCTTTTTACTTGAGCCCAATACTCATTACCACCACTAGTAAATTTTAACATTGCTCCAGTCTTAACTAATTGTAGATATGATGATTGATTTTGTCCAACACCATAGATTATACCGCTGTTTACAAAATAACCAGTTTGTGGAAACTGCACACTTTGTTGCCAAGTAAAACTATTAAGAGTGTATGTACTTTTTAATGCTGTGAATGTTGAAGCAAACTTCTGATAGTATAGATTTATTAATTCATCATCACTAATAAATTTTTTAATGTATGTGTCAAAAACAACAGGCGCACTTACGTCACTTGCTATTGTTGTTTTGTTTTTTTCTGTGCTATACAATTTTCCATCTGTTGCAAATAATCTTAAACTACTGTATGCACCAGTAGGATCCTTTAAATCAACATATCTGCTGAATCCACTATGTGTTCTGTTAACAGCCTTGATTTTTTTCATGTTATCACTTTGGCTTCCAAGAAAGCCATTGTAATCATTTGCAGTAATCATTCTGTTTTGACTTGCATAACTTTGTGGAGCAGATACCCTTATATCATCTAATGTTTCTGCACTACTTGCTGTATTGATAGTTGATTTCAGTTGAACTGTAAATGTTGCTGTATAAACATTATTATCAGCACCTTTGTATGTCATATTAATACGTTTAAGTCCAATATCATCAGGACGTAAACTATATGTTTCATTTAGACTTGCTCTATACCAAACTCTTATAATACCATTAGGTAAGTTACCAAATGTACTATCAGCAAATTGAATACTAATTTTATTATCAAATAATGATTTTACACTAAAAATATCTCTAACACCATTTGAAAGATTATTAAATATTACGTTTGTGCCAAAAACTTCATTAACTTTTGTCCAGCTTTTTATAACTGTACCATCTGCATTAATAGTTTGTACCCAAACATCTGACTGGTTAATATTGACAGCATCTACATCTAATGTTATACCACTTACTGCATCTGTTACATTGAAATCTTGAAAATCTAAATTGCCTTCTTTTAAGCCAAAGAAGAAACCAGTGTTATTACTTAATACACCCTGCCCATCATTTTTGTAAAGTAAACTAAATGCACCTTCTGGGTCTGGATCCTTTTCCTCATAACGTAGTGTATCAGTATTATAATCTGAACTATAAGCATTAAAAACTGTTTGTGTGCCTTGTGCAACGCCACTAAAGTTAAATGCAATTTGATTGCTTTCATTATTTAAATTGTAAAATTGATTAGTAACACTATCAACAGTAACTTGTTTGCGTGGAGATCCAAATGGATTTGTAGATGAGAAAATAGCATTCATAATATTAATAAAGTTGTCTAAATTGTCTGCTGAAGTACTATTTTCAAAATTAAATTCTTGTCCGGATAATGTTGTGCCGTTGTTTCCAATTACATCTTCATTAGTTTTTACTGATATAATTTTCACAAACCCACTTGCTGTTGTATTTCTTCTAGGAGTATAACCTAAAAAGTTAGCAAGTTTATATACAGAGTCGGTTCTCTCTGCTGTACTAATAAAGTTATTACGTGCATTAATATCAATTCTAAAAGCGAGGGCGTGACCAAAACGTGCGACAACATCTAATAGGCTAACGAACTCTGCGGATTCTACCCAGTCATTATAACTTTCCGGATAGTTTTCTCTAATGTAAGTTACCATACTTTCACGTATAGTATCAAAATCATATGCTTGCAAGTTTGCGTTTATATACGATTCATATACTGCTGTATAATCTTCGGCCGCAAATAGCTTGGTTTGTCGTTGTACCTGTGCCATTATAGTTCCTCAAATTCTCTGTCAAATTTTAGTTCCAGCGTTGTTGGTGTTGAAGTTGGAAGGTACATAAGTGTCGCATTTACCTCAATCTTTGATTCGTCAAAGTCAACAAAAATTGTATTTTTCTCAATGCTGAAACGAGGATCATAGCTAATTACATCTAGAACATCTTGCTTGACAAGGTCAACTGTGAGTGTGTCAAGTGGTTCGTGTACATAAAATGGTAGCATACTACCAAAATTTGGGTTAGTCCACTTCTCGCCTTTTCGTATTTGAAAATGATTTTCAAGATCACGCTTTGCTAAGGCAACTCCAGTGAGTTGCTGAGGTATATTAGACTGCCCAATAGTGCTATATCCGTAAATTTTCTCCATACTAATATTTATACCAAAAAAACCGCCCTATTTAGGCGGCTTTGTTTTTGACAAATATTAATTCATCTGGCCAACTTATGTAAGTTTTCCAGCTTGTATCTTCAATATGTAAGGGAATATTTTTAAATTTATGGTTAAGTTCGTGATATGAGGGTTGAATTGGTTTTGTTTTTGGGCGTTGCAGTTTGTTTCCTTTGTTCCAGTTACAGGACTTACAGGCAGTAGTGCAGTTTTCCCAACTACTTACCCCGCCTAAGTACCGGGGGAGTACATGATCCACGGTGAGTTCATGTTGTGGGAATTCGTTAAGACAATATTGACATGTAAACTTATCACGTATGAACATGTTTCTGCGTGTAAACTTTGCAGACGTAGGTAGTTTATGATAACGTGTTAACATAACAACACTAGGTTTTTGTATACTAAAGTTTGCACTACGAATAAGATCATCATAGCTCTCAATAATCTTTACTTTGTCTAAAAAATAGGCTTTTAATGCAAGTTGCCAGCTGATTGTACTAAGCGGACAAAGGCTTACAGGTTGTGCATCAGCATTTAAAAGCAAAACTGATTTGCTCATGTATTTGTCTTTTCCTTGTAAAGTGCTATAATTTTTCTCATTCTTGTTTGAGACATTTTAGGTAGGAATCGTTTTGTTTCTGCGTAGTAAACATATTCAGCTTGTTCACGTGCAGTATCATTAATAAATCTATTAGGATATAACTGTCTGATTTTTTGTATACCCTCTGCTTTAATTATGCTACGATCCTTTGTTCTTCCATAGTCTCCTAGCATCATTATTTTTGCTTCGCCCTGTCTTATGTTTCTTTGAAATCCACTTAACACCAAAGCACTAGCGTAGTATTGCCATTGTTTTGATTCAATGTATTGTTTAATTTGAAACTTTCGTACACCACTACCTACACTGAAAATATCACCTGTGTGATAATATAAACTAAGCATAGCATCATATTGTGTCTGTGTCAATTCAGAAATGTTACCTAATAAACTTTTAAACTTTCTTTCTGTAGACTTAAATCTATCAATCCAAAAACTAAAGGCTTCTGCTTCAGTGATACCAATATCATTTACAAGTTCAGTAGTACCATAACCTATTAATAATCCAGTACCATATTGATATCCACGCCATTCCTGTTCTCTTATTATAAAATTAATTAGTGAAGAACTAGCCTCTAAATTTTTAAGTAATTTAGGATCGTCAACCATTGTTGTTGACTTTTTAGTGTACAAGTCAAATTCAATTAAATCATTATCAGTAAGTATTGATGAAAGTTTAATTTCCATTAGTTTGTATTACCTTTTGCTACATTAAATGATTCCTGTACGCCAGTTGCACCTTTCCAAGGATGATGTTCTGGAACTCTGTTGCCTGCACTCTCAAGTACGTTTGTATTTTCAACTAATTGATTCATTTCAATTTTTGTAGCAGAACTAGGAATAGGTCCATTCATATCAATACGTGCGGCCTGTTCTTTATAATTACCTGCCGCTATTAAGTTGCCGTTTTGCCCTGCTTCAAATTTAAAATCTCTTGCTGTAAATAAATCATAGTCACCAGCCGTTGCTTCTACTTTTATTCCATCTGTGCCAATGCTTTTAATTTGTATACCATTATCTGCTTGCATATTAATGTTGCCTTTTGCATGTAAATTAAAATCACCTTCTGCATGATAGCTAATATCTTTTTGGCTGTACACATCTATTCTGCCATCTGCATCCATTTCAATATATGCATTACCGTTATGATTAGTAATGAATACAATCTGTGTTGTATCATCCATTAATACTTGAGCACCACCTTTTGTACGTAATCTTATATTTTGGCTGTTACCCTGATCATCACCATCATCCATTGTAATTACATGTCCATCAGATGTTGTTAATCCAAATACTCTACTTGGTGATTCACGTCTTGCACTACTCATACTATGTCCACGAACATAGTCATTTTCTAAACCTTGATCAATTAGTTTTTGACTTTGAGATGGATCTGCTGGTTTTGTGTCTGCGTCATTCTGATCAAAAGGATTTTTTTCTGCTACTGGTAGAATTGTGCCTTGTTGTGCATAATTTAATGCACTTGCTTTACCACCCATCATATGGTTTCTATCAATACCTATGGCACTTCCTAGTAGATAACCAACGTTATGTCTTGCTGTAAATGCACATATAACTTCAGTGCCTATTGCTGGAGGTTGTGGCCACATTCCATAACTTTTAGGAGCACCGCCCTGTGCCTTTTCATCTTCACCAAACTGTGTAGGATCACCACTTGCTTCTTTAGGACTAGTGTAACCTCCAAATGGCGTTACAAGTAAAACATGATATGGTGCTGACTGGTTACCAAACTCAGGGAAGTGTACCTTTATTCTACCAGTATAAATTGAATCATCATTTGCAACTACAGTGCCAACGTAAACTCCATTAAGTAAATTTACGCCTCCTAGACTACCCTGCTTTACATATTCAGGCGTAATTGAATTAGTTGTTTGATAAGCCATTATAAATTCTCCAGTTCATTTTGCATAATATACGTACTAAAGTTTCTGTTTCTAATGCAATGTAGTGTTTGCGTAAATTGTCCAGACATTAATTTTTGATCTGCCTTAAAGACTTCATATATACCACTTGCCGCTGTATCTAATTCACCTCTTCGTTGATCTTCAGTATATGCCACACTCTCTTCAGGTCTATATGTTAGAAATGCAATGTATACTGTTGACTGTCTAACATCAGCAAGTTTTACTTCACTTCCTGATATTGTTGTACCTGTTCCCATCCAGAAAGGATCACCTTTAATTTCCAAAGTCATATTAAGAAAGTCTTCTTCACGTCTTGACATTTGTCTATCTTTCATAGCATCAAAGTCATTACCTGCTTCCTCGTTTGTGTTTTGTGCTTTACTACCTGTTGACTGTATACCATACTGTACACGTTCGATAGGAATACGTTCTATATCTATTTGACTTAAAAATGCTCTTTGACTTGGAGCAATAGTAGTTGCACGTAATGGCTGGCTTGGTACTTTCATTTGACTTGTTTCAGGATAGTTCTGTCCTTGATTAGGATCTTGTGCAATAAAGAATGCATTATTCACATTCAAATCAAAACCCATTACTTCAGTGTTCTTACCTGAGTATAACCAATGGTATTTTTTAACAATACCATTAGATATAGTTTCTGTGTATGCTTGTTGTTTTTGTTTATTAGTAATATGTTCTTCCTGCTCTTTTGCAGATTGTGAAGGTTGTGTTGTATCTGTGTATAATCCTACTGTAATTGTAACCTCTACTTCTGGTGTATTAGTTTTAGGATCATTTTTATCTAATTGCTTAACTTCAGTACTTGCTCTAATAATTGGAACTTTTCCAATAGTTTTCTTTTGTTCTTTTGAAAATTTATTAAATGCTGGACTATTTCTTGTTAGTGTTACTTCTAGAAAATCTGCAATGTTTGTATTTTGGTTAATAACAATATCACGACTGCCCTTGTCATTTTGTGTCATTTTTGTTGCAGTGCCTGTATCACCTGTACCCTGCATTGGAGTTTCAGCCAAGTTAAATGTTAGATTTGACATCTCCATACCTGCCGCTTTTCTTAATCCAGGATCTACACGGCTGTCAAAAACTGCCGTTTGTACTTTAGCACCTGCAAGCTCTGGTGCAAGTTTAATTTTCCAGTGTTTTCTTGGCTGTGGGTTACCTTGTTCTTGCTTATTCAACTCTTCTTCATATTTGTTACAAGCTCTTTCTACAGCCTTAATAAATTCAGCTACTGTATTGTAATCAGTAACTTCAACGTTTGTATAAACACTTGACTGATATTTTGCCATACGCTGGTTGTTAAGTGCAATTATATCATAAGTTGTTCCTGCTTCACTTACACTTGCTTGTATTTCCTGAAATACTAATGGATATAAAAATACATTAGGATACTGAGTCCTTAAATCTGTTTCATGATCTCTACCTACAAACTCTATCTTTAATACATAGTTTGCACTTGCAATAGTTGAAAATCCAAATACAGTTGACACTGCCAAAATCTTATCTAAAAAATTAAAACCTAATACTTCTTGTAGTTGAAATTGTACAACACCAGTGGCGGCGTCAACATTTTTTTGTCCACCGCGAATAAATGTTGTAAGGTTTACATTATCAATACTGAAAACTGTAGTAGCACCAGTTTCCGCTATGATAATTGCATCGCCTCTCTGTATAACTCCACTGTCGTTTGCAAGACCGTCAGGTGCATTCCATACTCTTTTCTTAACAAGATATAATGTTAATTTATATCCTGCCAGATTCACAGTGCTATTCCAATTTGGCGTGATGTTTGTACTATACATTATGAGAATTTTTCTGGAACAATAATTTCCATACCTGCTTTTAGATCTAGGATAGGATCATTTAATTTATCTTGATTGAATTCTGCAAAGACCCACCAGAGTCTAGGGTTACCATAAAGGTCATTAGCAAGCACGTCTGGTCTACCTTCATACTTGTTTTCAACAATAATTGGATTAGTAACTATATCTGATTTATCCTCAACAAGTGGATCTGAAATGTCAAGATATTTACCATCAACAAAACTGTTGTTTCTAAAATTACTATCTGCTCTGTATGTGGTGGTCATTAAATGTAACCTTTCCTTAATAAGTCTCCTGACGCATAATCTTTAAAGTTCCACTCGTCACGTAACTGACTTGGTGGATGTTGTGGGGCTAGATCAATTGAAAACAAAATGCTTGTTGGTATACTTGACGACTCTGAAGGGAATACAGATGTTACTTCTTCTTCAGGTTCCTCATATATGATACCTGAACCATCTACACCAGCATTTTCACCTGGATCTAAACCAGCTTGATCATCTATGCCAATAATTCTTACGCCTCCTTCACCAGTCATTACAGATACATAATCAACATCTTCAGGAAGTGTAAAGTTAACGCTTCTTACAATTACTGGAATATTGTTAAACATTTCAGTACCATAACCACTAAACACTAAAACTGGAGGTGGAGTACCTGCGTCATTTCTTCTAATGCCATTTCTATATGCTCCAAAATCGCTTTTAGTTGATGTACGTAAAAAGTGCATACATGCAAGCATATACTCTGCTTCAACAGCAGTATTAGCAGTAAACACTGCGGTAAGTTGTATTGATACATTTGGAGTCATACTATAATAATGTGGTTGCTCAACACTCTGATTAATATCATATGTTCCATAGTTTGCACTATGGTTAACGTTTATGGTTGGTGTATATGGAAATACAATTCCATTACCAGTTTTTCTTAGTGTTTCTAATGTTCTGTTTAACCATGATGGATCTTTTGTATATAATTTAACTTTATGTTCACTAGGCACACCTGCGATACCTGTAGCTATTCTAGGTGCTCTAAAACTACGTGTTATTGCCTCTGAAATATTTGGATCATCGCTACTATCAGTACCAGTAAAAACATTTCCGTTATCTGCATTTATATACTGTCCATCTGCTGTTTTAACTAAGTTTCCTTTTGGAACTAAGTTACCATTCGAATCTAAAGCAAACTTATCTTTATCATAAGGCCAGTTGCCTTTTGCTTTTGCTCTTTCTTGTTGACGAAGTCTTTTTGTATGTTTCCGATGTAAACTTGGTTTAATTCTACCCTCTTTAGCAAGTTGTGCGGCTTCTTCTTCTGTAAGATATTTAAATTGTGATTTTCCTATAGGTTCACCATCCTCATTTTCTTCAGGAAATACTAGAACTGGTGCTCTAGTATGATCTTTCTCAACTTCATTTTGTCCAACTGTATTGGACTCTGCAACATCTGGGCCAGAACCACCAAAAGCATCTAAGCCTGGATCTTCTGAATTATTATTAGCTTTAGCGTATGATTCACCACTAATTTGATCTGGAACTTGATTAACAATGTGCCCGCCACCTGAACCATCTTTTGTACTAGCATCTTCAAATGATTTGTTTTGTAGTGCTTCTGCGATGGATTCATCATTTATATTGCTTGTGCCAGAACCTGCTGATTTGTCAGAAGAAGTACCGCTATAAGGTTTTACTTCTTTTTCAACAGTAACTTCTTTCCTAGTAACATTATAGTTAGAACCTTTAGCTGAATCAACAGGTTCAATAGTGCCTTCAATAACTCCTGACCTATATTGTCCTGCTGATAAAGTATCTATTAATCCTCTGTCTACTCTTCTTCTACCAGAAGAATGTCCTGGAATACTACTGCTTTCAGGATAATCATATGGCTTATTATTATTTTGTGTATCTTCAAGTCTAATGCTACCTCTTGTTGTGCCACCTTTAACAATCATTCTTCCATCTGGATTGTCCTTTGTGCGTACATCAATACCAGAACGCCTTAAACGTTTAACAGAATTTTTATATTTAATTTTTGCGTATTCAGGATCGTTTCTTTTGACCGAATACATATTAAGGCCACTAATAGTGCCTACTACTTTTTTCTTAGTGGTAGTGGTTTTACCAGTAACTTCAGCCATTATGTTAACCTATTTTCTATAAATTTGAATACTTGTTCATTCATTTTACCAAAAAACTGTTGGAATACTTTTTTCTTTTCAGCTTCTGGTACTTCGCTTGCCATTGTTTGACGAAAGTCTGTTGCACTCATACCACCTTCATTTACTGGCATTGTTACAAAGTATACACGATTCTCGTCTGGTGTTTGTAATTTACTTGTGTCATCAGGTAATGGTGCAAGCACACCTCCTGATTTTAAACGTCCTGCGTCTTTTTCACTAAATGCAAGTACTAGAGCATATTCAGAATCGCTTCTGCCTACTTTCACTTGCTCAGGCCTATAAGGTTGTGTGTTAACAAACTTATCTGTAGGTATGCCAAACATTTGATTTGCAATACTAGCCTTTTCCTCAAATGTAAAAGGATCAGTAGTAAAGTCACCAGATTTATGCATTGCCTGTTGTTTTTGCCCAAATGTTGAAGCGATAAATACATTGTCAGCACCAAAACGTTGTGCTAAACTTTGATACAAAGCATAATGTCCTTTATGCATAGGCTGAAATCTGCCACCATAAAAGACGGTTACACGATTTGTTGTAGCTTCTGTAAGTAAATCAGAATATCTCATATCGTACTCCTATAAAGTATTTATACTCAAAAAAAGTGCTTGACAACCAATAACTTAACGTATACAATGTAACTTACATATAAGGATTAGCAATGGCAAGAAATTACCTGAATAACAGAGACTTGTTGCTGGAAATACACAAGTCTAAGATGTCCTATTGCTACTGTGATGACGATCAATACTTTTTTTATGATTTGATATTAGATGATGTTGAAGAAATAACTAACGATAAAATTGAAGAGGCAAAACAGAATAGAGCATCAAGACTACAAAAACTAGCACACGAAGAAGCAGTATTACAGTGGGAAAAAGGTTTATGGGATAAAAAACGTAAGCCAAGAGCCGCTGAATTTGCTATTGACCCTGATACAATTACTGAAAAAGAACTTGTAATGAGAGTCAATACATATGAACATATTCCTAAAGAAGATAGAAAGAACACACCAAAAACTGAGGCAGATTATCATACAAAAGTAAACTTTCCACCATTTAAGCATTATGCATTAGTTGGTAATAACTGGAAAGAAGTTGTACGTAGCCACTGGAAAGGAGACTTGACAGATGGCCATTTCTGTGTTACACATGGTAAAACAAATGATAAGTTAGCAAAAATGTATCTAATGCTATGTCATAGATACAGTATGCGTGGTAACTGGCGAGGATATACATACGTAGATGAAATGCGTGGGCAGGCTATTCTTCAGCTAAGTCAAATTGGACTACAATTTAACGAAGCTAAGAGTCAAAACCCGTTTGCTTATTATACGGCGGCTGTGAATAACAGTTTTACTCGTGTTCTTAATTTAGAAAAACGTAACCAAAATATAAGGGACGACTTATTAGAAGAAGAAGGACTTAACCCTAGCTTCACACGAACATTTAACGCAGAGTGGGAAGCCAGACAGGCAACCAACCCAAATAAGGAATAAAATTTGCTATTCGATAAAGTAGTTGTCTTTACAGATATTCACTTTGGTATGAAGAATAATAGTCGCTTTCATAACAAAGACTGTGAAGATTTTATTATATGGATGATTGATCAAGCTCATGCACGTGGTATACGTAAATGTATATTCATGGGAGATTGGCATCATCACAGAGCGACAATTAATGTATCTACACTTAACTATACAGTAAGTAATTTACGTAGGTTAAGTGAAAGTTTTGACGAAGTATATATGATTATGGGTAATCACGATTTATATTATCGTGAAAAGCGAGAGATCCATAGTATTCCAATGGCAGATGAATATGAAAATATTCATGTTGTTACAGATGATATACTTGTCAAAGACGACGTTGCTATCGTGCCGTGGTTAGTAGATGATGAATGGAAGAAATTAAAACATGTAGAATGTCGATACATGTTTGGCCATTTTGAACTCCCCTCGTTCTATATGAACGCAATGGTACAAATGCCTGATTTAGGACATGGTCTAAAAGCCGATGATCTCAGAAAACCAGAATTTGTATTTTCCGGACACTTCCACAAACGACAGCAGGATGGCAACGTCATTTATACAGGCAATGCCTTCCCTCATAATTACTCTGATGCATGGGACGATGAACGTGGTCTTATGTTTCTTGAATGGGGAGGACAGCCAGAATATGTACAATGGCCAGATGCACCAAAATATAGAACAAT
>Ga0163109_10001763_pt1 | contig 17055 bp, 3 predicted proteins | sample CRUFie1St13metaG_FD_108704 | JGI IMG/M metagenome (GOLD analysis project Ga0163109, IMG submission 108704) | Marine microbial communities from the Costa Rica Dome - CRUD Field 142mm St13 metaG | ecosystem: Environmental > Aquatic > Marine > Oceanic > Photic zone | place: Costa Rica: the Eastern... | reverse complement strand
GTCTGTATCTTTGTTGTCAGGATCTGTTCCGATGCTCTTTTCGTAGAGATCCGATAGACCGTCTTCATCGGTATCTTTGACAACGTCACCAAAAAAAGCGGTAACCTTTTTGTGACCGTCCATTTTAATTTTTATTTCGGATTCAACGCCAGAAGCGTCACCTGCCCATCCAGCGAATTTATTTTCACCGATAGGCACTGCAGTTAGGGTTACCTCCGTATCTGCTAAGTAGGCTCCACCTCCTAGTACGGTCCCTAGACCAAATGGTTCTGCAACTACCTCTAGGCTGAAAAGTTGATCATCGGGGTTGGAAGTATCCTCAAATATAGCTGTGACTTCTTTTGCTAAGTCGAAATCTTCACTATTTGGCTCCAAATTTAAAGTGAGGGTGCGTGAGGTACCTAGATTGACGCCAGTTGTATCCTCCCACCTAATGAATTTCGATTTAGAAGAAGCTGGTTTTGCAACCAGTTTAGCAGTTGCTCCCACCTCATAGATACCACTTCCTGTAGCTGTGCCCAGATGGGCAGGCATAACGTTTACAACTACTTCGGCACGTTTGTCACTAGGAGCTGGGACTACCTGTCGTACGGTGATCGCGTACTGATGCCAAGTTTTATTGAAGTCCTTACGGTAAGAGATACGCATGCGTGACTTGTCCGTGTTGCCACTGCCGCCGCGAACTGTGCGCACGAGCCAGTTATCTTTGTCAACTTTTGAGAATACACCTGGGTTGGACATATCTGGACCTTTGGGATCCATTGCGGATGCGCCCGCTTCAAAGTACCAGTTCTTCCAGTGCCAGTCCCAGCACATCTCCCAGGCATTGCCGTTCATGTCATACAAACCGTATCCATTGGGCTCTAGGCTACCAACTGGGCTTAAGCTTCGGATGATTGTGCCTTGATTGTAGTACGCAAATTTAGAGTCCAATGTGTTGCTGTTGGCGTAGGTGAGCCCTGTTACGCCACCTCGGCCCGCCTTTTCCCATTCTGATTCAGTAGGCAGACGATACCCCTTAGCACGCCAGTCAACATTGGACTCGTATATGTTATGACCTAGGTGACTTTCCTCATCCGAGGTATCCGTATCTTTTTCTCGGTTGTAACCTCGAAAGACTTTTGAGCGGCTTGAATCCTCGTAATAAACAGGTGTAAGTTTTTCTTTTTCCGAGAGCGCGTTTGCAAATGCAATTGCATCGAGCCAAGTTAGGGCAGTGATAGGGTAGTCATCTTGATAGCTAGGGTCATTGTGCGCACGGTTTCGTCCGTAGACAACATTTGGGTCGAACATGAACCTGTAGGGAGTCTCTTGTTGGATTGACCAATTGTAGACATCATAAAAATCCTTCTTTGTGGTCTCATGCTCGTCGATGTAGAATGCGCTAATCATTGGTGTAATAACCGGTTTTTCACCATGATAGCGAGCATCCCCTTGCGAATAAGTACCTAAGGAAACAAGCTTCATAGATTCCGGTAGACCGTAGCTAAAGTGAGCGAGTATCCGGAGCGTTCGGTCAACCGTCAGTTTGAGAACCATTGGGTTTGATTCGTCAACTTCCAGTGGAATTCCGTTGATGCTCCAATGCGTGAAAACACAACCATGTTTTTCCTCCAACTCCTTGGCATTTATTGTGATTTCAGTTCCGTGTTGAATCATTCCTCCTCCCCATGCATACCCGTGGCGGTCAGGAATGACATTTACATCAACCTTGTGGTAACCTTCTGTGAAACTGGTCGTGATGTTTTTGTCACCATCAACCGAGAGTGTCAGTGGGTTATCTGCCGTAAATCCTCCTGGCACATCCCCGATGTGTCCAGAGAAAGAGTATCCTGAGTTGCTCGTAGTCTTCAGGGTTACAAATTCGCCATCCCGATAATATCCTGCCCCTGCTACGAGTCCCCCTTCTGGAGGTTCTTTATCTACGTTTACAAGAAAACCATCTGGTTTTTCAGCAGTTGTTATTTCAACGAAGAAATCCTTTGTTTTAGTCAAACCTGCACTGTCAATTGCAGTTATCCTTATCAACTGTGAAGTGTTACTGGTCTCGTTGAAGACATGGTTTGAAACCAGTGTTGTTCCATCAATGAAAAAAAGATCATTGGAAGTTCCTCTTGAGTTTTCTTGAAGTGAGAATGTGTGGGAATCATTCGCATCAGGATCAGTCACCGACAACTGACCAATCTCAGTCCCTGTCCTCTCGAACATATTCAAAGAATTTCCAGATAAAAATAAATCTGTAGGAGGATCAGGAGCATCCGCTACAACAACGCTTAAAGTCTGATCGTGAAACAGTCCTTTATCATCGGTTGCCCTTAATCTGATGGATGCAATCGGAGTTGATTCTCCATCAATGATGGCAGCGGTTCTCAATTCGTTGTTTTTGATTTTGAACAACTGATTGTGTGTAGAACCTTCACCATCGATAAGGGAAAAAGAATGAGTGTCATTAATGTCCTCATCCTTCGCTAACAATTTGCCTACCAATGAATTTTTCTTTTTTCCTTCCCTGATTTCATTATTGTCTATTTCGATTGAATGAGGGGCTTCATTTTTGTCCTTTATTGTGATATTGAAGTGGTTTTCATGTTGAAGGCCACCTGAGTCCCTAACGTTTACGCGAACGCTGAAAGTACTCTTTTGTTCATAATTTAGGTTTGTCTTATTAGAGATTTCACCTGTTTGTTTATCTAATAGAAACAAACCATTGTCTTCATCTCCAATCCCTTTAGCAAAATTGAAGGAAAAGCTTTCATTTTCATCTTCATCGACAGGGATGAAACTACCAAGAGTAGTCCCTAAAGGGGAGTTCTCGTCCAAAACACCAGTGCCAAACTCTAAGTCTGATGGAGGTTCATTGAGATCGATTACGTCGATAGTGACTTCTTGATCTATGCTTAATCCACTTGTGTCAGTTGATTTTATTTTTACCAAAAGTTGAGGCTTTTCCTCATAGTTTATGGGTGATTTTGTTATCAAATAACCACTCTTTAAAGCGAAGAATTCATTGTCATTAGTTTCTTCAACGGGAAGTAGCTGTATTGTTACCTTGTCGTTCTCTGGATCAGAAGTGGAAAGTTGGCCGACTCGGAAATCAGCTTCTTCATTCTCAGGGATTGTGTTTCCAGAAATTAAGGCAGGATTCGGAGCTTCGTTGACGTTGTTGATGAGTATCTCAATATCCTTTTCGAAGAATAATCCATCTGGGTCTGTTGCTCGGACTCTTAAAGTGAACAGTTCCTTTGTCTCAAAATCAAAAACCTCATTTGTTTTTAATTGAGTACCTGAGATCTTAAAAAGTGAATTATCTGCGTCACCCTCCCCTTCGATTAATGAGTAGGTCGTGGTTGAAAGCATAACCTTAACAGGTCTAGAACGATTTATATTAGTTCCATCACCGAGTTCGCCATTCGTATTTTTACCCATTCCCCAGAGAAACCCATCGTCCTTAATGAAAAGGCTATGACTTACACCGCAAACCACATCAATTACACCTGATTCTGCGGCTAACACAGGGGTACTTCTATTTTGATTAGTTCCATCACCTAGTTGTCCATTTGAGTTACTACCCATTGACCAAAGGGCTCCATTTTGATCTATAAAGTGGGAGTGGCTTGCGCGGGCCTCAGCAAACACAACCCCTGCGTCCCTAATCAGAACCGGTTCCAAACGGTCATCAAATGTTCCGTCCCCGAGTTGTCCTGAACTATTCCGCCCCATTGCCCAAAGTGATCCCTCTTCGGTTACAAAAAGACTGTGTGATGCTCCCGCAGCGATTCCGATTACACCGGACTCTCTAATCTTAACGGGTGTAGAACGTTTCGTTTTTGTGCCATCACCATTTTGGCCATTCGAATTTGAACCCATAGTCCAAAGTGATCCATCATTTTTAGTATAGAGACTGTGGGAGCCTTTTGCTGCAACTTTTGTAACACCAGAAGATTCAATCATTACGGGTTGAGTTCTCTTTTGGGTTGTTCCATCCCCCAACTGTCCACTTCCATTTGAACCCATAGTCCAAAGTGATCCGTCATCCTTGATGAACAGACTGTGACTCCCGCCTGCCGCCACTAATATAACAGACTCATCTACGATTTTTTGAGGAGTGAGGCTATTCTCATTGGAACCATTTCCAAGTTGTCCCGAAGAATTCTGTCCCATTGCCCAAAGTGAACCATCAACTTTCGCAAACAAGCTATGATTTACTCCTGCGGCAATCCCAATAACACCGCTTTCTACAACCCTTACTGGCTTAGTTCTATTGTCTGTTGTTCCATCGCCAAGTTGGCCTGAACTATTGTCACCCATGGACCACAGACTGCCATCATTCATCAGGAATAAACTATGCTTTCCTGCAGTTACCTTAACAATCTGCAACTTCTCAGGATCGAATACTGATAAGGTGCCAACAAGAGTATCTGGCGGTTCATTCTCTGCCACCGAGTTGTTAGATAAGCTTATGCCGGTGGGTGGATCATTTAGGTTAGTGACGTTTATTGCGAATTTTGTGTCTGCGAATGCCTTTTTCTTATCATAGGTTCTTATAACAACCTCATACTCATCCTTTGTTTCAAAGTCATATGGACCATTTGAAACTAGCTTGTCTCCTTTGATGCTAAAGTAATTCTTATCAGCTCCACCAGATATTTTATAAGTGTGTGAATCCCCAAGGTCAGGATCAACAGCCACTAGTGTTCCTATTTCGGTTCCAGCAGGTTGATTTTCTGCGATTGTTTTTGAGTCCAGATTGACTCCTGTGGGAGTATCATTTGCGTCGGTTACAACTATAGAAATCTTCTGCGAATGTTGTAATCCAGTGAGGTCGGTCACCCCGATGAGAACATCAAGCTTCGGGGTTAGATCAAAATCTAAAACAGCATTAGTTCTTAGCTTGTTTCCAGATATAACGAACAATGAGTTTCTTTCATTCTGGGAGATGTCCTCGGAGTCAATCAGTTGGAAAGTGTGTTTATCCTTAACATCTTCATCAATTGCAGAGAGGTAACCTACGGTAGCACCCTTCTTTAAGTTTTCATCTACATCGTTGTTGGTGAGTTGTATCTGGGTAGGGGCATCTGGTGCGTCTGTAACGGTTAGCGTGAACGTTTGTTCAAAGCTGAGACCTCCTGGGTCTGTAGCGCGGATTCGAATATTTAGCTTATCCTGAGTTTCATGGTTGAAAGTAGCATTTGTGAATAATTGTGAGCCTCGGATTTCTAGAACGCTGTTGTGATTGTCGCCATCCCCGCTAGCAAGAGAGTAGGAATTAGCAAAAGAAGAGGGTAGATTTTCTAAATCGTATGGATCGGTAGCGAGAGCTCTTTCGTCAGAATCGAGGAAGCCATCACCATCGGAGTCCGTTATATGAATGCCTAATATATATTTGGTAGCTTCGCTGGTTTTTAGAGCCATATCGGCTTGAAAACCAATAGAAGGAATGGTTTTGAAGGTATGATTATCTAGGATGGTAGGTCCAAACATCTGTTGCAGATGCTCAGCGTAGGCTTGGACGCGGTCTTTGCGGTGTTGGCCTTGAGTCTGGGCGGCAGGCGAGTTGTCTAGGTCATCTGTACTCTTGTCCTTTGCTCCTACGAGGTAAGCAATCTTGCGAACGGGGTAGTTATCCAGTAGGTTGTCGATGCCTGTTGTGTTTAGGTATTCGAAGAGGTAGTTGGTTCCGTAGGGGTAGTCGTTAAAATTATCAGGAGGCGAATCCGGGACGACAAAAGTACCTTTGTTTGTGGGTCTTTCGCGGTTGAAGTAGATGAAGTTGTCAGGCGCGAGTAGGACATAGCGTACGGGGAGCTTCCTGCTTTTTTTGAAATCAGGTTCAAAATTGTTGCTGGCCGCATAGCGCTGAAGAAGATTGGCGCCGTCTCCGTGACCTACCAGGACAACCTCTTCCAGATTGGGGTATTGGCTGCGATCCTTGGTGAGGGCGTCGAGAATATGATCCAGTACTGCAAAGGTAGAGGTGCGAGGAGAAGTGCCACTGTTATTTTCGCCAGGGATACTCCATGTGCCATCCCATGTGCGCTCAAATAGAGCAAACTTGGATTTGTTAGCGAAGAGGACCGTACGATAGCCACCGTCCTTGGCGACGTCGAAGATGCTATGGGTGTAGGAACCGTTGTTGTCGTGTAAGGTTCCACCACTATCGTGATTCTCAGTCTGATTGTGTCCGATGCCAACCCCATTAACATCTAGAGATCCCCGACCGGTCATCATCGAGGAGTGGTTGGGGATGGTGCGGGTTATGAATACGTCTGTGCGAGCATTGTCGGTAAAGGCGCCCTCATTGCGAAAGCGATAAAATTGAGGCAGCTCAGAAGGGCCTAGCTCGGCGATGTCGTTAGGGCGAAGACCATCGACACTGATAGCAATGACGTGTTCAATGTTGCTAGAGCTTCCGACGGAAAGGTCTTGCTTGGCATTAATCCATGAGCCAGGTACTGGACCGAGACCAAGTAGTTTAGCAGCGAGGTTCGCGATGTCGCCATTTCGAATTGGTTGCTGGGCAGATTCTCCAGAGTAAGCTGGGTTAGTGGCTGCGTCTGGTGATGTGCGTGTCGAAAGATTGAGGGCGTAGAGGTCCGCTCCTGTTGATACGCCTTGGCCCCAAGTGTAGAATGGAATTGTGAAGTTTAGTGGATGGGTGGGTGTTGTGTGCTCGTAAAGGCGGCCACCCCCACCCCCATGGTCAGCTGTTAGAAGCAGGACGGTCTTACCTTTAAACTTTGAGTTATTTTCAACTAGGTCAAATACTAGAGCTAAGTCGGCATCGACTGCGCGGATGGAGTTGTGGTACTTTTCAGAGCCCCACCCGTGGCCGTGACCGACGGAGTCTGGGTGTGTCAAATGTAGGAATGCGAATCCGGCGGGGTTCTTTTTAATCTCCTCTACAAACTCCGTAACTAGTTCGGAGCGACCTTTTTCTGGATAGGCTGGGTAATCGGAGTCGCGGTGGTAGAGATCGATTTTTCTACCTCCCTCAGGAGTTGGGTTCGGATTGGGATTGGTTTGGGTAGCGGATACGGAGGAAAGACCTCCGTATAGTTGTGCTTCACTGCTAGGCCAATGCAGTAGACCTGTAGCAGAAGAGTTACCTAATTGATCGGCACGTAAAAACTGCGGAGCAACGAGCAGGGTTTTCTCGGTGAGGGCTGCGTCAGCGACATTTTGGGCTAGGGTGTTCCAGACGGTAGACAGTTGATCATCAACGCCTTGTGAAAGAAGGATGATGCGCCGGATGGAGGTATTGGCTTGCGATATCGAATGGTTGCTTGCGTAGGGCACCCACACGTTGTTGCCGTTGAGGTCAAAATGATACTCTTTGTCCGGTACCGATATGATGGCGAAATCTGAGTCTGCACGCAGAGCCATGGAAGCAGCAGTCGGTGGGTTGAAGACCGGACGGTTGGTCACTGCTTGAGCACGTACGGCTCGGATTGTGTCCGTGTCAAAATTGTTGCTTTCTGCGCCTAGCACAGCAAGAAGCGCCTGGGTTGCGGCAGAAGCCAGATCGGTCTTTTGTAGGCCTCCATCCTGAGCATCGGTCCATTGGCCCACAAAAGCGTGCCCATGGTAGTCTTTCATTGGGTGGTGGGTTGTGTGCTTGCCGATGTAAGGGGCAAAGTAGAGGTGGAAGGCTCCAGGTTCAGTTAAGTCGGGATCCATGAGCCCGTAGAGTGTGGTCGCCAGCTCATTGCCCTGAACAAGGTTGTTGGTCGCATCCTGTTCTGCAGCTTCGTCGGCAAAACGTTTGCTCACATCCTCAGAATGGATGCGGCCTAATGTGAATTCAATTCTCATTGGGGAGAAATTCGTATTGACCGCAGAGAGAAGCTCTTTTTCGAGGTCTTTATCGTTAAGGTAACTCGATGCCGTTGCCGAGTTAAAAGGTACATCCCACTTCTCTAAGATGTGCAGATGTAAGGGTAGGCTAAGAAGCGGGATTGCATCCGGGTCGTTTGTGCCTAGAGTACCAACAAGCGAGCCCGTAGGTTGGGCCTCGGTAACCTCATTATTGGAGAGCGTGATGGAGGTTGGGGCATCGTTGGCGTTATCTACGACTATAAAAAAGGTGTGATCGGTATACGCTTTGGCCGTATCGGTTGCCCGAATGGTGACTTCTAAGACGTCCTTGCTTTCTCGGTCGAGGACGGTGGCGGTGCGAAGTTGATTGGATTGTACGGAGAAGGATTTGGAGTCACGGCCACCCGCAATTTTGAAGGTGTGGGAGTCCTCAGGGTCGGGGTCAGATGCAAATAGAGTGCCTACAATATGGCCAGCAGGTAGACCTTCCGCAACCGACTCAGCACTTAGCGTTATCGTTGTTGGCGGATCATTGCTTCCTGTGACATCTACTAGAAGATCCTGCTCAAAAATTGCGCCTCCTGAGTCTGTAACCCTTAGGCGAAGACTGTACTGATTTTGATCTTCAAAATCGAGGGTAGCCGCTGTCCTTAGTCGATTTCCAGACAAGGAGAAAAAAGAATTATCAGGGTTACCGCCTTCATCGGGAGTAGGTAGTCTGAAAATGTGTTTTTCACCAAGATCCTCGTCGGTTGCGAATAGGTTACCCACTGTGGCGCCTTTTTTTAGATTTTCGGCGACTGATGCGTTGTCTAAAGTTATTTCAGTTGGGGGGTCATTAAGATCGAGTACGTTTATATCGAAGGATTTTTCGAGTGAGAGTTCACCGGGGTCGATGCCTTTGACCCGTATGGAGTAGTTTTGCTTTTGTTCAAAATTGAAGCTTGGTTTAGCAAAGAGTCGGCTCCCTTGGATGGTGAAGAAGTCGTTGTCTTTGTCGCCGTCTCCGTTAACAAACTCGTATCTAGGGGCTTTGGGGGCTTCCACTCCCAGAATGTGTATCCTTTTAAGGGACTGCTCTCCCAACGTTGTATCTAGTCTATTTATTGTTGCTGGATAGGTGCCAAAGACCAGTTGCACCTTTGCGAGCGGGATATCTGACTTGCCGGTTGCAAAGAGCCAGTCATTCCATCGGACATCGACCTCTTTGCCCCAGCGGGTGACCTTTATGATGTCATTGGTGGCTTTGTATGAGAGAGTATCGATGGAAGTCATGTAGTCATTCTCAGCTAAGGAGGTAAATTTGACTCCCTTGTAGCGAATCCATTCATCGTAGATACCAACCGAGGCAATAAGCTGATCATCGGGGCCGAGGAGCACCACAAACATTTCCTGCGTCGCCTCTTTTTTGTTCTTCTGATCCCAAGCCATCTCAACCGTTGCCGTGAAATCAGCCAGTGGTGTAATGGGTTGTGTTAGGGTAACGACTCCCCACTGACCGTCGGAATCCGTGTTGTGAACTGTGGCATTTATTTCCTGAACTTCGAGTTGACTGTTTCTAACTGAGTAGGTCCATGATTCCGCGTTATTGAGTTCTTCGACCCATCCCTCTTGCAGGGCTTCGCCGGGAAAGGTTTCATTAAAAAATTCAGTCTGCTCAATTTCTTCGCCCGTATCGAGCGGATCATATTCGCCATCAGGGTCCGTTTGACGGAATGTGCCTATTTCTGTGCCTTCAGGACGGTTTTCAGCAATAAAAGCAGGTTCCAATAGTAGGTCAGTAGGAGCATCATTTGCGTCCAGAACTTGAATCACAAAATCCTCTTCCGTGTAAGCCTTATCGCCGTCTGTAGCTCGGATGGTTACATTGAGGCGGTCTTGGAATTCATAGTCTAGGTTCTTCTTAAGCAAGAGTTGCCCCGTGGATGCATCGATATCGAAGAAGGCTTTGTCGGCTCCGCCAGAAATCTTGAATGTGTGCGAGTCATCTGCATCTGGGTCGATCGCTGTGAGTACACCAATAGAAGTTCCAGAGGCAGCTGACTCCGTGATTTCACTGTTGTCAAGGCTCAGGCCAGTAGGCGCATCATTGGAATCCTCAATTTTAACTAGGACTTCTTGCTGCAAAGTTGCACCTCCTCGATCCTTTACCTCAATTAATAGCCTGTGCTCCGAGGCAGTCTCGTAGTCGAACTCAGTATTAGTGCGGAGAGATTTTCCAGAGATTGCAAATTGTGCATTGCTGTATTCATCGCCAGCATCCTTAACGAGCTTGTAAGTATGACTATCACTTGAATCTGGGTCTATCGCAGTTAGGTTTCCTACGCTGGTACCTTTTTTGGAGTTCTCTGATACGCTGTCAGGCCCAAGCCTTATTCCATTGGGAGCGTCATTTGAGTTTTCAACCTGGATCTGAAACACTTGCTCAAAGGTCTGGCCTTCGGTGTCGCTGACTTCGACGCGGACGGAGTGGGTGTTTTGTGCTTCAAAATCGAGCTCTTTGCTGGTTTGGAGAATATTACTGATGATTTTAAAGTTGGCGTTGCCATCATCGCCCTCTCCTGAGACGAGCCGATAGGTGTAGGTTTCGTATAGTGCCTTGATTTCGTTATCTGAGAGAATGCGGTTGTAGATCCGTACATCGTCGAGCAAGCCCTTCAGGTAATCTGATGGTCTTACATCGTCAAACTCCTGTCCCAGAGACCAGCGGAAGTTTTCTTGAAATTCATAATCAGTGGCGTGAGAACCCTCCCGAACACCATCTACAAAGAAATTTCCGACCTCCCCATCAGTAGTGTAGGCAACATGATGCCATCTTCCATCGGCAACATCAGTCTGGCTCATTGCTTCGTAACCACCAGTAATGGCATCAAAGATAACAAACTTTTTAGTTAGAGCCACGTCACTACTGCGTTTTCCTATGAGCAACAGCAGGATATTGCTACCTCCAAGACTGCCTCCTTGTTCTCCCAAGGCACTATTAACAGCAAGGATAGAGCGTCTGGTGCCTGAGTTTGCGGGATCCGCTTGAATCCAAGTGGCCATAGTTACAGAGCGCTTTACATCGTCAGCGACTCCGTTGATATCAACCCAGTCACCATTCCCATCAAGGTAGAGCGCAGAGTTATCACGCCCGAAACGATCCTCTGTTAATTTGGCTCCTCCTTTTAGTAACCCATGGTTGTTATTCCGAGTTTGGTCATCTGGTGATCCGTCAAATGGATAGTAGGCGACCAATCCCTTGTTCAGCCCTTTGGTGGGGACTCCATCAGGGTCCAATGCAGAAAGTTCTCCAACCATCGTATTGATTGGCAGATTCTCTTCGATGGTCTGTTCATCCAATTCGATACCGGTGAAAGGGTCGTTGGCATTTGTGATCTCTACGTCGAAGGGTCGCTCGAAATAACCGCCGTTTTCGTCCGTTACCCTCAGCCGAACACTGTAAGACTTCTCGTCTTCATAGTTAAAAACTGTCTTGGTGATCAGTTTGTCACCCTGTACAGCGAAAAGCTTGTTGTCATCATCACCCTTTCCCTTGACGAGGCGATAGGTGAAAATCTCATCGGCATCCCGTATGGCAAGAAACCAAAGTCCATCCTGTTCTTGAGTGGAGGGATCCAAGGTTGCAAAGTCTCGAGGACCAGACCTCGAAGAGGGTGTACGAAACTCTACCTCAATAGCTGCGTTCCCATGTCCCTGCACATGGGGTATTGCATACATGTATAAGCCTTCTCGGAGGTATACAGTCCGGTGATCGTTTCGACTCGAGACTCTCTCCTTCGTGTAGGTATCCTCTTCGAACTTTCCGTCCTGGTCGAGATCGATCCAGATCGCTGCAGAATCATCGTGTCGTTTGAGTTGAAATTCATACACTCCATCCTCGAGTGCTCTGAAGTAGCCTGCGAACAAGTTTTGATAGCCTCGGTTTCTAGATATGCCTACTCCAGCGTCCCGGAAACTATTATTGTCGTTGAAGAACAGAGGTCCTGAGTAGGTGCGTTCGCCAGAAATCTCGTATGTGCCTAAACCATCGTTTTGATTTAGATTTAAAAAATCTTCTGCAGCCACATCCAATACAAAGCCCTGATGCAGTAAGGAGTTGCGGTGAAAAGTGGATGTGCCAATGCCACTTAAAGTTCCGACCACAGAACCGACTGCTTGATTTTCTAAAATAGCCTTTGGCGATAAAACCATGTCCTCCGGGGGGAGGGTCTCTTCACCCACGCCCCAGGAATTGATCGCAAGTAAAGGTGTTAGGCTGGCTATTAGCACAGCATGCGCCTTGTAGATTATCATTTTGTTGTAGGATGCAGCAATACTGCACGCGTGGTTGTTGGGTAGAAACAAGAACTCCAAATGAAAACACTACTCGGAGAGGTCTTGAAGTCAAGTTGCTGGGATACTTTCAGCGTACATTTAAAACTTTCGCTAAAGCCCTGCCCAACCAGCGACTTAATGCATTTAGAAGTTGCATTCAGAGTGGTACCAGGGGGCGGACTTGAACCGCCGACCTTCGGGTTATGAGTCCGACGCTCTAACCGGCTGAGCTACCCTGGCCCATAAAATGAGGGGTTCGAAAAATCTATTTTTTTACTGTTCTGTCAAGTTGATTGCTGGTGAAAGCTAAGCCTTTTAGCACCCAAATGATGGTTTGTCTAAGAGGATTGGACTGTTTCGCTTATAAGGGTTGTCATCGGGAGACCTAAGTGCCAGTTTTTCGACTCCCTCAAAGATTAACCATTCTTCAACCCCCATGCAGACTAGTAACTCCGAGGCCGAGCAATTTGAAAAAATAAACACGAGTGTCTACAAGGACGCTGACTCTGCATGTGCTGATCTTGCTCAGGAGATTAAGGAGTTGATCCAGTCTAGACTCACTGAAGGACGAAATGCTGTTTTGGGGTTGGCAACCGGATCCACCCCGACTGGTTTATATCGAGAATTGATTCGATTGCACAAGGAAGACGGATTGAGCTTCAAGAATGTAATCACTTTCAACCTTGATGAGTACTATGGTTTGAGACCTGATCACCCCGAGAGCTACAGCCGGTTCATGCGTGAGCAGTTATTTGATCATATCGATATCCCTGCTGAGAATACCCACGTTCCGGATGGTTTGGTTGATCGTCAGGAAGTCTTCGCCTATTGTCAGGACTACGAGCAAAGTATTGAAGAGGCTGGTGGGCTGGACCTGCAGATTCTTGGTATTGGGCGTACAGGACATATCGGCTTTAATGAGCCTGGTTCAAGCCGTGAATCTATAACCCGTCTTGTCAACCTCGATACCCTGACTCGTCGTGATGCGGCCCGAGACTTTCTTGGAGAAGAGAATGTCCCCCGATATGCCATCACCATGGGTGTGGGTACGATACTGAAGGCGCGAAAAGTAGTTCTCCTCGCTTGGGGTGAGGGTAAGTCTGAAGTAGTCGCTAAGGCGGTTGAGGAACCCCCAGTGGATTCTTTGCCAGCTAGCTTCTTGCAGGAGCATTCAGAAGTTCGCTTCCTAATCGACGAGGCTGCGGCAGGAAGTCTCACGCGTGTCCGCCACCCTTGGTTAGTCGGTTCAGTGGACTGGACTCCCCGTATTATTCGTAAAGCTGTGGCCTGGCTATCTTCAAAAGTTGGCAAGCCTTTCCTCAAGTTGCTTGACGAGGATTACGGTGAGCATGGTCTCGGTGAGTTGTTGACTGCCCACGGTCCTGCCTACGAGCTGAATATTCGAGTCTTCAATGATATACAGCACACTCTAACTGGCTGGCCTGGTGGTAAGCCCAACGCAGATGATACCAATCGACCTGAGCGAGCTACACCACATCCTAAGCGAGCTCTTATTTTTTCACCCGAACCTCAAGATGATCTACTTGGCTTAGGCGGTACTTTACATCGTCTAATTGATCAGGGGCATGAAGTCACAGTAGCCTATTTGACCTCGGGCAATCTTGCTGTACCAGATAGCGATGCAATCAAGGCAACCGAACTGATTTTAGACGCCGCAGAGATATCTGGTGACGCCGATACTGGAGAAACTCGCTTTGCAACTAGCGTACAGGAGCAACTCTGCGATAAGGATGCATTTGCATTAGATTCTGCAGAGGTTCGGCGCCTCAAGGGTACGATACGTCGAGGCGAGGCCCGTGCTGCCTGTTTGCAGTGTGGACTCCCAGCAGATGGTATCCGTTTTCTTGATTTACCCTTTTATGAGCGTGGGCGCTACCGTCAGTTCCAACTTTCCGATGACGACGTATCAGCTGTAGCACAGCTCCTAGATGCCATTCAGCCACATCAGGTCTACCTTACCGGTAATCTTGCAGACCCAAGTTCTATACAGGCTCTTGGATTTGAGGCAATTCGACGAGCTCTTCTCTCTGCGGGTCAGACTTCTTGGCTTTCTGACTGCTATTTGTGGCTTTACCGAAGCGCTGGTCGCGAGTGGGACATTCACGAACTCGATATGGCCGTTCCCCTCAGTCCTGATGAGCTGAAGAACAAGGTTAAAGGTATCTACCAGCATCAGACTCAGCGTAGTCAGGCACCTGGTGCGGGACAGGGCGGTGAAGGTTGGAGCCTAGCTGAAGGTGCTGATCGAGAAGTTGCCCGCCGCTACGATGCTCTTGGTCTTGCTGAATACGAAGCGATCGAGGGTTTTCAGCGATATCTCCCTGGATAGATTTAACGATATAAAGTTACACTCTCGCCAGTCCTTCAACAAGTCTTCCGATCCCATCAATAGCCGTCTGAGGCGATAGGGCACCGTAGGAGACTCTGAGGTGGCATCCGCATTCTATACCAAAGGTGTTGCCGGGCATGACAGCAACCTTGTGCTTTTCGATAAGTTTGCGTACAAGTTCCATTGGTGAACCGCCACTTGGAACCTCAAGTAGGAAGTAAAATGCCCCATTCGCTGGTGACACCCTAGCTTTTTTTCCAAGTTGAGCGAGTCGATCAAGGCTTTCAGTGCGAACTTCTTCTAGAGAGACTAACTCTTTTGCGAAGCTTTCTGAGCCAGCCTTTAGCGCAGCTGTGGCAGCATATTGTGAAATAACCGGAGGGCAGATGAGATTGGTGTCTTGAATCTTTTTAACCGGTACTAAGAGGTGAGGAGGGATAACCATATAGCCAATCCGCCAACTGGCGAATCCATAGCTCTTGGAAAGGGAGAATAGCGAGATCGTATGTCCGTCGGCTCCCTCAATAGAGCCTGGTGAAAAGTGCTGGGCCGATTCGTAGGTAAAGTATTCGTATGCCTCATCTGAGATATGGTAAAGTCCTTGATCCCTGCATAGTAGATTCACAGCACGCAGATCAGTTTCCGGGTATACCGCTCCGGTGGGGTTGTTGGGTGAAATAGTTACGATGGCGCGGGTTCTTGAGTTGATCGCGTTGGACAGAGCTTCTAGGTCCAATTGATTATTTGAATCTGTTGTCACTAGGTGCGGTTGACATCCCGCAATCCGTATCGCCATCTCATGATTGAAATAGTAGGGGGCAGGGAGGATGACTTCATCACCCGGGTCAGTGATGGCTAGAATCGCATTCATGAAGCCCATATTTGCACCGGCTGTCACAACGACTTGCTGAAGAGCATCTACAACAATCGAATTGTCTCTGGCGAGTTTTTGTTCGATCGCATCGAGCAGTTCGGGAATGCCCTGAACTAGCTTGTACTTTTGGTTAGATGGATCTTCTCGAAATTTACCCAGAGCCTCGTATACCACTGGGGGTGGTCCCCAAGATACAACACCCTGTCCCAATGAAATGGTACCGGGATTATCCCGGGTCCATTCACCAAGGATAGGAATGACCGGGTCCTGTACAGCCTGCATCCTCTTGGGGATGTTTGGACGGCTGTTCATATCAGCAGGTCTGGGGTTTTACTTCTTCTGGTAGGCAGCACTGAGGGTTGCACATTCCTCCGGAGTGCGTTCGCCGACTTTGATGTTGAGGCGATAGTTGACTTGAAGACCCTTATCTTTGGATACGTCAGTAGCGAAATATGACCCAAAGCGTCCGTAGTCACGCTCGCTGTAAAATGATGGCTTTGGATTTTGAGCGCTATCCAGATAGAGGGTTGTGTAGCGATTACCGCCAACCACTAAGCTTTGAGCTTTCCATTCGAGGTTGATCATATCTTTGTTGCCGGGCCAGTTCTTGGTTTTGCCTTGGGCGTCTTTACCTGTGCCGGGGCGAATGTAGTAAGTCTGGCCCTTGGTTGATGCGGCTACCTCGTTAGAGGCTCGAAACTGGAAACCTGCATGCTGGGGGTCTCCGTCCACTCTAATTTTGTCCTGAGTTGGTTTGAGGCTTGAACTGAAGTCGACCACCAGAGCGCCGTCATCAGCATAGGTGAAAGCAAGTGTCCTGTATTCAACGGCGAATACAGTACCATCATCGACTCTCCATTCGATAGCCAATTTGTGCCATGCCTTGTCCTCGGTAGCTTCTTGGGCAAGAATCTCTTTGTGTTGTTGGTAGCCGCCTTTGCAGTGCCAAGTGTCGACACGGACGTTTTTACCATCTTTGTTTTGTGCTGAGCACTTCGCAAATCCGTAGTAAATTCCACGATGGTGGGTGTAGCGTCCGCCAGGTCCTTTGGTCAGGAAGTCTTTTCCGTCTTGCTGGTAGACATGATGAAAGGGTTTGTAGGTGCGCTCGCGGTCTGAAGGGTCCATGGCTTCGTAGACGTAGCGAACGATATTTTTCCCATTATACTGGAGATCGGTGTGTTTGCCGGAGGTATCGACCCATTTGAAGGCGGCTTCAATTGAAAGGGTTGAGAGAAGGAGTGCTGCGAGTGCAGGTTTCATATAGGTTGGATTGAATCTTGAGTTTTGTTTTGGTGATCTCACATGTGTTGCTCTAAGAACATAGACTTGCAACTCTGTTTTAAAGAACTGGCGCACTTGCACGCGTCCCGATAACGGGTACGGCTATCAATCAGTTTCGAACGGTTAACGTACCTGCTGAGCCGACAATTTGCATCGGGAAACGAGCAACTAGGGCAGTGTGAGTATGCAGACCGGGTTCAAGTTTCTCTCCCTTGAACGAAGCAGATTTGACTGTGTGATTTAGCCCTGCTAGGTCGAGTTTACCTAGACTGGAGACTTCAAGATTAACGTTTTCTGTACCTAAGCAGTTGGTTGATGCAGCTTCGAGGATGCCACCTTCTATAACCCACGTCCCTGTGAAATCAGGATTGGCGCGTAGAAGCCGGATACGGCTATCCTCGAATGTATCTTCGCC
>Ga0163109_10001762_pt1 | contig 17067 bp, 10 predicted proteins | sample CRUFie1St13metaG_FD_108704 | JGI IMG/M metagenome (GOLD analysis project Ga0163109, IMG submission 108704) | Marine microbial communities from the Costa Rica Dome - CRUD Field 142mm St13 metaG | ecosystem: Environmental > Aquatic > Marine > Oceanic > Photic zone | place: Costa Rica: the Eastern... | reverse complement strand
TAGAAGTGCTTATACATTAATTCTTAGAGCTAATTTTGGAACTAATACACCAGCATTAGGTGATGGTTATGGATTGGATATTACTGATATTCGTGTTCAAGCTGCTACAACTAATTATGATTTGGGATCATCTCTTTTACCATTTGGAACTTTCTATTCTAAATCAGCCTCTTTTGGTCCTGGTGTATTAGAAGAAAACTACTATAATGATACTGGTAGTGGTATACAATCTAATTACACGCATGATATTGTTACATACGGAATGGTATTTTATGGGGTAACAAATGCTGCTGGTGCTTGGACATTTAATATAAGAGGAGACGCAAGCACTACGTTTGATAGTCTAACGAATAATAATAAAGTCACAACAATGACAATATACTCTGCAAACAATAACACCGCAAATTATATGACTGCATTTAAAATTGATGGTACAACACAGACTGTAAAATGGGCAGGAGGATCTGCACCATCTGCAGCGACTGGTAGTGGAGTAGATGTATATTCAATGACGATTATGAAAACAGCAGCAAATACTTATCACGTATTTGGTAACTTAACTAACTTTGCATAATGAAAGATAAGCATATAAAACAAAGTCCTATGCTTAGTCTTCCAAGTTTGGGTGGAGGTTCCAATAGTCCTCTAGTTCGTAAACCTGCTGGTCAACAAGGCAGTGGAGATCCTTGGCTTGATTTTTCTACCCAGAATGTCTCAACAACGAGAAGTTTTACCTTCAAAGCAGATGGTACAAAAGTTTATACTTGTGAAAGTAATAATAGTAATGACAATTATGTATTAGAATTTAACTTATCAACAGCATGGGATCTCTCAACTGCCTCTTATGTGCAAAAAGACTCTACTACATTCGGTGGTTTTGGTGATGGATATATTAGAGGACTTACATTTAGTAGTGATGGAACAAAACTAATTACTTCTCATTCATCAAATACTTATCTCTATATGTACGATTTAAGTACTGCTTGGGATATATCAACACTTAGTGCATACTCTGGAAATAAATCTTACTATCAAAGTACTGGAAGTTTTGATGGTTATGGTGGCAACATACAATGGAAAAGTGATGGATCAAAATATTATGTATTAGGAGCAAAGGATGAAACAATTTATGAATTTGATGCTAGTGGTGGTAATTGGCGGGTACAAGGTTCTCTTTATGAACCCTATCCAGCAAATAGTAGTGGATATACAGACTATTGCCATGCAATGGGATTAGGTATGCCTCAGTCAATGTATTCAAGCGAATTTAATAGTGACGGAACAAAAATTTTCATTATGAGAGGTTATGCAATGTATAGGAGAAATTTAGGAACTGCGTATAATATAAAAACAATAACCTCTTCAGGAGGACAATATAAAAGTCTCTCTGGATTAGGTTATGGTCCCCATGCATTTAAATTTAATTCTGCAGGTACAAAAATACTTATTTTTGAAATACAAAATAAACACGTGCAACAATGGAGTTTGTCCACTCCATTTGATATAACGACGATGACTGATGATAATGTTGATTTAGCTTTAAATTCAGGAGGAGGACCAAGCAGCACATGGACTGGAACGATCTCTGATGATGGAAAATATATCTATGTTTATACTAATGGCACTATGTATCAGTGGACATTAAGCACCCCATTTGATCTTACTACTGGATCTTTTACTCGTAGTCAAAGTGGTTTCAGTGGTGGTCATGGGGGTGTAAAAATAAGTCCTAATGGAACACAAATGTTGACTTTGGCTAGTGGTCAAACGGGTGCTACTTTTAGAAGTTATACACTAGGAACTGCTTGGGATATAAGTTCATATTCTTTTGATAAATCATTTGATTTACAGGATATGGGATCTCTACCTCCTTTAATTCATGCGTCAGGATGGTCGGTTGTCGATAATGGAGGTGCCAATAATGAGAATGGGTGGTACTTTTTTCCTTACTATGCTGCCTATGGATTTAAAATTTCATTTACAGGTAATAATGGTTGGCCATTTGATTTAAATAATAAGTCGTTTAATGGTAAAGCACCCGTTTACTGTTTTCATAGTACAAAAGATCAAGATAGATCAGGTTATTTTATAAAACCAGATGGCACTGCTATATACACAATGCAGAGAGATAATATTGTAAGGAGACATAATATGTCTACCGCATGGGATATATCAACTGCAAGTTATCATTCAGCATCTCCAGCACTTGTTAATCAAGATACTGGTGCTAGTATGATTGCAAGAGGATTATTCTTTCAATCTGATGGTTCAAAATTATTTTATGGAGATGCCACACATATCTTTTATTATAATTTGACTACTCCTTGGGATTTATCAACATTGTCTGCACCTTAAAATTATGAACACATTTGTAGATAAAACACAAGAGGAAGCGATTATTCTTTTAGAATTAAAAGACTCTTATGATGAAATTGATATCTCAGGAATATCGACAATCACTGGAACCTCTGCTCATATAATTGATATTATAGAATCTAATGATTTTATTGGTATATCCTCTCAAAGTTTAACTTTGATTGATGTTACTGTAGATACTGCTATTATAAATTATTTTAATAGTCATGGATTAATAATAAATAACTAAAAAGAAATAATGTCTTTCACCAAAGTACTTGGTCCAGGTATTCATACCGAAGCCGATGTCAGTATTAAAAATTTAGAATCGACTGGTATTATTACTGCCACAGAATTGAACGTTACTGGTAATGTTTCAATTGCTGGTTCATTAACCTATGACGATGTAACAAACGTAGATTCGGTTGGTGTTATAACTGCAAGAAGTGGAATACAAGGTATTGGAATACAATCAGCTGGAGTTAATGTTGCTGTTGGAGTTTTGACAGCATTAAACTTTATAGGTGCTGGAAATACATTTAAATTAACTGGAAATACTATCGATATAAGTATTCAGGGTAGTGCTGGACTTAATAGACATATTTTTCCCCATCCAGTTGTTGGAGTTGGTACAACAGGTCTTAATGATTATGATTTACAGGGAGTTGGAGTTGGTTCTGCAAGAGGTGTGTATGTTAGTAATGGAATGTATTTAAATGATAATTCACTGAATGGTGATCATTACATTGGAACTTCATTCAATGGTATGATGGCTGGACCAGTGAATGTTGAAGGTGTATTGACAGTGGATGGTAACTATGTTGTTCTTTGATAAATATATTAGGAGATAAACTAAAATGGCTGTAATTAGAAATAACAGTATTGATGGTATAACTCATCTTACTGCAGAAGGTTCAACAATCGAGTTTAGAAAACCCGATGGTAGTCCCGCAGAATTAGGTAAGTTAAACATTAATACTGATGTAGGAATATCGACTTTCAATGAGATAAGAGTTGGTTCAGGAATAACCATTGAAGCAAACGGGCAAGCTACTTTTGTTGGTATTGTTACTTTTGGGTCAGGGTCAACAACGATTGATAACAATGTTGTTAATGTTGGTACTGCCTTAACTCTTGGACATACTCAAGGTTTACAATTCCATACTCAAAATTTACATGCTGCTGGTTTTGAAGTAAACCAGGTGAATGCATCAGGTATTGTTACAGCAAGTACTTTTAGTGGATCTGGTGCATCATTGACATCATTACCTGCTTCACAATTAACAGGGGAATCATCAACAAAGATTGTTGGATCTGATGGAAATAATAATACTCTTGCTGGTACAGGTGCAGGATCAAACTTAACATCTGGCACTAATAATTTAATACTTGGTAAGAGTGCACAAGCATCATCAGCCACTGTTGATAATGAAATTGTACTAGGAGATTCAAACATAACTAAGTTTAGAATACCTGGTATTAATTTTGTTCTTAAAGATCATGCATCAACACCATTAGAGGGACAGGTATTAACTGTCGGTCCTGGTGGGGAAGCAAGTTTTCAAACTAGTGGAAGCGGTGTTTCGGAACCAAAGGCAATTGCTTTTGCAATCGCATTGGGATAAATAAGATTAACAGAAAAAAACTGATAGGGAACTGAGAGTTTAACTATGGCAAAAAAATTAATTTATAATAGCACATTCACACCTGGTGCTGCTGGTGCAGGTACAATTGCTATTCTGGGTAACTTTCCTTTAAAAGTTTTTCAGTTAATAACGAACGTTACGGATGGAATAATAATTTTCAACTTTGCTGATCCTGCCAGAGGTGGTACAGCTTCTTATGATGCGTCAATCAATACAACAACTTTAACTCTTGAATATGATACCTCTTCTATGAGTGCATCAGATTCAATACAGATATTTTTAGATAAGCAAGAGCAGAAAGTAGATTTCTCAGAGACATTTACAGACCCTGTAAGTAAATTAAGAGTTTCAAACCCACAAAACTTAATTGATACTGACTTTGAATATGGACTACAACCAACAAAATGGGAAACTGTTGAACTTGTAAATAATGTTCCTTCATTCTTTGCAAGTAATACAACATATTCAATCGCTGATGTTACATCTGTCACAACTACACAAGATACTGAGAATATAACTGTAACAACTTTACAACCACATGGACTCACAGTTGGTGCACCAATAGACGTTCAGGGACTAACTTCAAGAACTGCAGAAGGAAAGTTTCTAGTAACTTCAATTATATCAGAGACTATATTTGTATATAAAGCAAAAACAGTACAAGCAGCAACTGGCCCAATAAATGGTAGTTATACTGTTATAACACCAGGTGAATTTTACTCTGGAGCTGATATTGAAATTAACCCTGTTGGTGGTATTGAAACTGATGGTGCTACAAAATCTTCACTAAAAATAGGCACCGATTATCATCACGGATTTGGTAGAGGATCGAGTTTATATTTTACAAACACGATTGGTTCAAAAAAAATAACAATCACTCAGGGAGCAACAACGAATGCACCAGATGGTAGACCTTATGTTGATTATCAAGATACTTTAACGACAACATTACAAAACACTCCAGCACTTACTGAAACAAAGATGATGACGGGTGCTTATGCTCATAAGTTCACAAGTTCAGATGTTAATACAAGTAGTAATACAATAAATTGGCCAGGTCACCAATTACAAGCAGGTGATGTTCTCCTCTATGTTCCACCATCAGGTGATACACACATTGGTGGATTGCAAAGATTTCAAATTTACTATGTAAAATCAACTCCTAGCTCAGATACATTTACATTATGTGAAACAACAAATGGAAATTATAGTGGTAATTCAATTATAAATTTCACAAGTCAGGGTACTTCAACATATGGTAAGCACCAAGTAATTTTAGGATATGAAATTAGAGGTGCTGTTAAAAATTCAAGTAATTATAGAACATATTTTAAAACAAGATATAATAGATTTGGTGAAGGTTCTGGAAGAGATTTCACTGAATATACTCAAGACCCCACTACCAATAGATATGGATACTATGGTTTAAGTGGTAAATATCCTAATAGATTTTTACTAGCATCAAAAACTGGTAAGACATTATCAACTGGAATCATGAGTAATAATATGCCCATGTATTCCACATCAAGAAATAGTAATTTTACATTTGGTAAAAGTGGCACAGTGCCTGATGGATGGGATTTTATAGAAGACTTCACAAGATATAATTCTACAAGTAGTTATTATACTTATGGTACTGGTAATAATTTCACTAGTCATTATTATTACAGTAGAACTAGTGGTAATGGATCAATAGGTATTGACTATTTTAACTGGTTTAATTATAGTCCTTCTTATTCTGAGAACTATAATGCTGAAGAAGTTTACTGGTTTGCTCTTCAACCTGATGAAGAAGCTGATACAATTTATATTCCAAACCACGGATTTTCAACAGGTGCAGGTGCAATTATAACTACCGCATCTGGTCTTAATATTTCAAAACGAAATGATACTGGAACTACTTGGAATACTTCACCATCATTCAGTGATGTTCCCAATGGTGGAGTTGTTACTATAACAAAAGTATCAGATAATAGAATTAAAGTTAGCACTAGAATTAGATCTGCTGCTGGTCAGTATCAAATTCAAGGTGCTGTTGCTAATCCTACCGCAGATACTTTTTACTTTGCAGGACATGACTTCGTTGATAAACAAAAATTAACATTTTCGACAACAGGATCAGTTCCTACCACAACCTCTGGTCCAGTTAGTCCAAATTTAAATACTTTACAAGTTACTTATGATTCAGTCAAAAGTAGTTTGAATACATTAGTATCAGATATGGGAAATGACCATGTTAATTATGTATTCCGTGGTAGTAATGGTGCATCACCATTTCCTGGCAATTTTGTTACTTACGATAATGGATATCATTATTTCTATTATGAAACTAGTAGATTATATGTTAGAACTTATGACCAAAATAATAATACAAAATATAGGCGATCAGATTATTTCTATAATTCCACCGACATACAATCAAAATTACAATCAGATACCGTATGGGATCCATTTGCATCAACAGATATAGGGGGACAAGGTTGGTATTATACTTCAACACCATACACTGGCAATAATTCCACAACTCCTTACTATATTGAAGCATTCCAAGTACCTGACCTTTCACTTCAAAACGATCAAAGAGCATACTATTATGCAAATGGTTGGAGATATAATTATCGTGGTAATGGAAACACACACAATCAATATCAAAACTTTAATACATCATTAGGTGATGGTTGGAGATATCATTACGTAGCTAATTACTTCTATCCTTATGGTGCTGGAAGTTATCACGGTATGTATAAAATACATATGGTTATTGATAATACAAACTGGCCAGGTGCTTATAGTTCTGGATCATATGCTGGAAACTATGCGTATAATGCATATTACTATAGTTCATCATATATGTATGGTAACTTTAGTTATTATGGTGGACAAAGATATATGTTTAACATAATGATTCCAATTAAATCTGGTACAACTAGCAATAGATATGGACAGAATGGAACATTTAGAAACACTGCTACTATAGTAGGTGATATAGCAGCTAATATAAAAACAGTGCTAACTCAACCAACACTTGCACAAGGTGTTGTACGTTGTAATCCTATTAACGCTAATAGATTTTCACTGAAGACAGGTGATGAAGTTCCCTATAACTTAACAAGTGCTGGAGCATCTCCATTTACATTTGAGAGTGAAGAGCTTACAGGTATGTTGGATGGATATTATAGTGTTGATACTGTGACTGACCAAACAATTGGTAATTTCTCTAAATTTCAAATTCCAAAAAGAGGACTGGGAATTGGTCATACTCAGGTAGTGTCAATAGATGGTACTGTTTATATAAACAAACCAAACTATAAAATGAAAACCTCTCAAAAATTTGTTTACACTGAGAGTGGTGGTGGTATACCAGGATTATCTAATGGTCAAACTTACTATGCAATATCTGATGGACCTGATCATTTTAGAATCGCTGCATCTGTTATTGATGCTCAAGGAGGAACTCCAATTAGTATAGGTACAACTTCTGCAGGACAATTTGTAATGGAGACCCCATCGATTGCGGGTATATCAGCTGGTATCGGAACGATTGGTATTACATCTACATCAACTAAAGTTACAGGTTATGAAACTCTATTCAAGAGATTTTTAAGAACTGGAGATCCATTTAAAATCAAAGACACTACATCAAACCCACCAACATATCGTGATTTTACAATTGCATCTGTTATTGATGACACAGAACTCACAATAACTCAACCTCCAGGTAGTAATATTGGTGGAGGTACATTCTATATTGATACGAAGGTCAATACTCGACCTGATGGTGCGTTCTTACATAGACCATTTGACGGTGGAGTTGAGATTGATGCTGGTACATCACCAAATAGTTCAATTGTAAGACAAACTCGTAAGTATTTCCGTTATCAGTCAGGTAAAGGTATTCAATGTTCTGTTGCGATTAACTTCAATCCATCTAGAATCATTAATAATATTGTTGGTACTGCAAGCACATCTTTACCAACTCAAACATACATAATGGATGTTAATAATAATGGTTCGGGTTCTTATAATATTTCAGGTAATGATCGAGATGGAAGAGTGCTTGGTGAAAATGCTCCAATAACTGTAATGAAAGGTGATATTTTAATTATTGATATTAATGCACAGGGTCATCCATTATGGATAAAGACAAATCAATCAACTGGCACTGGAAACGCAGTAACAAGTGGTATGTCAAATAATGGAGATGATGTTGGAACCATCACATGGAATACTCAAAATGTGGCAGCAGGTACCTACTTCTATAATTGTCAAAATCACGCAACTATGTTTGGACAAATTATAGTTGAAGATGGACCACCAACAACAACTATTGCAACTGCTACGACTAAGTATCCTCATGGATTAACTAGAACAAGTAACGTTACAATCAAAGGATGTTCGGATAATACTTATAATGGAACATTCCCTGTTAAAGCATTCTCTGAGTTTACTTTTAGTTTTTATCTTCCATCAGTTCCAAATTCATCCATTCCTGATGGAGTTATATCTTACAATATTGATAACTGGGCAAACAGTGCGGTTCGTTGTGGATTATTTGACTACCAAAATGGTATGTTCTACGAGTTTGATGGTCAACAACTTTACACTGTAAGAAGATCATCAGTACAACAATTATCTGGAACAGTTAATGTTGAGAAAGGATCGAATATTCTAACTGGTAGCGATACTAATTTTTCAGGTCAACTCACAGTTGGACAACACGTTGTTATTCGTGGAGGAAGTTATAAAATAACTTACCTTGCAAGTAAGACAGAAATGCATGTTCAACCAGCATATAAAGGTGTGACTGCAAGTGGAGTTGTTGCTACCAAGACAGAGGACATCAAAGTTCCACAAAGTGAATGGAATATTGATAAAGCAGATGGTACAGGACCTTCTGGATTTGTATTAGATATAACCAAGATACAGATGGCTTACATTGATTATTCTTGGTATGGTGCTGGTAAGATACGTTTTGGATTTAAAGATGCAAATGGTCATGTAAAATATATGAATGAGTTCCTTCACAACAACGTGATAGAAGAGGCATATATGAGATCAGGAAACATACCTGGTCGTTATGAAATAGAAAATACTTCAACAACTTTACCATCATATGTTCCATCACTATTCCACTGGGGTACATCTGTTATTATGGATGGTAGATTTGACGATGATAAAGCGTACTTATTTACTGCTTCATCTAATACATTGAACTTTACAAACGGAGACTCTCAGACAGCAAATACAAGTGGTAATTCAACACTAATACGTCGTTGGAACTGGAGTCGTTATGAATATGACTTCTATGTAAGAATTCCGTTCAGTACAACTCACGCAAGTAAATTCTCAAACGGTGTTCCATTATATACTGCTAATGGAGAATTAGATGGTGAGACAGTTGAATTCCTTGAGTATAGAGGTAGTACAGTATTTGTTTACATCTTCCTTACTTCAAATAGATCATATTATGGTGGACCTGCAATTTATCCAAATGTTACTAATGGTACACAAGTAAGTATTGGTGCTCCTGCAACAGGTGGAGATGATGTTGACTTACAGAACGAAGTTCCTTTGATTAGTATTCGTTTGGCACCCTCAGTTGATAACAACTTAACTGGTGCATTAGGACAGAGAGAAATTGTAAACCGAATGCAGTTACAGTTGAAACAGTTAGGTATCACATTAACTCACGATTGTACTGTTGACCTGATATTGAATGGAGAAATAAGTAATCGTTCATTTGCTACTGTTACAAATCCATCTTTATCTGAACTAGTCGTACATGAAACTGGTGATAGAGTAATTGGTGGAACGAAAATCTTCTCCTTACGTGCATCTGGTGGACAAGAAAACGCTGCAGGTACAAGTAGACTTACTAATACCTCTGACTTTGATATTTCACAAATCTCTGACTTGGGTAACTCGATTCTTGGTGGTGATGGTACATTCCCGAATGGACCTGACATACTAACAATCTCAATTATTCCAATTGATACATCAGATATCAACGCTGTGACACCATTGAAAGTTTCATCTAGAATTACTTGGACTGAATCTCAGGCATAATATTGACAATCCAGAAAGTCTGCTATATAATAAAATATACATTATTATACAGTTATGGCGACTGAGCAACAAAATCATTTAAAATCTGTAGTTGAACAATCTCAGGGATTGATAAATGAAATCAATCAACTTGAAGGACAGGCAAAACAGAAAAGAGAGTTACTTTTAAAGTTACAAGGAATAATCGAATACTTACAACAAACTGGTGTTAAACTTCCAGAGGAAGAAGCACCACAGGTTGTAACTCCTGATGCCGAGGTATCTGATTCTTAATTATAAATAGATACAAAAGAATAATGTAAATGGGATTAATTGGTCGCCAACAAAATACTGGTGCGTTCGCAAAACTTGATGACATATCCACCCTTTTTGATGGTTCAAGAAAAACCTTCAATCTAACATTGGGTGGAGAGGCATTTTATGCAAGTAATCCTTTTACTGTTCTAGTTTCTGTTGGTGGTGTAATATTAGAACCTAATAATGGGTATACTATTATTGAAAATCAGATATCATTTACATCTGCACCTGCAAATAATGCAGCAGGTTTTATTACAGTATTATCAACTGTCTCATCGACTTCACAACAAATATTTCGATTTTTCAACGTAGGAAAAAGAGCAGGTGGGGTTGTGCAAATCAATTTACAAAATAATAGTTTTGCCATCCTTGATAGAACAGGGACATATCATGCAATCGCTATGAAGATATAGCATAAATAAAAAGAAAGTAACTAATCATAATGGCAGATAGATTTCCATTAATACTGAATACAAGTGTGAATCAGATACAGGAGATTCCATCTGGTGATCAACTTGATTTGACAGGTAATAATATAGCTAACGCAGGTATCGTAACTGCAAGTGCGTTTCATGGTGATGGTTCAAACTTAACAGGGGTTTCACAAGTTGGTGGAAATACAGGAGTAAATTTTAATGATAATATAAAAGCTTTATTTGGAAATGGAAATGATTTAGAAATATATCACGATAATTCAAATCGAAGTGGTATGCGATTTACGAATCCAGAATTTCGATTACTAGGTGATACTGGATCGTCATCAATTACATTGGGACAATCTAATAGTTCGACAGAATTATCGTGGGGTGAGAGATATGCAGTATTTAATAATAATGGGAGTGTTGATCTTTACTATAATGGAACTAAACGTTTTGAGACTACAAACACTGGTGCTAAAATAACGGGAGATCTTTCTGTATCTGGTGTGTTAACATATGAAGATGTACAGAATGTAGATTCAGTAGGATTAATAACAGCAAGAAGTGGAATAGTAGTTCAAGATGATGCAACTTTCCAGACCACAAATAGTAATAATATTGTTTTTGATAAGTCTGATAATGCTCTTGAATTTGGTAATAGTGTAAAATCAGTTTATAATAATAATTTAGAAATTTATAATGATGGTTCCAATCGTTTTAAAGGTAATAGTGGTGGGATTTTCTTTGGATTACCAGGTGCATTCCAAATAAAAGATCAAAATTTTTCAAACACTAGATTTGAGGCAGGTGGTACTCACGCTACATTGTATAGTGCTGGTGCACCAGTAGCACGATCTCATGAAGCTAGATTTGAGGTTGGTAATGCTGATGTTGGTATAGGAATAGCAGCGACAATTACAACTGTTGGTGACGCTCGATTTGTTGGTGTGATTACTGCATCTAATTTTGTTAAAGCAGATGGTTCTAGTTTAGGTGGTGTCGTATCTGATACAAATAGTAATACAGTAGGTGGTACTGACGCAGGAGCTAATTTTAATACAGCTGGCAACGTAGCTCAACAAAACACACTATTTGGTTATCAAGCGGGAAATGCTGTTGACTTTGGTGATGGAAATACAGTATTTGGATACCAAGCAATGCTTACATCTACAGGTGAGCATAATACTGTAATAGGGTGGAAAGCAGCTGATGCTTTAGGTGGTTCCTCAAATGCAAATGTTTTCATAGGTAAAGATGCTGCTGGTGGTTTGAGTGGTGGATGTAACCAAAACATAGCAATTGGATCATTAGCATTGAATGATGGTAGTGGAGTAAGTGGTAATATTTGTCTTGGGGGTCAAGCTGGAAAGGAAATAACTGGTAATTTTAATGTGTGTTTAGGACACTATGCTGGTGGTAGTATTACTTCATTGAAAAGTGGGGAAAATAATATAATAATTGGAAAAGAAGCTTCTCCAAGTAATGAACATGTAAGTAATGAAATTACTCTAGGTAACACTGGCATAACAACCTTTAGAATGCCTGGTATAGGTGTTACATTTACTAATAATGGTACAGGTGCACAATTTGATGGTGCTTATAACTTTGCAAGAACAGATAACTCTGATTTCATTCAAGGTGCAAATGCTCAAGCAAGACCTGCTGATGGAGGAGGTTGGAATGATAATTTAATTTTAGGTAGATTTGCAGGTGAAAAACTCGCTGCTGGTAGTTATAATTGTCTTGTTGGGTTTAGAGCTGGTAAAGAAACTACTGATGGTTCTTATAATACTTTTGTAGGATATTATGCTGGTATAGATCACGGGGGCACTAGAACTGGTAATACTGTTATTGGTGCGAGAGCTGGATATAATTCAGGTCAAGGTGATCATAATATTATCATAGGACATCAATCAGATGTAACTAGCAATGGTGAATCAAGACAAATTATATTGGGTAAACCTGCTAGTTTAACTAATTTCCCTACAGACTTTAAAATTCCTGCATTAAACTTCCATCTAAAACAAACCACAGACACTACGACTGGTAATCTTTTAACTTTACAAGCTGATGGTTCTGCCAAATTTGAACCTTTTGCACCAGTAGGTTTATCAACTTTCTCAGGAGGAGTAAATTTTGGGGGAATGTTGAGTGAAGATGTAAATATTACTGCTGGTAAATTAAGTGATAATACAACTATTAAATTAGAAGATGGTATGGTTCATTACTTTACCGTGGCAGAAACCACTACTTCATCGCCTACTTTTACATTTAGTAATTCAGCTGATCTTACAGCTAAGATGGCGATTGGAGAAACTGTGGCAGTTACAATTATAACCACCGCTGCTGCTGCAGGTTATTCAGCTGCTCTAACGATTACTGGCAGTAATAACACCACTACAAACTGGGTAGGAGGAAATGTTCCAGCTGCTGGTGGTTCAAGTGGAGTTGATATTTACACTTATAATATCATTAAAACAGGTAGCACTCAGTTTGTAGTGATTGCAAATCTAACGAAGACATCATAGATAAATAATCAAAAGTATAATCAGAATCGATGCCTTATATTGGTAATAGTCAAGTTGCGGGTTCTAACACAAATAATTTTAAGGTATTAGATGACATCACATCTTACACTGAAACTTTTGATGGAACGTCAGCAAGCATTATAGATACGACTAATAATACAATTAGAGTTCCTAATCATCGTTTTTATCAGGGGCAGAGAGTAACTTATGATAAAGGTGGTGCTGGAGGCTCTGGACCATTAACATCAATATTTCTTGTTGGGAGCACCTATGGTTCTAGTCCATCCTCAGGACCAGTTCAAGTTACAGCTCCAGCAGGAATACAGGCAGGTGATCTATTAATTATAATGGCATCTTGTCCAAATACATATACTCCCATTGATACAGCAATTCCTACAGGTTTTACAATAATAGAGGACTCTGAAAATACCGTTGTTGATCATAGAATAAGTTATAAAATAGCTGTAGGAAATGAGAGTGGTACTACATATTCAGGACAAACTCCTGGAGCGAATGAAGGTAATATGAATATCTTTGTTTTTAGAGGTAATACAGCTGTCACTTCTGTAAGCGTTGTCAACACTTATGCTTGGAATACAAGTGGAAGTGGTCCAAGTAGTGTCAGTGTAAATGCTGGCACAGGTGACAAAGCTTTATCTATTATCACAACAAGTAGTCGTTCAAGTAACACTAATACAATTACCCCAACTGCACCTGCCACTGGTTGGACAAATTATGATAATATTAATGGTACAGGAAATGATGAGGTTCAGGCACTTTCTTGGAATTATCATACAAGAAATGGTAATGTCTCTGCAAACACCACTTTTGGTTCCGATTCAAGAGCTACTGCTATAGGTTGTGTATTGACTGTTAATGGTGCTACTGGTCCATCAGATATTGGTGGGTTAACAAGTGGTACTACATATTTTGTTTCTTTTGATTCAAATGAAACAATAAAACTCGCTACGACATTAGCGAATGCAAATAGTAATCAAGTTGTTAATATATCAAGTGTTGCAGGGTCAGGTACATCGCATACTTTAAATAATTCTTTTGATGGAACTAATACCACATTTAAAATTACCCATAGTGGTGGGAGTGAAGTTAGCTTAGAAGATGCAAGTCAACTTACTGTCGCTATTAACAATGTTCTACAGAGACCAAGTTTAAATGATGGTTCATTTGTAGAGGGATTCACAGTTGTTGATAGGAAACATATCAAATTTAAAGTGCCACCCATAGCAACTGATGTATTTTGGGGACACGTAATTGCAGAAATCCATAATAATTTTGATCCTGTTGATTTAAAGATAGATACATTTACTGGTGATGGTACAACCACACAATTTAATCTTTCAAGAATACCACCAAATAATAGTAGTGTTTTAGTGACACTTGATGGTGTTGTTCAACATCCAAATGATGCTGATGGTGCAAAGGCATATAATATTTCATCAAATGGAATTTTATTTTCAAGTGCACCTGCATTTGGAGTAGATATTCAAGTTCGACATACAGGATTTATTAATGCAACCACTGGAAATGTAACTGGATTTTATGGTAGAACTGGTAATGTAACTCTAGCATCAACTGATGATATTTCTGTAGGTGTGTTAAACTCTGCAACTGGATTAAATGCTGATGGATTTAAAGTTGAAGAAGGGACTTATGATAGTTCAACGGGATTAAATGGATCTTTTAATTTTGATTTGGAGGGAGGTCATGTAAGAGAATATACTTCTGCAACGAGTGGTAATTATTTTCCTAATTTTAGAATCAACTCTACAACAAGTTTAGACTCGAAGATGGGAGTTGGTGATGTCATTTCAGCAACTTTAATTGTTGCATCAAGTTCACATTATTGTGATAATAATTTTTTCATTGATGGTAATAATGCAAACATAACAAAAAGTTGGGTAGGAGGAACTGCACCTTCTGCTGCGAATGGTTCTGGGTTTGATATATACGGATTTACTATTATGAAAACTGCATCAACACCAGCATATCATATAATTGCAAATGCAATTTCAGCTGCATAAATAGTCAAAAAGTAATATGGTATCAGAGATAAGAACAAATAAAATATCAAGTCGTGCAGGTTTAAGTACTGTAAGATTGACGGATACTGGTCCTGTTTTTTCTGGTATTGCAACATTTACAGATACTGTTCAAGCTGATTTTAATAATGTAAATGCTACGGGAGTAGTTACTGCAACATCATTTAGTGGTGATGGATCTGCATTAACAGGACTTAGTGCTAATATTCCTGGCATTAGTACGAGTGGAACAAGTACATTTAATAATTTAAATGTAAGTGGAGTTTCGACTTTCTCAAATCCAGTAAGTATTGGTGGCACAGCACATTTTAATAATCAATCATTTTTCTTTGGTCCAGTTCTTAACACTGGTGAAATTTCGATTAGTTTAGTGGATAATGGCATTGCTGCTACATTTGACCATCATGATACGAGTGGACTAGGATTTTTCCTTAGAAGTGGTGGTGATTTGAATCTACTTGCCGATCATAAAACTAGCACAAACTCTAATGGTGATGGGTATGGATTAGTTATAAAAGAAGGTACATATGGTATAGGTTCTTCACTTGGCGGTAGTATAATACCATCTCATGATTATAAACCACAATTAGGACTTAGCAACCAAAGGTTTGGAACTATATTTGCGGATCAAGGAAATTATAGTGGTATAGTAACTGCAAGTCATTTTTATGGTGATGGTTCAAATTTAACAAACATTGGTGCAACGCCAGGTGGTTCTAATACTCATGTACAATATAATAATAACGGTGCATTTGCTGGTTCTGCATCATTAACTTTTGATGGAAGTATGCTTGAAGTTGCTGGTATTGTAAGTGCAACATCATCTCCATCAGGCACCGAAGGTCTTAGAAAAGTTTATGCATCCACATCACTTCCAAGTGGTGGTGCAGATGGTGATATATGGTTAAGATATGATACCTCACCAGTAACAAGTTATCTTGCATTGACTGGTGGAACAATTACAGGAAATACTACTATAACAAATGCATCATTACAAATTAAAAACACAAATGCAAATGCTGGTGATTATCTAGAAATTAAGACAGAAGCAAATAGTTCAGTCACATTAGATAAGGTAGGTTCTGGTGCATTTAACATTGGTGGCAATAACATTTATTTCAAAGATGATACATCAAATCAATATTATGCTGGTTTTGAAAATAATGGAAAATGTTTTTTAAGATATAATGGAGTCACAAAAATCGAAACACAATCTTATGGGGTGATTGTTAGTGGAGAAGTTCGAGATAGTTTAGGTGATTTAAGATCCTTACCACAAAATAATACAAGTGGTTCTTATACACTGGTTGCTACTGACGCTGGTAAACATGTAAGAGCAACAGGTCAAGTAACTATTCCTTCAGGAACTTTTTCAACAGGAGATATGATAACCATCTATAATAATAGCAGTTCAGCTATTGATATAATTCAGGGTTCTAGCACTACAGTATATAATTCTAATGATGCAAGCACTGGAAATAAATCTTTAAGTGCAAGAGGATTGTGTACAATTTTATGTGAGTCTAATAATGCCTTCGTAGCGTCAGGAAACTTTGCATAGGGGAAGTAGATGACACCTATTCAACAGATGTTATTGGGAGCTGCTTCTAGTCCACCACAAATTACCACTGATGGATTATATTATTATATGAATGCTAATAATAGCAACGTAATGAGTGGTAGTAGTCGTACACTC
>Ga0163109_10001760_pt1 | contig 17076 bp, 9 predicted proteins | sample CRUFie1St13metaG_FD_108704 | JGI IMG/M metagenome (GOLD analysis project Ga0163109, IMG submission 108704) | Marine microbial communities from the Costa Rica Dome - CRUD Field 142mm St13 metaG | ecosystem: Environmental > Aquatic > Marine > Oceanic > Photic zone | place: Costa Rica: the Eastern... | reverse complement strand
TTCGCACTGACAACAACCACAACAACAGCAGCAGTGCTTTGGATTAAATAAGTTAGATAGTCTGTGTAAAAAGTTCTTCATTGTAATACCCTCCTATTGGTATAAAAGTCTCTCTAAATAGTTCCCAAAAGAAAGTAATTCAGCATTTTCTTTTCGCTCTTTGTATGTTGCCTTGTCCATTTCACCGACATCATCAAATCCGGTCGTGTCGATCTTGTAGCATTCGATGCCATAGGACATAAAAAGATTTATTATTTTATCTTCTTTTGCTGCCGCATCAGCGTCCAAAGCAAAGTAAAGCGTGTCGCACTTCTCAACAATCGTTTGGAAAATATAACTATCTTCTTTTATTGTTGAGCCAAGAAGTGGGATTGCATTTCCAACTGCGACAGCATCAAAAACACCCTCGACGATTGTTATGTCTTTGTTCCAATCAAGATATAACTCATTGAAAATAAAATCTTTTTCTGCTGGAGGGTTGAGGTACTTAATCCAGTTATTATCATAGGAGCGAGAAATAAAATAAGTTAGTTCGCCATCCATATCAAAAGAAGGGACAACAATTCTGTTAGCATACTTTCCATCAGGACAATAACCCATCTTCCACCAAATGATCTGTTCTTCAGTTATTCCTCTGTTAGTGAGGTATTTTCGTGCTGGAATAGATAAAGGCGAGATGTGCTTGCCTGTTAAAGTAATAAATTCTTTTGGTAAATCTACTTCTATCTTTTGTATTTCTTTTTCTTGTTCAGAAAAATCAATAATGTTTGCTACTTTTTTCCAATCTTGTTTATCAGAATGAGAGCCATGAGAGCGCACAAGATAGAATATATTCTTACCGCTATAATCGCATATCCAGCACTTAAAAACATTTTTATCAAAATTAACCGAAAGTTTACGCTTGTGGTGTCCGCACTTTGGGCACTTATAAAGATACTCCTCATTGGACTTATAAGATCTACCCAAAAAATTATTTAAGATTTTTCTTTTTCTTTCAAGCACACAGCACCCGCTTTTGCAATAATTAATGAATCTGCTTCATCATAACAATGTGGTTTTGGTTTCCCAGTTCTTGTATATTCTACGCGAAAAACGGATTCATTGTCAAGCAAAAAGGATAACACCTGCTCTTTCGCTTTTACTCCTTTTTTTATGCTAATTCCACACTTTTTTCGGGCAGAGATGGCGGGTATGTACTCCGGCTTGATTCCAAACTCTTCATAGCAAAACCAAGATACAATTCCATTAATCTTAGTTAATGTTGAGATTGTGTGAGAAGAAGAGCGACCCATCATAAACATATTGAGAGCAGGCTCAATAAAAATATGATCTATAGGGTAATCCAGTTCACTTAATTTATTCTTAATAAAATGTGCTTTGTCATAAAAGTCTGTGAACTTATTTTTGTTTCTTGTGTCCCAGTGACCTATTTCGATAACTTTTCCATCAAAGTCAACAATAGAATAGCCAGTTATAGAAGTTGAAATGTCTAAACCTAAAATCAATTAACTTTATCTAAATCACTAATGCTCTGAAGAGAAACACCATCGATCATCCTTACTCTTGGTTTTAACACAGTTTCAAGATATTTTTTAAGGCTTTGTCCATGTTTTAAAACAATTCTTATTAAAAACTCTCCTGTGTAGGTTGATTCGGATGTTGAAATTTCTCTTTCACGACGGATTGTAGTAACATTTGGGATGGCGCGGATAAACCCAAGTGCTTCTGTGCGATCAATATCTCCTGATTGACGAATATTTAATGTGATATATCCCTTGTATTCATCAAGAACTTCTTTTTCTTTTGATTCATTAAGTCTTTGGATTTTGATCTTCACACTCATAAATAGTTTTTATCCTTTTAGAAATCCAATTTTAACTTAAATGTGAGATCATCTGAATTTCTTTTTCTAATTGGCTTTGCCATTTTTGCGACTGCGATAAGATTTTTGTTTTCGTCATAAATTCCAACGCTGTTAATATATACGGTCTTTTCAAAAGATGCAGAAGGCGCAGAGTAAGATGCTGATGAAATATTTTTAATTCTTAAATCAGAACTTTCGACAAACTGATTTGATCCTGAATAATTTACTAAACAATTTATATCTGAGTTATACTCAAGAGATGTCGGATTATTTGAATAATTTATCTCTCCTTTGGGAGCGCTCGCAAACATCGTCATTGTTGGAACATAGTTAGTTCCACTTAGTAACATTTCAAAAGATGAGCCAGTTATATTACTTACTGCTCCACCCGAAACGTCTGTTATTCCAAAGTCATACCATCTTGGTTTTCTAAGAGTTGTAGAACCATCTGTGGATGGGTCTGGGAGTTGTGCTTCTAGACCGTCGAGATCCCAACTTCCCGTTAGCAGCAAAATACCTTGATTATAAAGAACAACACCAGCAACGGAGCCACTATCAGCATTTGAGGAAGATACAACCTGTCTTAGTTCTCCATTTTGTCTATTATCTCTTAGTTCACCCATCAAAGTTCCGGTCATATAATACTTTAATGATACAGAGCCTTTTTTTATTGAAGAGCCATAAAAAATAGATGGTATGTCGATCATGCGAAGGGTTTGGGTTGATTTGTCCCATATACGATTAGATAAGTTAGAGGTATAAGCATATTGTGGGCTTAAAACAAGATAATTGCTCAATGTATTCTTTAGTGCATTAATTTTTCTATTTGCTTGTGTACCCCTGTTTGATAAATAAAAGTCGTTTGATATCGATGCTGATAAAGGGTAAGAGCCTGAAACCGTATCTCCAAACATATAGTCCGAATTAAAAGATGTAGTAGTTATAGTTTTAAATGAGGTTAAAGATCCATCCTTCGTTACAAATGGATATATAAGATTATTACTTCCAGATAGCCGATCAATATTTAACTCATATAAGCTAATATGCCCTGGTTGTGTGTTCCCTATCGAGTCTGTAAAGCTACCACTTATTTTATTATGGTTGTTATAGAAAACATTTCCATTATAAATGTTAAACTTTATTGAAGGAAAAGATTTAACTCTATTATTTAAAATATCCTTATCTTTAAACTTGTAATAAGTCATTTAACATAAATAGTTTTTACTAATAATCTAATCTAACTCTGACAGTCATATCATTAGAAGGGGTTTTTTTAATTGGCTCACTTAGTTTTGCCACTGCCAATAATTCATTATCTGCTGAGTATAGACCAACTGTTGTAAAATAAGAAACAGGTTGATCTGTCTCTGTATTTTTAACTCTTATTTTGCTACCTGTTAGGTAAGTTGGGTTTGAGCTATAATTAAAATCATTGTATTTTATTCTGCAAAAATGAATAGTGGAATTAAGTTCTGTTGTGTTTTGATACGAAATATCTTGAATTCTATGTCGTAAAGCATCACACGAAGCTGAGATTGCAGAACCAGTTAAAACAGCGTTAAAGTCCTCGCCCGAGGAATTCATCTGAACATCTGTGCTTACAACCCCAACACTACTTGACGTGAAAATAGAACCAGAAAGAACCGCAACGCCAGCCTGATAAAACAAGAGTCCACACGCTGGTTCACCTACAGCTGCACCAACTGAACAACTTAAGATTCCATATTCTCCGGCAGGAGAATTTACCTTATATTGGTCACTTGCACTAACATCTTGAATGGTGATTGTACCATCAAATGGATCAGCGTAAGATCCAGTTCCAATTTTCATTGAAAAAGAACCTTTTTTAATTTCGTCTTTTGAAAGTAGTCTTGAGAAATTAACAAAAATGCACTCACTTAACTTTGTTCCACCATCGGTGATATTCCCGTCTTCATCAAATTTTCTGATCGATCCGGTTGTATCATATCCTACAAGAACTTGAGCCATTTGATTATAAAGATTAATCTTTTTAACATTTTGATTATTAGAGCTATTAGCGATGTCTGAATCGCTAGAATAGCCAACTGTTAGATCGTAAATGTGATTTGCAGAAGAAGATAAGAAAGGATAATCGTATACAGACTGAAACATTCCATGAGAATAGTTTTTAATGTTATTGTCGCTATATGTTCCCGACGCGATGGTTCCAGTAAGTGGTATTTGCTCGTGAAGTAAAGTTTGAGTAGAAACTATATCTTCGTCTGTATTAAAAGGTTTGTAAGTTGTTGCCATTTGTGTTTTCCTCTATTGTTTTTTAACAAATCGTACCGGTATATCTACTTTGTATCCCGTTGTTAGTCCCATTACTGTAATATTAGTATCAATAAATCTACAATTTACTGTCGATGCGCCGACTACCGATAAACCTGAGCCTCCAAGTTGCGTAAATAAGAAATTGCTAGTTTGTAAGTTTGTGGAAGCCAAGAGTTTAAAATTAAAGAAAGTGCCTCTTGCACCTTGTAGTGGAGTTGGAACATCGCCTGTGCCAATGTCTCCAACCATAACTGCTCCGTTGGTTGAACCATTTTGTGTAAAAATATAAGTTGCAATATTGTCGTCATCTACAAAAGATTTTTGTTTTGAGTTACCTTGAACATCTACAATGCTGCCAAATCTGTTGTCCATGAGAACCATATATTGTGTTTCTACGAGAGAACTATCAAGAGTATCTCCAGGTGGAATCGCATTATTATCAATGCCCTGATCTGTTCTTATGCTTGCGGCTCCGACATTACCGGGCGCAAACCCATTTAAAATTCCAGAAGGGGCTTCTGATGTTGCTGACGCCACAACCAAACCTGGAGAAGTTTGCGTTCCAACCGTGTTTTGATCCACGGCGACAATCCAAGTACCAGAGCTATGCTTTTTATATGCTTGCTCTGATTCATTTGGGATAATAACAGGAAGGTAGAGAAGCGATTCATTGTTATACGAAACTAATCTTGATTTCATCGAAGAGTCATCGTTTGTGAAAGCCTCGAATACCGGGGTTTGCATTATTTCTAAATCTTGTCTTGCAGTAGATGCAGTTAAATCAAAATTTGAATAATCAATTTCATCATCACCTAATGAAAATTTTACAATTCTGAATGATCCATCCCCTTTTGCTAATCTTGCTCGACCTGAATCGGTCAATACAGCGTCTAATATAATATCTCCACTGTTATCTAAAAAACCCATATTGTTCTCCTATCTTCATATAAATAGTGTTGATTTTCTTTTAACTTATGTTATTAACGTCCTTTTCGTCTATTATAACTTTGTTTGTCTTAAAATTAACATTAAGATCTACTTTTTTACCTGATTTTTTCGATGTAAGGCGTATTTTGAATGTCTTTCCCCATAAGGGATTTTCTTCATCACCGAGTATTATTTTCTTTTCGGGATTTTGTTGTTCGTCTTCAAGCTGACTGAACCAGTCCGCATTAAACTGATTATTTTGATCAATGATGCCTGACGCCTTTTCGTTCAATAAGGTTTGTTGAAAGTTCGGTCTAATCCTTAAATATTTTTTAAGCTTTTTGGTTGCGGACTGAGCTGGCAATTTCTCTGGCATAAAACTGATGATGTTAGTTAATAAAAATGGACTTGCACCATCATAAGATATTTCAACTTCATATACCGGGGATGGATTAGATATTTTTCCGTGAACATCAACCGCCCTAAACGTGTAGTAGTATTTTTTATTTGGCTCTAAAAAGTCCTCTAGGGCAGCAGAGGCTGCTTTTTTATATGGATTTTCAAAACCGGTTGTTTCGAATTGTTTATATTCTCCAAATTTAAAATCTTCATAAGAAGTAGGGCGTCTTTCTAATTTAAAAACTTCAAACCTTATGCTTGGATCATCTGATTTAAAAGTGATCATCTCACTGGGACCAAGATTGAAACTTTTCCTAATATCTTCAAATATGATTGAATCTTCTGGTCTTATGACAATAGGTGATTCCATTGAGGTGCCGGTATTGCCCTTTAGTAAAAATTTAATTTTATTTTTGTTGCCAAAGTATGGGTACACTTCAATATCGGGAGAAATTGGTGGTTTATCTGACACATGTACCAATTTTTGATAATAAGGTGTCCTAACAACTCTCAAATCTGAATCAAGAAAGACGCATATCTCAGCACTCAATTCTTTATTTGGATCTATGCCATAGCTATTTGGCTGTGTTATGTTATCTAAGGTGTATTTGTATTTTGTTCCAACAACAAGGTTAAATGCATAAATCCTATAAATATATTTTTTTCCATATTTTATTTGAGTGTCAAAAATATTAGCTCTATTGACCACACCCGTGTTTGGAACATAAAAATTTTGTATCAATTCTTGAGGATTGTTTTCAGCATCAACGGACCATTTTTCAACTTTATAACATAAAACAGATGATTGTGCCAGATCTCCGACAAGAATCCTACTATAATCACGGCGTAAAGTTTTAAGATTTTCGATGCTATTCAGCAAACTATCTAATATACCAGATGAGGCAATTATTCCAGGGGGCATAGTAAAAATTTCTGTTTCTGGGGTTATGTTTCCTGGTATAAACAAATTTACACTTTCTAAAATAGAATTTAAAGTTGTTGGGGTACTTGAGCCTGGAAAGCCCCCAATTAAAAATTCAAGAGTTCCAAAATTTTGCGTATCTAATGTTTCTGAAACTGATACCCCCTCATAAATATTATCTGGTACAAAGGGAACACCATCGGGAGATAATATATTAAAAGGAACATTCTCAGACACTATTCTACTAAAAACAAACGGAAGAGTTAAATCGGTGTTGCGGAAAGCAAGACCTGCGATTATGCTAGACCATAGATTATTTGCTGTTATTGCATCATTTAAATCATTAAAATTTGAGTTGATTGGTTGCATGTCAAAAGAAATTTTATTATACATTGGCATATTATCTAAAATATTATCAGTATCTTGATATAAAATAGGCTGGGAACCTTGTATTATAATATTTTTTTGATTATTGCTTATGCTTTCTAAGACTGGATTCAAATTTTCACTATTTCTGAGTTCAAATATTTTACGAGCGTATTCATTAAAATAACTGGTCTCTTTTAAACTAAATTGATTTTCATCAGTGGCACTTTTAGATCTTTTAAACACATCAACTTCATTGTTTAAAGACGCTATTTTTAAAGCCTCATCACTTACTCGGTTTGCTCCTAAACCAGATGCTCCAAAGTAGGTAGATGGGACACTCCCTATAACCGACGATAGAGCGTAATATGAAGGCAGTAATCTTTCTTCTAGTTGAAATGGGTTTTGTTGAGCTGAGTTACTTACATAAGATTCATAGTTCATCACGTTTTCATATGATTTGTTGTAATAATTGTAAACAACCTCCACAGAAGCGCCATTGTAATTATAAGCTCCACCATTACTGATTAGATCTTTATATCTATCATCTACTGCATACTTATTTTGAAATGTAAGTTCTGAAATGTATTCTTCCGTGTTTAGTGATGGCAACACAGAAAGTGGGTTGGGAACTCCAGGTATAGTGTCAGTAATAGAGTTTATCCAATTGTTTATAGTTGGCTCACTATTATAAGTTTGACTTTCTAGATCTGATGTTGAAAAAGCGGTTTCGGGTCGTCTTTCTTTTGGGACAATTGTTATGATTTGTTTGTCTTCGTCAGGAACCGTTGTGGTTGTTTGTGTTCCTATGGGACCCCCCGGTCCACTGGTGCTTGTCACCTCTTTAGTTCCTTGCTCAATTCTAAATGTTTGATACACAATCGACGACGCGTTAGGGACTATGGCAGAGTTTGAAGCAAGAGCGTATGCAAACCCTGGGTCTCCAATAAAAACTTTTCCAAGCCTGTATCTCAACAAGTCAACATCACTAGGCTGATATTCAATACTGTTTTTTCCAAGAGGAGGAGTTGTCTCACTATTATACGAAGATGTAGAATAGAAGTACATGTTTGCATTTAATAAATTTGACATTAATATGAGCCTCCTGAAGTTGTTCGAGCAGGATTACTTGCACGGGATGTTGTTGAGCGGTCTGTTGTTGAACGTGGAGTTGCTGATTGGCTTCTTTGCATACTCATAGCTCCTCTAGGTAAATTGGAAGTTGGTGGTTCATCTTCTCTATAATAAGTCATTTGGTATTGTGGGTTATCAAACGTGTTAGAAAGTGGACTTGTTTGAATTTGTGGTTGCGTCGAGTTTTCAAAAACGATATTATCCTCTTGTGTGCTTATGAAAAAATAATTATCTACAATGGGTATATTTTCATCATACTTTATGTTAAATCTTGGATTAGAGTAGGGAAGAAGCCTACACAAGAGTTTTTTATTTGATGTTCTTGCAGTATCAAAAATATTCTTCGTTAGAGGTCTCCAACTATCATCTTTTATGGAAATTTTATTATTCTCATTCACCTCATAACCACTTAAATATTGAACCACTGCAATGTTTTCAAATAGGTTTTTTGCCAAATTCTCAGTATTCGGGCTATTAAATGGATCTTGGTTTATTAAATTAGTTATTTCTGGTTTAATTCCTGGTGTCGGAGAGAAAGTTCTATCTTTTTCAAAATCTTGGGCTGTTACCAAAGCCTTTAATTGGTTTGGTAGGGCTGAAATGACTTTGTCTGTCTCACCTTGATCGGTAGATAAAACCTCTGGACTAAACTGTGTTACTGTTGGCTTTTCTGTCTTTAATACGGACTTGCTTGCCAATATAGTCTTTAATGTGTTTCTAGATTTAGAAATGTCCGTTGCAGAAAGTTTTTTACTTGATATATCTTTATTTAAATTTCCACCAACATCATTTACTGAGGATGGAGCTGTTTTTCCATTTTTCTTTGCAGAAAAAATATTAGAGCCAACATTTTCAGTGACAACGGATACTCCATGTTTTATAGAAAGAAAATTATCTAATCTTTGATTTGAAGAATTAATCTTCTTTTCTAAGGAATTGTTACCGACATTTTTTAAATCTCCAGAAAGATTGAAATTATCATTAGAAGAAAGGCTCGTGACTACCATATCGACATATTCTTGATCAAAAGATAAAACAGACTCTATTCGATCTGGTTCTTTTTTATTGTTATACACAATTGATGGTGTGAAATACGTATAAGATGTTATATCCAAATTCATCTGAGCATCTGGTAAAGATGCGATAGATATGTCTGCATTTGGAGAAGAATATATTTTTTCTATTTCTGCATTTTTATATTCAACAAACTTTTCGTATGTTATAGTTCTTATTCCCGCAGTTTCATTTGGTAAATCCTCATTAGACATTTTGAAAAACATATTTCCAAAATTTTTTAATCTTGAAGTATCAACAAAATCATTCTTGAATAGATAATTAACGGCTATCTCATTTACTATGGGGTTACTATTATTTTTTGAAGCCTTACTTTTGGACGCTTGATTTTTTTGTTTTTTCGATCCATAATTTTTTCGAGAAACGAAAACACTCCTACTCAACAAGTCACTAATATTTTGTAGCATTTTAACTATTCTTAAGTATCCACTGGCAGTTCCAGAAAAAGGGTTTAAAATATTTCTTATGGTCATTTGAGCGTTCTGTTTTATTTCTTCTGGGAAAGAATTGTAAGATAGAAGATTAAAAGCTTCCATGTACAATGAGGGTATTTTATCCCAGTAATCGTCAGAAATATTAACCAATGAGCTATTATATGATATCTTATTTATGAAAGAGTTTGTAAACTTATTTATTTCATTATCGTAAAAAGAATCAACAACGACGTTATCCAATGCATAAGAGGACCTTGCCTTTGGTTTATTTTTTGTAACGCCAGCGAGACCGCTTATTAGATTAATATTTTTTATTTGCTCGTCTATTTTTCTTTTTAACTCAATAAAATATTCGGTTCTATTGTCCTCGATTGTAATATCAATTTCATATTGATAAATGCCTTTGCTTACATCTTGAACAGACTTATCTGTCCCAGTTACATAAATAATATTTTCTTTTGTGTTTTGTTTAAAAAATAAATTCGTTCGAGCGGCGATCAAAGACTTGCCATCACCAGTTCCCTCATTTAATATAAGTTCGTTATTTTCACCTCTGGCGTCTATAATAAGTTCCCTATTCATATCATCCAAGTATGGTTTTTTGAACTCTTTTGTATATCCTTTTCCCGTTTTTATGTATTTTAGTCCCTTTTCAGGCTTTTTATCAATTGCGGCACTACCAGCTCTAGTAAGAGGCATTACTGGTTTAAATGCTTTTGTCAGCGATGGAGAATCAGTGGGAGCATCTAGAGTTTTTTCCAGAATAGGCTTATCGCTCATTCTAACTCTGTAGACCTTCAATGATGATATGTTAAAATAATTTGTTAAATTATTAATTGCGCCATCTTTTAAATTGTAACTGTCAAGTGACTTTGATTTTATGTAAGAGTTTAAATCAATTCCAAATGTAAAATCTATCTCCCCGCTGGCGGCACTTGAAAAATATATGTTTGAAAATATGGAATTGTTTTGAACTGCCTCAGAAGTTTTGCTGTCTTCCTCAACAGATCTTTTAAAGAGTATATTGTTTTCTACAACACTTAAGGATCTTAGATCATGTATTGTACTGTTTTTTACAAGCTTTCTAGTGAGCGGTGGCTGATTTAAAGTTGTTCCATGAACTGCTCCGCCCATATATCCAGTATATGGTTGCCCGTTTACTTGGACATCGCCCTCATGATAGTGAACTGGTCCTGTCCATACTTTGCCGCCATTGTCTCCCTGGGTTGTAAAAACAGACGACTCCTTAACGATTTTTTTGTCCCTTATCACCATTTCCTGATTTATTTTTGAAATTCCAAACGAAGGCTGATCATACACCCCTTCTACAAAAGTAAATGCTGAATAGCAAAGATGCTCCTGTTCTTCTGGTATCAGCACAAGAGAGTCGTTTCCTGGAGTTTTTTGGCTAATTGGAAAAGATACTAATTTACTAAAATTATAAATAGGACCCGATGGGCTTGGTGTGGCTTCAAGAAAATTTTCTCCGATAGATTTTTTATTTCCTAAAAGCTCTTTTAATGTAAAAATATAAACGTTTGTACCATTTAAAAGTTCTCTATATGAGGTCATATTAACTGAGTTTTGTATGTCAATAATCGATTGTTGAGAGTTGATTTTCGACCAAAGTCTGGTGGCGTCTTTATTTGTAGTTTGTACAACAGCGATCTTAACATTGTTTTTTATATTTTGAGATAGGGGGTTATCAAACCAAATTGAATATTTTCCATTGTATATATCTTTTAAAACAACACTTAAATTAACCTTAAGGTATTTTCCACTGGGGGAGGAATTTGTAATATATTTATTATTTAAAAGATCTGATGAATCGTTTTTCATTTCTTCAACCGTTATTCTATCAAAGTATACAGTTGGTAAAAATTCTCCTACAGCTGTTCTTTCGTCTAAAACAGCATTAGTGTCAATCCTTAATGTCATTCGCAGTCACCTATTTTATTTACAGAGGAATCACCATCAAAAACCAAAGAGTTGTCAAAGGCTTTTTGATCTTGAGCCCTTTCACAGTCTAAATATCTTTCAGAAAAAATTCCCTGTGATTTGTCAACTGTTAAATTACACAATGTTTCTTCATCTATTTCATTATCAATATCTATTGAAAAATAATAATCAACATAAGTGGGATCAAGCTTCAAATCTCTTAATTCACTTAAATCGCCATCTGTTTCAGATATGACACCCCTAGAGGTGTTTTCTAGTATAACTTCACTGCTGTTTTCATCTAAAAGTATTCCGTCTTTGATAAGCTCGGTTTGCTTAACAAAGTAAAGAGGTTTCATGTTCTGTTTTGTTTCTCCACGAAAGTCCTCATCCTCAACAACATAGACTTCAATATCAAAGTTTTGTTCACCAAAAAAAGTATTGTTCTCTGATACATCGATAATCAGCTCATCCGTATCTCCCCTTAATACATTTATAAAGTTGTCTCCGTTTTCAAAATAATAATCATAATTTGTTATATCAGAATTAGGAGGCACTTTTCCTGCAATTGTTTTATATTCAATCGGGTCTAGATTTAATTGAGGTATTTTTTCATTAATAAAAGCGCCAGTTAAATGGTTTGACGAAGAAGAAATAACCCCCTTCAATGTAGAAACACTCCAAGAAGGTGCGTTATCAGTATTTAAATCAGAGCTTCCAATAGGATATTTCAAAGAATAAAATTTGTCTGCATCTGATTGAATCGGTGGCACAAAAGCATTTTCTTTTGGCTCAAGAGCGGTATATGTAATGAGTCTACCGTTGGGGTCGCCTGGGGTGTCGCTAGTTGTTAGGACCACAAAATCTTTTTCTACTTCTTGAAATCTATCAGCAATTTTTTTTACTTTTGTTTCCGATCCGGCATAGTTTGCTTGAGCTTGAAGACGCGGTGTTTCATTTTTAATACGACCTTGGATACTATTTTGAGATTCTGTGACGTTGGCATACTGACTATCGTAAAGAACACCATCATCAAAAAAGCTGTAATAAGTTGGTTTGAATTTACCTTTGGAGATAAGATATCTCCCATAAGAGGTAATTTCAATATCAATAACTTCTTCTTTGCCGTTTAAAAATTTCATAAGGATTTCTCTTTAATTAATTATCCTCTTCTTCAATTTGATCGTCACTTGAAACAAATGTGTTTTCAGTTTCAACCTGTGCGAGTTCAACGAGTGAGAAAAAGTCATATGGCCAGTTAAAGCTATATTTTAGTTTTTTGTCTTTGCCCAAACTAAACGCAAGATTAAACTGCTCATCATCAGAATTTGTTGGAGTTACTTCAAAATAATTATACCCCGCACGTTTCTTAATTTTAAAAACCATCCATCGAGTATCAGGAGGAAGTTGTTTTCCGTGGAAAAATTCATCTTTTCCTGTTGCGTGACTAAAGATATTGTTGTCAACAGATGGGTCAGAAAACTCTGGATTTGTTGAAATTTTTGGCATAACACCTTGCCATATATCAGCTAAGTCTTGTGCATCGAGATAATGATTAAACTCGAATATATACATTGCAAAAGGATTAACTCTTGTCCTCCCACTATCATACGTCATAAAATCAATTTCTGGAGGTAGCACGTAATCTCCTGCAATAGACATCATTTTTGTTATTGACTCACTTGGTTTTTTATTACCTTCTTCATCCACGGGAATACTTGACAAGTTACCGTTTTTATTTGCCTCATACCATTTTTTATAAAAATCAAATGTTCGAGTTTTAATTCTGAAAAAGTTTCTATCTAAGACAGATGTTGTTTCTGCATACTTTGAACCTTTTCCATGTGGATTTGGAGAGTAAGGAATTGCAACAATAGCTTCACTGATTTTTTTAAGATCTGCTATTTCTCCGATTTTTCTTAACTGCGGAGTGTCAAAGCATTTTTCCACAAGAGAGCCAGATCCCGCACGTAGACCGTCTTTAAATGTCTCCTCAATTCCAAAAGTTACACCATTACTGGAGGTTAGAATTTGACCATATCCACTCCACATTCCGCGACCGAATTGTTCAACACGTGGTTGATTACTAAAATCAAGGACTGGTGTTTCCATTTTAGGGCTAATAATCCACCGATTTCTGTTTTCTGATGGATCGTCAACAACTTCTAATAAATCTCCATTTTCATTAAACCTAGACTGCTTCTCAGTTAAGACGCCAAATAAGTTTAACGATGAGCTGATTTGCATTGCGCCCTTTTCTGCTGGATATTCAACTCTATCCTTAACAGATACCTGGGCATACGCTAAAGATGCACCTTGATTGAATAAAGTTACATCTGGATACAAGGAGCTAGTTAACTTTGTAGTGCTAACATAAAATGTTTCCCACAGATTAGGATCACCAAATTTAAACATTGTTTGTGCCCCGTTTATGGTATCTCTATCACCAACTCTTGGATTGCCATTAGGATAAGATGTATCCGCTTGTGTTGTTTGGCGAGATATTTGATATTTTACAGTTCCAGCATCATCAACATCTATTCTAAACCAATTATCTGTATTATAAACAACTGAAGAAGTTAACACCGATGAGCCATTCTCCCAGACGTACACTCGACTTCCGCCTGTGACTGCATCAGATGAGGCTTGAATTGCAAAATTAACATCTGGGTAACTTGCGCTTGCTGATGGATTGTCGTTTAATCCTACAAAAACATCTTTATTTTCTTGCAAGATTTGCCATTCTAAAAACTGACCGCCAGTTACTGGAAGATCAATGGACGAAGATGCTCCCACATCCCACGCACTTGAGGCGCTTGTTTTTCTTAATGAAAAATATTCCGCTGTTGTTGAACTAGAGCACTCAAAAACGGCAGTTCCAGATCCTGAAACAGACCAAGGGACGAAAACGGCTCTTTTTTGTATTTTTGTAAACTTGTCGTGCAATTCTTTATTTTCGTAGACTACTGAGGCTTTCTCAAACAACTTTTTATAACTAAAGTTTCCTTTTTCGTCTTCCTCATCGGCAACGTATTTTATAGTGGCTTTAGCTTTTCCATAAAAGTAGGGAGGTGTGTATTGGGCATAAAGAGGATCACCTGCATTTTCTTCAAACATCCTTTGTCCATATTCAGGCATTGTGTCATAATAGACGGAACAACTTGCGTTGAATAGTTCAGCTTCCCCAATTCCGCCAGTAACGGGAGGTCCAAAAAATTGACCATTATAAGTTCTATATTGAGTTATGCTAGTGGGGTGCCCATTATTAACCTTGTTTAAGTAATCGTCAATCATGACGACATTGTTATCTTTTTCTAGGGTGATATCCATATAATAAGCTGTACCAGAAACAAAAGATATCTCCTCTTGTCTTTTTGATGTTATTGACTTTAGTTTTTCTTCGTCCAAGAAAAAACGGGCAGTTTCAGCTAAAAAGTTATTTATTCCAAGCCTATAAAGATTATATTTGTCAGAGCTTAATGCTTTGGTTCTAGCGTCCTCATTCACATATACAAATGGAATTCTAGGTGATTGAAAAGCTCTATGTGCAGTATTAAACACTGAGTTGGCGTATTGATTTACGCCTGTATATGTTGGATACAATAAGTCCATTTTTATACCCTCTTGGTCAGCAGTTCTGGTAGGGATGCCAATGTTGCTTAACGGATCTAAAATTGATTCAAAGGGTATTCTGTAGTTTGATTCATTTGATAAAGCTATTCCAAATGTGCTAGCTGCTCCTGGTATCTGTGCGGAGAAGCTAGAAGTATATGCAGCCCAATCAACTGCAACACCTGATTTAATTGTGTTGTATAAAATACCTGGTGCATACCAAGGTTGAAGCATCGCTTGAACCGATAGTGCGCCTGAGTTTTCATACTCTGAACTAATTGAAGAACCATTTTCCCAGCCAAGTCCACTAATATGAGGACCAACCGACTGTGAAAAGAGGGAAGCAACCTGTAGTGACCTATGGGATGGATAAAATCCATTATATGGCAGCAATTTTTTAACTCCGTTACAGGTTAATGTTATTCTTTCAAGATTTAAGTCACTAGAGAATTTGCCAAAATATTCTTGAAAATCTGTGTTAGAATATTCATTGAAAAAACTTTCATTGAACAATCTTTCCCTGTTGTCTTGTTCCTCTGTGTCTGCACTGGAAGTAATGTTCGCCCCATTTAATATTAAAAATTTGTCATTATTTTTTCTAAAGTTAAATTCAGAATAATAATTCATGTGATCTGAAATTTTAAATTCTGGAATGATTGTGAAGTTTTGTGCTAATTTGCTAATATCTTGCGTATAATTATCATATGAATCATACCAAGGCTCTTTATTAGACAGCTCAGACGTTCTCCAAGCAAGCTTATTTAAGGATGCAGTTTGGGTATTTCCAAGTGTCACAGATCTATGATAATAATATGCAGAGGCTGTTGGGTGGAAAGTAGTTTGGTAAGCCCACGAGCCTTCTGTGGAAGATCCAGAAGATATCCCAATATACCCCGCAATCGTTTGCCAGTTTGCTGAATTAAGCTCACCAGTATCTGGAAAAAGAGAAATAATAGTAGACGAGCTAGAGAGAAACTGAGTAGTGTTACTATCGGGGGGAAACAAGCTTTGTGGAGAGTAATAAGCTTTACCAAAGGAACTGTTAAACCAAGTTGTTTCACAAAATGTAATTGGCGTTCTTCCAAGACCATAAACACTCGTAGCTGCACCATCTAAAAATCCTTGCGAATTCGGAAGTGTGGTAGCGACGTTTGGTATAATCGCTGAAGTTAGAGCAGTTGGAGCTGAAAAAAGATTAATCGGAGTATACTGCGTTCCCTCGAAAAATATTCTACGATTTCTTAACGATTCATTATCTCTCCAGATTGAACGTCGTAAAAGTGGTCCACGATCAATGCCATTTGACCCTGTTGAAAATGATGCAGAACCGTTAGTAATTGTTGCAGTTTCCGCATAATTAACCCTTGTTCTTGTTTGTGCCAAACCTGTCCTTGCATCGCGAGGATAAATGATTTCACCGTAATGATTTTCTAATAAGTTTAGATTTGGTGCGCTGGAAACTTCGTCATAAACTTCTCTGGTATTTGGCTCTTGAAAACTAATATAATCTGAGATGGAGCCAGTGGTTCCTATAGGCTGAGAAAAATATTCTTTTTTATTTGCATATGTGTGAACAAGTTTTGTTTGATTCCCTTCGGTGTCCACCACTGTGCTAACAAGAGGCTTGTTTTTAAAGCTAACAGGTGGTTCAATAAAGTTTCTGAATTCGTCAGGTCTTTTATTAAGATATTGAGCCACTTTACCAGAGCCGCTCCCGTTAAGAAGAGTGATGACAGAGGGTGCTGGTGATACTGAGAGTGTATTATTTTTCTTGTGGTATCTTGGAATTGGTGTTTGTCCAGCTCTTATTTGACTCCACGAAGAAACGCCATAGGGTCCATTTCTGTGCAAGAATAGAGAGTTGGGAACATCTCCATCTGAAATAGATGCTATGTCTGTGTTTTTATAAGTGTTAGTCGAGGAACTTAAGGTATTTGAATCAGGATTTATCGGATCGTTTATAAGAGTATTAAGACCAATAAAATCAACGTAAATATCAGAAGCGTTAACTGAGCTTTGTGAAATAAAGGGCACTGCTGATTGTGTTACTGAAGTTGTTCCACTTGGAATTGTAAAGGGTGTTACGTACCCGAATGTATCACAGACAGACT
>Ga0163109_10001759_pt1 | contig 17082 bp, 18 predicted proteins | sample CRUFie1St13metaG_FD_108704 | JGI IMG/M metagenome (GOLD analysis project Ga0163109, IMG submission 108704) | Marine microbial communities from the Costa Rica Dome - CRUD Field 142mm St13 metaG | ecosystem: Environmental > Aquatic > Marine > Oceanic > Photic zone | place: Costa Rica: the Eastern... | reverse complement strand
ATTAGAAAACTACCCACCGAAGCCTAGTTACACAAATTATTCTAATCTTAGAACCTCTCGCCTACCATTAGAAAACTACCCACCGAAGCCTAGTTACACAAATAAGTCTAATCTTAGAACCTCTCGCCTACCATTAGAAAACTACCCACCGAAGCCTAGTTACACAAATAAGTCTAATCTTAGAAACTCTCGCCCTACCATTAGAAAACTATCTGCCGAAGCCTAGTTATGCTAATAAGTTTAATAAAAAAGAAGAAGTAGATTACCTCTTCTTTTTTTAGAGTTGTTTGTTAAATTCTCGAGAACCAGTATTCGAGGAGATGTGTCCCTGTAAGGTATGAGAATACCTTACTATTGGTTATATAGACAAGGAAGAGCAGTTGTTTACATACCGGGTTATAGTAGTTTTTCCCATAGACTAGTTCCATTATTAGTTGGAATAACCCACTGTTTTCTGAACAGTATTTAACATATAAATTAAGGGCAACATAGTTAGCCACATGGCAGGCTACTATTATTATCAATAAGCGACCTAATCTAGTGCTTAGAATTTTATAAATGTACTTTGCTATACGCTTAGACCACCCTAGAAGAAATGCTAACATATTTACTAGGAGACCAATAACGTAGCGAGTACGTTTTGTATTTCGGTAAAATTTACCGGACATTGTTGTTAATGCGTTAGAGGTTTGTTGTATCATAATTTCTGCCCGCCGGCGAAAAATTTAGGTAATCTAAATGAGATCATGTTGAACATATGTCCGATGACAAATTTCGAAATACTCGAACTCAAAAAATAAATTAATATTATGTAAATTAAATTTTAGTTATTTCTTTATTTAATTCTTTTTTTTATCATCTGATGGTTGATTAGCTTTAGCTCGGGTTCTTAATAATTGCTCATTCATATTTCTCGCAGTTGGATTTGGAAACATTTCATTCCAACTTTTTTTAGGTCGTCCACGACCTCTTTTATTGGAAGATAATTCTTGTTCATCTCTTTTACGTTTTTTACTAGTTGAAGGTGTTTTCGTATTCTCTTCAGTTTTTCGCGGGCGACCTTGATTTTTTTTAATACTATCATCTTTACGCGGACGACCAGGACTTTTCTTAGCTGTTTTCTCAACCATATTCAATAACTCGTCTTTTCGTGTACGACCTGGGGTTTTCTTGAGAATAATTTCATTCATATCAAGTAATTTATCATCTTTTCGTGGACGACCTGGACTTTTTTTATCTGTTTTTTCAACCATATTTGATAACTCATTTTTTCGAGGACGACCTGTAGTTTTCTTTAGAGTAATTTGATTCATATCAAGTAATTCATCATCAGGCTTTTCATTGTTATTTAAATTAATAATTGCAGTTAAAATAGTAAATTGATCATACATATTCTTGGGAGTCATATCTTGTAGTTTTGTGGTTAATTTTTGGATTGTTTCTTTGTAAATTAATTCAGAAGTGGAAGGGTTTTCTTTAGATTGGTTAACTTGCTTAGTTAATGCTAACAAAATGTTATCAACAAATTTGATTGCATAAGGAGAACTTAATTTTGAATAATGATTACTTCCAATACTTAATACCAATTCCTTTTTTGAATGCTTGTCAAATTTATTTAAAGTACAATCAGCAATTTGGAAATCTAAAGCAGGTACGATATATTTAATAACTTCGGCTGAATCACCTAGTAATCCAAAATGTAATAATTGTAATTCAGTTCTCATAGGACAAGTAAGTTGATAATGTTGCTCGGGAATTAAGATATCTAACAATTCATACGCTAAAGTTAATCTTTTCGTTTCTGAACATTGCATTAATCGATCATAGTTAGATTTATAAACTTTTCTTACATCATCAGCAGTACTGTTTTTATTTAAAGATTGAAAGTCGAGAATGTTTAAGTGATCAAAGTTAATTTGATTTGATGCGAAATGTACATTTTGTAAGATGTTTATAAACTTTAACCTATTCAACAAAACAGGAGTAAAATACCAAGCACTTTCATATAATTCAAAATTGAAATTCTTTACATTCTCAAAGTTCAGCTCAAAGAAAGTACGAGAAATAAGTTCGTCTTTCTTATTTTCATTCAAATTAAACATGATTTTATCTTCTTTTTTCTCAATCGATAATGAATTCACTTTGTAATCGTACCTTTTTATACCAGCTCTATTTAAATTGACAAGAAATTTCTCCAAGAATTTAGAAAACTCAAAAACGTCTTTTATAGATGAATTATTTGAAATAGTCTCCCAAACTGAAACATTAAGATATTTACGATCCTCCTCATTAAACCAGTTTCCATTAATTCTATTCATGTCTGTTTCTGTAATGTAATACTCCTTAAAATTAAACTCAAAAGTTTCTTCTCTATCTACCAAAATATTTTCTACTAATTCATTCGTTTTACGAATTTGTAAGAAAGAATTATTACTAGAAGAATTTAAGAAAATTTGATAATACTCTTGACCTTTATCATTAGGAATTACAACAAACATATCAACATAACCACCCTTATTTGAAAATGGATTAGAAAAATAGATATCGAATACAAATTGACTCTTCTCCACAAACTCAATATTAAAAGATGAGCGTTGTTCCACTACAATATCTGCACTACCTGGAGATGATGGATTATTATTTGTTTTATTAATATCCATATCTTTTAAAAACATAAATCTCTTTGAATCTGTAGATGGTTGAGAAATATTACAAAAAACGTTTTCATTTTCAAGCAATGCTACTTCACATTTGATGTTTTTAGAGATGTCAGATTTACTTAATTCTGGAAAAATATCGGATTCATTCATGATAATATCAGCAGAAATGATCTTTTTCTCTAAGCGATAGGTATTATAAGATTTCACCAACTCGTCTAGAATGTATAAAAATGCAAATGGAAAAGTCAATTTACCCTCTTTTAATTCGAGTCCAAGTGTTTCTATTAACTTACATTCTTTACAAAGAGAACTCTCCCAATCAAATAAGTTATTCATACAAATTAAATTACCTGAATTAATTACTAAAACAGAACATAATTCAGAAATAATCTTGTCATCAATAGTATCAAGAACTCCTTTTACTGAATCAGCAATATCTTTCTTCTTGTAAAATTTACGAAAGAAATAAGCAAAATAATCACTTGATACATTAAATTCGTATTCATTCATATTTTTTTCAGATGACGCTTCATATTCCTCAATTGAATTAAACTCAAATGAATTAATGTTCTTCTTTTGTTTGATAATGATCTTTGACATTCTAATGTAACTTATTGAATTATGTAAATATATATATAACAACGTTTGTATAATCAAAAATCTTAGGGTTATGTTTCTTTACTTCCTGTCGAAAAATCATATGATCTCATCTGATTTTTCGTAACATAGCGTGTTTGAGAAAATCTCCCTAGTTGAGAGAAAAAGTAATAATTAGATAGCTTTGGTGGGACATAGGCTATGGTGGAGAAAAATCTAGATCTCCGAAAAACTGAAGCTTCCCTCTTCTCATTTTCAGATAAAAACAAAATTTTTTAATATAAATTTGTTAAATACAGTCAAATTTATATAAATTAGTATTGAGTATATTAGTATTATAAAAATTAAATATACTGTGAAAAATACTTTAACGATGTAATCTAAGTCATTATGAGTATATATTTTTTCTATTCTTTGTTTTCGACATATTGGACATAGGAACATACTGTTTTCTAAGAATTCTTTATAGCAATCTTTATGAATATTATATTTGCAATTACATTTACTTAATGATCTTTGTCTTGTTTCTGTTAAACAAATTATGCAATCTAATATAAAAAATATCATTTATAATATGTATTATAATAAAATTACTACTAACGACGATAAATTATTTTATAATAATAAATTAATATCATCTTGTCTTTCAATAAATGAGTATATTAAAAAAGATAGTAAATATGTTGTATTCACTCATAAGAAAACTATAACTAAATACAATTTATTTATTTTCATATTTAATCGAGGTAATAAGTCTGGAGGAAACTACTTTCATTTTCATTTTCACTATCTACAAAAATTATTACCTTTCTTTGAACTAAATAATATCAAATTAGCAGTACCACTAAATATGTTAGACTTTCAAAAAGATATATTATTTAAACTAGTTCCTCCATCTAATATTGAATTCTTAGATATATACCAATATAACTACGAGATTATAAATGCATATACTGGAAATTATATATCTCCTAACTTAATTCCAACTCAATTATTTGATATCTACCAAAATCTAGGTTCACAATATATCAAAGCTATAAAAAATGAAAATATAGTCTTTATAGCAAGAAAGAACTCAAATCAAAATGCAGGCAAAAATAGATATATCATAAATAATAATGAGTTAGAAGAATTTATAATAAATAATAAGATTATTAAATACTATTTTGAAGATAAAAATTTAGAAGATAAATTAACTAGCTTAATTAATTTAAATCCAAAAATTATAATTATAGAAATTGGTTCAGGAATAACTAATTTCCTATTTATACCAAAACAATACTTAGCTAATATAAAATTTATATTCATAGATCAAAAATGTTGGTTACTAAAGAAATCTAGAATATATGATATAATTAATAAATTAGAATTAAATCATGATATAATAACTTGTATTAATGAAATTCAAGATTATGTAGATATACAAAATAACCCATATTATATAAATTTGGATTTGTTAGAAGAATATCTATTCTAAAAAAATCAATAAAATTATATAAAAAGATAATTACGAATATATTTATATATAATTATGAGCAATTTATATAGACTTATTCCTTTAAGAGTTTTAAGACGAACTCCTGGTGTTTCTTTTGATGAAATTGTTCCTTCAGATATACCAAGAATTCATGGAATAGATAGAGTAATTCATTCTGCTAATAGTATTTCCCCAGGTCCTCTTGATGATGTTAAAAGACCTTGGTACATGCATACAAATCAAGATGATAATTTATTAGTTTTACAAGGAACAAGATATATCGATATTTATAATCCTAAAGATAAACAAAGTGCATCTTTTATAATTACTCCTGATAAAGTTTATAAAAATGAAAAATTGTATTATAATGGTCCTGCTATGGTCGTTTGGCCAGCAGGAATTTTTCATAGAATTATTAGTGGTTCAGAAGGAAGTATTAGTGTAAATTTTGCTTCAAGAAATTATGGTTTTAACTTAAAAGATAATTTTAATATTTATGATTTAAATAAAGATACTGGTGAATATAAATTATTAAAACAAGGAATTGATGATCAACCAGATTTTTGCTATAAATATCCAAATGATGAAATCAAAAAACTTGTAAAAAGTTAAATAATTTTGTAATATTTATTAAGTTAGATATATTAGAAAATTATCTAAAATAATAGATATGGATGAATCACTAATATATATATTATCAAGTATAAAATTTTATTTTAATTTTTATATTATACTTAATTTTTTGTTAAATGAATATCTAATTTTGAGAATTATTTTATTTATATTATTATCTATAATTTTAATAATTAGTTTAATTATTCATTTAATAAAATCATTTTTCTCTTACATAAATACTTTATACAAAAAACTAACTTCGAAAAATATTATGACATATATTTAATAGAATCTAAATTTTCATATAACCGCCTATATAAGTAAGGAATCATATCATAATAAGGTCCATACGGTATATATACATTTATTCTATTATTAATTACATTTTCATACTTTTTATTATTGAAATTTAATAACTTTCCATATTCTAAATTTTTAGTATTTAAATACTTTACTAAGTCAATAGAATAATTATTATGTGTAGCTATTATATTACAACCATTCTTATTTAGTGATAGTAATTTTATTCCTGTATTATAATTACTATCTGTCTCTATCTTATTTATAAATAAGTTTCCATTTTTACTATCGCTATTCCAATAAGCACCTCTTACTAACTTACATCCTAAATTATTATGATTTTTTAAATCATCCCTTAACTCTGTTATTGAATCCTTCCTATACATCTGATAAGTCTTCAAGATATTACACTTATCCTTATTATGCTCACTTAACAAATCATCCATCAATAATCTATATTTCTTATAATCATTATCACTCTCAGCATCTACTAATATTTTAATGTTCTTTTCCTTATACATACTAATTAACTCATTAATAAATTTTTTGTCATAATTTAAAGATGATAATTTTATTGCTATCTTAAATCTATCATCTAAATGATTATTTATATACTCATATTCGTGAAATACATCAGAATATCTTTTATTCTCAACTGCATAATTAATTACAGGAATTCTATTTTTTGATAAAATTTTCTTCGATAAATTAAATGCATCAATAAATTTATTTCCAGCAATATATCTCATATATCTTACTTTATATAAAAATAATTCTTTAACTAAAATTAATTATAATAAAAGTCCTTTATAATTACCAAAAAATCTAGTAGATTCTTTAGTTTCTACAAATTTACCTTCATAAATTACTTTTGTTTTTCCTTTTATTAATTTACCTTTACCATTTCTATAATTATTATCCCATTTACCTTCATAAATATCACCATTTTTATACATCATTTTTCCTGAACCTTGTTTATTATCTTCAAACCATTCTCCATCATAAATATCTCCATTATTATATATAATCACACCCTTACCATTTTTATTGTCTTCAATCCATTCACCTTTATATTTAAAAATTTCAAATTTTCGATTATAAGGATTAATTAATTCTCCTTGTCCATGTTTTTTATTATTTACCCATTGACCTTTATATAACACTCCATTTTTAAAATGTGCAGTACCATAACCATTTATATTATCTTCAAACCATTCACCATTATAAATATCACCATTCTGATATTCCATAATACCTTTACCATGTTTTTTATCATTTAACCATTCACCTGTATAAACATTTCCATTATTATAAAAATATTTTCCATTACCAGTTTTATTATTTTCGATAAAATTACCTGAATACCTATCACCATTCTTGTATGTAATTATACCAAAACCGTTTTTCTTATTATTTAAAAATTCACCATCATAAATATCACCATTTTTATAAGTCATCATACCATTTCCATTTCTATCATCATTTAACCATTCACCATCATAAATATCACCATTTTTATAAAACATTTTACCTTTACCATTTTTTTTATTATTTAACCATTCTCCTTTATAAATATAAATATTATCATCCTTATATGTAAATTCGCCATAACCTGAAAATTCACCATTTAAAATAGATCCTTGATAAGTAAAATTTGAATGATTTAATTTAATATCATCACTGGTTATTATTTCATCATTATCTTTATATTTCAAAATTAAATTATCTGAATAAAATTCTTTTTTAATTAAATTATCCTCTTTCCATTTGTTAATAATTTTTTTAACAGTAAAATTATTATTTACATTATGATTATTAATATATTCATTTGTTAATGGAGATTTATTACTTGTTTTAAACCATTCTAAAATATTATTTCTTTCGTAAGTGTGTCCATCATCAATTATAACAGGATCTATCATTAATTCATGACTAATTGGACAACACAGATCTTGTGGATAATCAGTACTCTCAACAACAGCTATATTACTCATTTTTAACCTAATTATTATTTTAACAGGTAAATTATAAAAAATTCAATTTTTAAACTGTTATAATATAATTATTGAATTATTTAAATATATTACAAAGTTTTAGTTATTTAATAAATAATTATCAATCTTTTGTTATATATAAAATAATAAATTTTACTTTTTAATTTCCATATTACTCATCAGTTCATTTAAAGTCGTAATATTTCTAATATTATCTTTCTTTTCTTTTATTATAACTAAATAATTTTTGTAAGCATTATTTATACTACTAGCAGACCATATTTTATTTCTTTTTTTCAATCCTAAACAATTAAAAAATTTTGCAATATCATTAAATGAATAAACTTAATATTTAAAATATAAATATTTTATTTAGAGATGAAAATAATAATACAGTTCTTGATTTATCTCAAGAAAATAGTTATTTAAGAGATACCTTTTTAGATATAATCAATAAAAAATGAACTGAAAATAAATAATTATAACATATAACTATCTCTCTTCACAAACTTGTTTGACTGAATAATTATATCATTTAATTCTTCACTTAAATTATCGTCTTTTTCCATATTAGTCATCTTAAAACCAGTTAACTTAAAGACAGAATTATCCTGAATCACTACACTACACTTTAACATAACACATTCACCTTCTTTCAACTCTATCAAATCTAACCTCCTTACTAACTTATTATCCATACACTCCTTCATTCCAAATTTTACATTATTTAAATTCATATCAATATCCGATATCTTGAAAAAATTACTCTTTTTCTCATTAGTTATCTTACTTATTAATTCTTTGCCTAATTTAGTTTTTAAACCATGCCACCTAATCGTTTTTTGATACAATTTTCCATTATTCTTACTTAATACCTCCCTTTTCTCACTATCAGTTAATAATATCGATAAATGATAAACCTCACCTACCTTAAACTTACTATTCTTATCAAACTCGTCATCCATAAATTCGGTTCCTTCTAAGTCTAGTTCATGATCATGTCTTACTACTAATGATGGTTCGTTAAATACTTCATTATCTCTATGAACCCAATCAAATTGTAATTTTGCATCATGTTCATGAAATACATTTGGTCTTTGAACTAATCGTAAATCAAAACATTGAGCAACATTACTAACAATTTTTTCAAATTCGGAAACATTCATATCAGGAGTAATATTATTAATACCGATTTTCATTGCTAAAGTAGCTGCTTTCATTAATTTAGAATTACTAAAATCAGGATTATTAATTTTGATAGTGTCACCTATTGATACAATATTGTTATCAATATGACACGCCATTTCAATTCTTACAATATCATCGTCTTGTAATTTATAATCATTGTCTAAATCAAAAGTATTATGTGCAACAATTTCATTAACTGAAATACAAGTTGGTAGTACAATTGATTTTTCTAATTTTTTTTTGTTAAACATTTTAGATAATTTATTATTAATCATTTCATCACATAATCTACAAATAAATGAAATATTATATTTTTCATTACATAAATTCTTACAATCAACTAACACTTCGTTTAATACTTTTGATGCTTCTTGATATTTGTTAAATTTACTTTGTTCCATTACTTAAATAATAAAATCTTTATTTAAATAATTTTAGTAAATATAACTTTTTTTAATCTCTAAGTATACATTAAAATAAATTTTATTATATAGGTCTGAATCATAAACACTTTTATTATCATATTGAGAATCATGAAAAAGGAAGTTGTAATTGATATCATCTAATTGTAAATTATTATACAAAATATTATAATGAATACTTCTTTCGTAAATTAGTTTATCAAAATCCTTATCCTTTATATCAGTTACATCACAATATTTTTTATGAATTGAATTATATTTTAAATCAAAATTATTTATGTTATTTTTTAAATTAGGATAAAAATTTTTATAATCTTTATATAACTTATCATAAAAATTTAAATTATCTAATAATAACTTTTTCTTCTTATTGTAATATAAATCATGATAATATAATTTATGCAAATTTATATAATCTTTAGATAATATGTAATTATGAATTAATATATTAGTATCGTTAGAATATAATTTTGTGAAATTACTAATTAAGTTTTTTCTTAACATTATTTTTTTTTATATTAATATTTTTTTAAATATCTTCTCTTTTACCTTGACCGTATATAGTATTTAAATTTATACTCCCAGTTAATACTTTATTCAATTTTCCTACTTTTAATTTATTATTCTTTAATAATGTATCAACAAATGTAAAATCAGCATTTATTTCAGCCGGCCAAAATGACTTATATTTACTATTATAGCAAAATCCACAACTAGTTATATTACCTTTCTTAATTTCACCTTTCTTAGGTCCAATTATTTTATCCGCCCTCAAGTAATCCCATACTAAAAATATGTCTTCTTCTAAATAATCATTTATATATTTTAGAGCATTATCATGAATAATTTTATCATCATCATCTAAAAAAATAACATAACCATCATGTACTTCATTCAATAAATGGTTGCAATAATCATTGTAATGGTATTTATTATTATTATGTATTACTTGTATAATTTCATGATCTAAATTTTTATTAAATAATTCTTTTATGATGTATTCCTTAGTATAATCATTATCATAAGAAATTAATAATTTCAAATTGTTGTAATCTTGTTGTATAATTGAATTTATATTATGTGAAAAACATTTAGGTCGATTGGAGGTTCGTATTAAAATATTAATTTTCTTATGGGGAGTTTTGGATGAGTAATTATTGATTAAAGAATTTCTGTTATCTGAGATTAGTTTATTTTTTTTAATTTTTTGTTGCATCATTTCTTTGCTACAAATTCTTCCTTCCCAAGCGCCGTATTTAATATAATGTGAGTGAAGTTGTTCGTCAGTTAAGTTTATTAAATCAAAATATAATTCTTTATAGAAAGAGTAATCCATATAATAAAAAATATATTTTATATTTGTAAATAAAAAATATTATTTAATTTCTAAAATTATAAAATTTTTATTATATATATATAATGCCGTTATATGATATTTTTTGCTCATTAAATAAAAAACAAAAACAATTAGCAATAAGAAATCCTCATACATTACATTTTTTTTGTTATTATGATAATATTAAAATTATACAAAGTGATGATAATTATTCTAATGGATATAAATATTTCAGACATATCACTAATAAAATTGCTGAATCATTTAATATAAATTACAATTTAGTAAAAAATATTTATTTTCAAAATAGTATTAAAATTAAACTTGATGATAATTTTCCTAAATTGTATTATCAAGATAGACGACAACGACCAACAACAACATTACACGTTGGACAAATCAAACTTTTTGCTACTACTTTACAATTCCTAACTAATTATATACCTAAAAATAAAGAAACTCATATTCTTTATCCTGGCTCTGCTAATGGGCAAAATATACATTTCCTTTCAAAATTATTCCCTAACTGTTATTGGTACCTTATTGATCCATTACCTTTTTATAAAGAATTACATAATAATAAAAACGTTTTATATATTGAAAACAAATATTTTACCGATGAAGATGCTAAATACTTTAAAGAAAAACTTAAAAATAAATTTACAATTTTTATCTCCGACATACGTGTTAGTGATATTAATGACCAACGTGAAGAAAGAGAAGTTAGAGCATATGATGATCAAATTAACCAATATAATTGGACTAAAATATTTAATGCTGATGTCAGTTTTCTTAAATTTAAAATACCTAGATTTAAAAATCAATACACATATTTTGAAGGTGAATTGTATATACAACCATTTGCACCTGTAACTACAACTGAATCAAGATTAGTTTGTAAAAAAAATGCTAAAGATAAAATATATAATTTAAATGATTATGAAGATAAATTTTATTATCATAATAGAATTTTAAGAGTATGTGATTATAGCAAACTACATAATTATAAATACAAATATTTTTGTAATTGTTATGATTGCTCACTTTTTTTCATTATTTTAGAAAATTATATTAAAAAATATAATCCTAATTTATCTATTTACATTTTGATAAAAAAAATTTTTAAATATCTAAAAAATTATCATAAATTTAAAGAACATTATGATTTTATTATTCATAATATTAAATAATTTTTGTAAATTCAACGCTGAATAAAAATTGACATATTGAAATAAATTTTAATGAATAAAATGAGAAAAATGAAGTGAATTTAATTTTGAAGATTTAAAGAATTATTTATTAAAATAGTTATGAGTGATATTTGGATAGATAAATATAGACCTAAAAATATCAAGGATATAATAGGTAATACTACAAATATTGATAAAATAGATAAATGGATTAAAAATGAAAGGAATAATATGAGTTTAGTAATATCAGGATATCATGGTATAGGTAAAAATTTAATAGTTCGAAAAATTTTAGAAAAGAATAATTATAATTATAAATGGTTAGATTATAAAGATGAAAAAGGTAAAAGTTTATTTGAGGATTTAGTTAATTGTTTTACTGGAGAAAATTTAATTTTGATGAATTCAAAAAAAGAGAAATTTGTGTTAGTAATTAATGATGTAGATAAAATAACATTAAAAAATGAGAAAGCTAGAATTAAAGATTTAGTAAAATTAAATCATACTAAAAAATATTTTCCAATTATTTTTATATCTAGTTTATTACATAATAAATTATTAACAGATATTTTAGAATTTGGTGATGATATAAAATTAAAACAACCATCGAATATAGAATTATTGAAGTTTTTAAATAAAATTGTAATAAACGAAAATATTAATATCAAAGATGATAAAGTTAAATCAAAAATAATTAAATTTTGTCAGAATGATGTAAGACGATTAATTTTAATTTTGTATGATTTAAAAAATAGTTTTGATGTAGAAGACGAAATTAATGTAGATTTGATTAAATATTTCATAAATAATTCTGAAAAAAAATGTAAAGATGTAAGTTTATTTGATTCATCTAAAACTTTAATAAATAAATATAGTAATATAAACGATAGTTTATCGCTATATAGAGTAGATAAAGTATTAGTTCCGTTAACAATACATGAAAATTTTACAAAATCTATATTTGCAAAATATAGCGAAAATAGTATATATTTAGATATATTAAATAATGTAACAGATTCTATTTCAAAAGGAGATGTTATAGAAACTAATATTTATACAGATCAAAATTGGTTTTTACATGATATTCATGGTTTTTATACTTGTGTCAAAACATCATATAATATAAATAAACATAGCAAGTTAAATAAAGATATGTTTTATGATATGCGATTTAGTTCAGATTTAAATCAAACATCTTTAAAAAATATTAATAAAAAACAAATATCTAATTTAACTAAAATATTTCCCAATAAATCATTTAATGATATAATAAATTTAAATAAAATTATTTTTAATTTAGTAAAAAATGATAAAATGAAAGAATTATATAATATAATGAAAGATTATGATAATAATATTAAAACTGTAGAAAATATTATTAAAATAGATAAAACTATGTCTAAAATTACAATATCTCAGAAAAATAAAAAAATATTTAATTCATTTGTAAAAAATAAATCTTAATAAAAGTCATCTCCTTCATAATCAGAATCATCTTTATGCTTTTCATAATACTTTTTTTTCCTTTTCTCTTCTTTTTTTCTTAATCTTTCTTCATTTTCTTCAGCATAAATTTTGTTCATCTTATCATTTAATTCCTTTATACCTTCACTAGATTTTACTTTATCTAATGGTTTTGACCAAATAGACCTTTGTGGAGTATTATTAAATACAACTGGTTTAACTAAATCTGGAAATTCATTTTCTTTTTTAATTTTTAGTTCTTCTAATTGTTTTTCTAAATTATCTTTTTTAGTTTTTGACATATATTTTCCACTATTTAATGTGTTTTTAATTTCTTCTATTTGAACAGATAAAGGTTTTTCAGGCACTTTAACTTCTTTTTTTTGAATTTTTGATTTATCATTATTTTTTTTATTAAAAAATTTTTCGAAAGCATTTTCATTATTGTTACTGGGGTTATTTCTCCAAGACATCTTTAATAAAATAATAATAAATATTTAAATATATTACAATTCAATTTTTTTATAAATATATATATATATATGGTATATAAATATAAAATTAATTATAATAATAATCTAATTGGTGGAGCTAAAAAACCAGATCCAACTGTTCAGCAAAGTATTTTTAATCCTCAAAAGTTGAATTATATGGAACCATCTAAAACTACTCTATATAAAATACCTAAAGGAACAATTTTATATCACGGATCTTTAACAAAAGAAGCATTTAATCCGTATGATATAAGATTAGGAGATGATCGCTTAGTTTCTTATTTTTCTCCAAATAAAGCTTTAGCTGCAGACTATATAGTAGGATGTGCTCTTTATCCTACTAAATCTGGATTTTTACATAAATTTAGAGTTAAAAAAGATATTGAAAAAATTTTAATTGTTTCAACTCACGATAAACAACCTCACTGGTCTTTAGAATTTTTAGAAGATAGTTTTTGTTCTAGAAAATTTAGAATTCAACTAGATGGTATTGGTTTTTTCTTTCCTACAGGTATTGAAGATGAAACTTATGATAATAATCAATATTTTGATTCTGAATTTGCAATATGTAACCCTGATGAATATTTAGAATATGTATCTACTCAACGATGTGTTTCTGCTAGAAAATTAAGTAAAGAGTATCATTTTTCTAAATAATTCTTTAAAATTTCTAATCAATTTAGCTAAATAAATTAATTAATTATATTAATCCCATTATCTTTAATATAAATAGTTTTTTCATATTGTGCTACCATACTTTTATCTTTAGTTTTTAAAACTGGATATTTTGTAATATGATTACTCTCAGGAATTTCAAAATCAAACCATCTAGGACAAAAAGCTAACGTACTTCTATCTTGAAATATTTTATCCAAACTTTCATTATCTGAAAAATTATTAACATTTTTTTGTTCAATCATATAATGATTACATTCTTCTGATTTATAAATTAAACCATCCCCAGTTGTCGGAAAAGTTTCAATTGCAAAAATTTCTCCTTCTAACATCCTTTCTTTATAATTAATTTTTATATTAGGAACAGCTTTATTAACATGAATTATATACGGTGCTATATTATGACCACATAAATCATAAATAGATTTAACTTTATAATTTTTATTATCAATAATTATTTCTTTACTTTCGATATATTCTTGGATTATTTCTCCAATATCACCTAGAACTACATCAGGACCTGATTTTTTTATAGCTAAATTAGTTGCACCAATGCTTATATCTATTAGTTCATTATATTTACCACTAGGACACCATGAAAAAGCTCCATCTGTTATACATCCATTAATATGAACACCAAAATCAATTTTTATAATATCGTCATTATTTAAATATGGGTTATTATTTAAGGAAGGAGTAAAATGAGCTGCAACGTCATTGATTGAAATTCCAACAGGAAAGGCTATTCCCGCTTTTAGTGGGTTATTTTTATCGTATTTAGTTAAAGTTTTAATATTTTCTTCAATAAAGGTTGTAATATCTAATGCTGTTTTAAAATTATGGTAATTTTCTTTAATTTTTGTTTGAATAATTTTATGAATTATTCCAGATTTTTTGAAATCATTATACATAATAATTTCAATAAATAACTATTTAACTAATTTATTTCTATACTTTAATGATAAATTATTTAACTTTTCTAACTTTTTTAAATCAAATAATTCATTCGATATTTCATAAACTTTCATTAAATGACCTAAACCTAGTTGATTTATTAAAGGTTTTTTTGGATTAAACATATTTGTCATTTCTTTTATTTTACGATCCCATTTATCATTAAATAAGTTATCATAACAAATTCGCAAAAAAGAATGAAATCTTCTAACTTTTAAATTATGTTTTTTACTTAACTCAGGTAACTTTACTTTTACATTTTCTAATATTTTGTCTTTTAATTTTTTCTTCTCTAATTCTGATTTTTTAGCTAACAAGTCAAACCATTTTGGTTTACCTCGTTTTGTCCATTTATCACTTTTACACTTGAAATCAACATAAACATATCTAAATGCTGTTATATCATCAAAATATTCACCATACACTTTTACATTGTTTGTAAATTTTATCTTAGTCTTATTTTTCTTTTTAATCGATTTTGGAAAATTATTCTTAAACCATAAAATAACTTTTTCACATTTATGCTCATCTTTTTCAAATCTAAATTTATACTCTTTCAATAATTCTTCTGCTAAAGATAAACAATACTTATAGTTATTTATACTAGAAGAAGCCCATATATAAGGAGCTAAGGTTTCGCTTATTAAAGAATTTTTTTTATAAGGAGGTGTTTTCTTTTCAAAATTATGATGTATTTGAGATAATATTTGTAATATTTCTATTAAAATTTTATTAACATGTTTATCACAATAATATTGAGCACATAATTTAGGATCTTTATCTAAATAAAAAAAATTAACCATATAATATATTATTATAATAAACCTATTCTAAATTCACAATTATTAAAAAATTCTTTATTTTCTATATTTAATAAATCACCATATTTGTTAATAAATCTAAAAATAAATTCTCCATGAGATACAATTGCGATATTTTCACATTTTTCTTGATTAATTAAATTAAATAATTTAACTAATCTAATTTCTACTTCTTCATCTGATTCTAAATTATTATTAATTTCATCTATACAAAACTCTATATTACTAAAATTATCTCTTTTTTCTTGTATTGATCCACAATAATCACAATTATTTTTAATAACTTCTCTTATAAAATCTACTGATATAAATTTAGTATTTTCATCAAATGAGTTTAATGCTGTTTCAATTGTTCTAATTAATGGTGATACATAAATTTTATCAAACTTAATGTCCTGTAACTTCGTCTTAAGTTCTACACATTGTGATAACCCCTTTTCTGTTAATTTCGGATAAAATAAACTGTAATTATCTAAATTATGATAACCTTCTCCATGTCTTATAAAATAAATTCTTTTCATCTTTTATAATTACTTCTTTAACTAATCTTTATGTGATTTATTTTTATCTAACCAATCTTGAAATATCTTAATTGCTTCTTCCATATCTTTATTTTTATGAGGATGGTTTTTTGCTCTACCAATCATTGTGGAAACAACACTTTTTTGATATTTAATCGGTTGATTTTTAATTTTATCAAGTGTGTAAATTGCTTTTTCTTTATTTTTAAATCCCAATCCAGTAATAGTAGTTTTAGGATCATAATCTGAATAAAGAGACAAATTAGTTTTTGGCTTATAATCACTCATAGGCATTTTATCAATAATATCAAAAATTTTCTTAGGATAAATTTTATTAAAATCGAAAGATGTTACACCATCAAAGCCAATTAGTT
>Ga0163109_10001758_pt1 | contig 17083 bp, 11 predicted proteins | sample CRUFie1St13metaG_FD_108704 | JGI IMG/M metagenome (GOLD analysis project Ga0163109, IMG submission 108704) | Marine microbial communities from the Costa Rica Dome - CRUD Field 142mm St13 metaG | ecosystem: Environmental > Aquatic > Marine > Oceanic > Photic zone | place: Costa Rica: the Eastern... | reverse complement strand
TGTTGTTATTTGTTCAAAGTGTGGTTTAGACCAACTTTCTGCTGATTTAAATACTCTATCACTAAATCTATCTGATGTATCTTCTACACCCCAACAATAATCACACTCGACTGGTCTTTTACCAGTTAACATTTCTCGTCTACGAAGTTTTTTATATTGTGTGTTATGTAGAGCACTCGGATTTCTTTTGATTTCGTTTTCTGAAATCTTATGTGTTCTGGGGTGGTGACAACTATGATTGTGTCCTGTTTGTAGTTGAAGTGTAACTTGTGTCCATTTTGCTAAACACATACCTGGACCAATTTCATTCAACTTGTTTTCCATATCTACATAGATAGGATTATCATAATTAGTTCTTATTTTTTTCTTAGCCATTAAAACCTTACATTAATTAACTTGTGTCTATTATAAATAGTATCGATACTATGTATCTTATATTTCATTTGTCTTAGTCCAGAGTTATCGATATCAACTTTACCTTTTTGCATTTTCTTTCTATAAAGGATTTCGTTCTTTGATGTTTGTTCTACATCTCCTTGAAACTGATTATTAATTATTCCCTCGTCGTCGTGATACATACACTCCATAGTTCCGTATCTTCTGTGTGGCGCTGGACTATCTTTAATAACTTCTTTGTTTCGTAAAAATCTAATATTACGATTAAATATCAATCCGTGATTTCCAAACTCACTTAAATCTTTAACGATATCTCCTTTACATCTACGACAACCTTGGTCACAACATATTGATTTAGTCATATCGTAATGTAAAACTAAGTCATCATATGCGTTCCACATCTTTACTTCTGCTATTTCTCCTTTAAAGAATTTTTGTCCTTCCCAAGCAAGTGGGTCATTACAACCAATCCAGAATGGATTATTAGCATATCGTTTTAATTTTTCTTCATATGATATTGTTGATTGTTGTATACCGAACTTTTCTCCTAAATCTTGGTCGTTGATTTGAAAACTGATTTTCTTATTGTCTTTGTCGTGTATCAAACTAACTTTTGTCCAATTGTTTTGATACCTTCTTCTCCAACGATAAATGTGTTGGTTTTTCCAATCCCACATTGAAGTTGCAAATGCATTTGAATTATTATAGTCAATTCCGAAGTCATATCCTAATTTAGATAAGATTGGATATTTTAAGTATTTGTTATTACCTTTACCGATTAAATGTTCTGGGTCTTGTTCTGGTATTTCTGGTTTACAAATGATGTCAATTCTGAAACTATCCGTAGGTATTCGTCTAAGTTCTCGTGAAGGATTTACCTTAATGTGTGTAGATTTTCCGTCCAAAGATAAAACCATTTTTTGTTTTATTTCTCCAAGTGTTTCTTGTTTAAAGTATCCTTTTTCTACACATCTCCAATATAAATCATCATCTTCCATACCCCAACCAACATAGTCGGTGTTGTATCCGTTGATTCTTTCAAATTGCTCTGCTGTGAATATTACTACCCCACCAAAGTATTCTGTATCTCGTAAAGTATAACCCCATTGCGATAACCAAGTTGCTATATGTTTTGGTGAATCTCCTGGGTGTCCATAATAACAATCATCATAAGGTAACATATCAACATCGTGGAATGCGAAATAATCACACCCGTCTTTCTTTGCTTGTAGATATGCTATGTTTTTAGTTCCACTTCTGTGAAACTTTCCGTCATCAATTTGGTGTCCTACATAACAAGTAAAATCAATACCTTGTTTACCTAAAAACTCTTCTAAGTGTGGTATCAACCTGTTCAGATGATTAAAACGAACTCCGTCTCCACTATCTCTGTATGGTATGCATATTCCTAACTTCATAACTTTACCGAAATAAATGAATATTTTCCTTGACTTGTTGATGAAACTTTCGTATATTTAAGTGTCGATAGTCCGTCTTTATCGAGATTAGTTTCGTTGTTTAAAATTTCATTATAAAATCTTAACTGATTTAGTCGTGTTGATTCAGATTTCCAACCACCCTCTAAATATCCTTCAGATTTATGATTAATCATTTCAAATGTAGATTGTCTTCTGGCGGGAATAGATATGGTTTTTGATTGAATATCTTGTATGGTTTTTGGAATTGATTGATATGATTCTGCGTCATACTCGTTCTTTACCAAGTTCAATACTTTACCTGTATCGTATTTATAATCTTCATCTAATTTGATATGTTTGAAATCATAGTAAATTTTTAAATTCTTTGAACTATTGTATTGTTCGTAACTATTCAATAAACTAAATCCTTGTGATTGATGGATTTCTTGAATTTCATTTCGTTGTAGTGGTTTATTCCAATAAGCAAACTCATTAATAAATCCACGAAAACTTTTTCTATCACCTGCTCTATTGTCTGCTATCCCAAGATAAAAGTCTAATTTATTTGTATCCAAAAACTTTCTTCTTAAAACTTGTTCTCCTACAAGGTTTCCATCTTGATACATCATTAGAGTTCTATTTGACCTATCGTAAGTTATTGTAATGTTGGTGTATTGTGGATAAGAATACTTTGATGTAATTTGATGACAATTCTCTTTACTATCCCAATATTCAAATTTGTATCTGTTAAAAGAATTGTATGCTATGGTTGTGTCCCAACCTGGAATACTAAACACACAATACTCATCAAAGTCCTTTTGGTATTCCGGTATAATATCTTCTGGTCTGAATGAAATATGTAGAGTAAAATCTTTATTTAGTTCAATTATATTTGGACACTTAACATAACTATAATCTCCGTGTAAATATAATCCTGATGTATTAAGTTTTGGAACATCATAAGTTTTGGTATCGGTAAAAATGTTTTGTTCTGTTAATCTCATTAACAAATCATCATCTTCAAATCCCCAACCCCAATATTCGTTGGAATAACCATTTACCTTTTTGAATAAACCGATTGGAAACATCGTTACACCACCGAAGTATGTATCGAATATTTCTCTATCTGAATTAGTAAATCCACTGGCAAGGTGAATTGGAACATCTGAATAAGAATAATCTACATCTACTGGCAACATATCTACATCGTGAAACACGACATAATCACAACCTTTTCTGATTGCTTGTTGGAAACCTATATTTAATAACTTACCACGATTAAATGGCAGGTCATCATTTTGTTCAACCACGATTAATTCATAATCTTGGTCTTTCAAATAAGATTCAATAGATTGTTGAAACTTACGAAGATGTCCCGGTCGCTTACGATATGGGACAATTACTCCAAGTTTCATTATTTATCTTCTTTTTTTCCGTATTTTTCGTAGAATTCGGACAAATACCATTGTGTTCTATTTGACCATTCTTCTTTGTCAATGTCTTCGAACCAAAGTGTCAAAGCATCAAGAACATTAGCAATTTTCTCAAGTGCTTTCACTTTTCTTTCTTCTAACATTAACTCTTTTTTATTTTCTTGTGGCATATTTAAAACCCTTTTATTTATAACTGTATTAATAAATATCAACTTATTTCTAAATTGATACAATTTTTTTTCTAAGCTTTTCCCAATTTTCTAACTGATGATAATTTCCATTACCTAATCGTTGAAACATAAATTCTTCTTTTGTTAAGTCAATCTTAAAATCACTCTTTTCTATTTCGTCATACATTAATTGATATTCTTGTGCAAACGATACATTTGCTTTTGTTTTACTTACTTGTCGTAATCTTTCCAATACTGAATAATCCCATTTAAAGTGGTGAACTTGTGTAAAGTTCTTTTCTATTGGATATCGTTTTGGGTGTTCACTACCCCAAGATGTTGTTCCGTCTGGAAATTCCACATAATGTTGTCCTGAACAAACCTTTACTTTACCTTTCATTAATGTTACTTTGTTTGGACAAGCTTTACTTAATGGATAACGAAAGAATCCTGCTTCTGGCATTTCTTCCCATACATTTGATTCCATAGTGATTTTAGGAAAGTTTCCGTTATCTCCTATTCTATCTACGAAACCACCCGTAACAAATTCATATCCATATTCTTCACACTCCTCAATAATCTGATATGTAGGTTTAGAATATAATTGTAATTCATCATCATCTGCTACTATCCACCAATCCTCTGGTTTCAATAATTTAACTCTATTGTAATGTTCTGTTACTCGTTCCCAATTAAATGGTTCATCAACGATTATCTCGTGTGGTTGTAAATTAAACTTATCTAAAATATGTAAACCTTCTTCTATGATTGGGTCTTTTGAGTGGTGTGCATACAACACTACAAATATCTCGTCCATATGTAAATGATAATGATTTAACATATGATATAACATTGTTGTGTTGTGTCCACAAACCGTAACTAAATTCATACTATCCTATCCTTAAAAAATTCTCCGACTTTCTTTTTTCTTAAAATCGTTATACCTGTTGAACTTGGAAAGTCTTTTTCTATTCCGTAATTAAATAAATTTAATACTTCGTAATCATCTTGTTTGTGTCCGATTAAAAATTTCTTTAACCACTCACTTGGTCCTGACAAATCATAATCCTCGTGTTCTTCAGTTTCGACAAAATTATCTACATAATTTTTATCTGTATCGTGAACCATAATAATTCCATTTTCACTCATAATTTGAGAATACAAATCAAAGTCTTTTTTTATACCTTCGTAAGTATGGTCTGCGTCTATCCATAACATATCAATTTTCATATCTCGTTTGATAAAGTATTCATAGTATGCTTTTTCTGTTGTGGTGTGTAACCATTCAGATTGAAAGTTATTACGATAAAAACTATCTTCATCGGTCCAATCTGGATTTCCGTTTACTCCGTTGACCGCATCTACTAAAATAACTCTTGAATCGTTTATATCAAATCCTTCGTATTTTAAATCAGTAAGACAAGTCCACATTATTCTTGGAACAAAACCATTACCACTTCCCAAACATACGGAAAGTTTTGGTTTGAAAAAATACATCATAGAGTAAAGTATCATTCCGTCTCCCATATGTTTATCCGTAGCACCATGCGACCAACGATAACGAAATTCTTTTCCTGCATTCGTAGTTATTTCTTGTTCTATGTATTTGTGATTGAGTATTGTTGTTTTCATAACCTTTTATATAAATATCATTCAAATTATGTAAAATTGAAAGTAATATCCATATCTGAATTAGTTACTCCGTTATTTGTAAATGAAATTACTGATGTTCCTGTTCCGTCTCCACTTGACGCAACTACTGCTTTGAATGCTAAGTAAATTGTTCCACTTGTAAAAGAAATACCTGTTACTGGAAACGATACAAATCCACTACCACCATTATCAGTTCCACTTGTTCCTGGATTACCACTCGTTGACCAAGCAACCGTTAAAGTTACTGCTCCTGCACTTGTTTGGTCGTTTGATATTGTAGTAGTTCCACTTCCGTTTGCTAATTGTATAGTTCTATCCCCGTCAGTAATGTGTGTATCTCCTAATGAACCTGCGAAAGTTTCATCACCTGGTGCAGTTGTCCACTTTGTTGTTGGATAACTTGGTTCATCATTACTACCTTTGTTGTGAACTAAGAAAGTTTGTCCAATATAAAAGTCATCTGGTTCTACATCTAATTGAACGACTTCATATCCGTCTGGATTAATATGTTGTTGTAATGATGAAATAACTACTTCATTACCTTGTTTATCCATTAGATAATCTCCAACTGAAAAGTTGGGTGCTGTTTGCCAAGTCCAATTTTCACTACCTGCTTGTCTATACAACATATGGTGTTCACCCGTAATATATTCTGAACCACTATTAATATTGTAGTAGTGTTGTGAGAACTCATATAATACTCTCATAACACTTGATGAGTGTTGAGTAAAACTACCCGTTTGGTTAAATGTATCGTTTTTCCAATCACCAGAACTTTCATCAGTAGAACCTTGTAAAGATACTGAAAGTATCTCATCTCCGATATTTAAATCTTCTACATTCACTACACTTCCGTCTGACTTACTAACTTGACTTCCAAACAATAGACAACTTGGAACACCACCATAAGTATCCACTACCTCTATTGATTTAGATACATTATTTGTATTGTAGTTTGTTGCGTGGTCATTAAATCCATCTGATTGTCCGTCTTCGTGAAACTTAACAATTATACTTCCTGATTGGTTAAGTGTTCCTGCAACTACACCACCAGTGTTCGTTATACTTGGTGCCGTTACTGATGCGACATAATCTGCCCCACCAAAAGTTACTCCAAGATTTCCGTCTTTTGTCCAAGTAAAGTTTTCAGTTCTGTTTGCTACCTTAGATGTAAATAATTCTCCAGCGTTTGTAAACTGAACCGTATAATCTTCTGATGTTTGTTCCCAAAGGTATGTAAATCCCGATATACTATCAACCGAGTCAATAGAAAAAGATGACATACTGGTTTCAGTAGATGATGCGTTTTGAGATGCCAACGAAGTATTGGCAGTCGTATAGGAATCAGTTCCGTCAACTGCTCGTTTTAGTTTTCCTAATGATAAGTTTTGATTTGCTGTTTTACTCATACTAATAAATATTACTCGTTATATATTTCAAGTAATCTATCTCTCCATTCTTCTTTATTGTCCCACTTCTTTAAATGTTCTCTTAATGGAAACAAATAATCTCTTCTTTCTTGTAATGTTAAATCACAAATGTTTTTATATTGTTCGTGAAACTCTTCTTTTGAACTTGCTCTAAATGGATAATCATAATCTACTAACCAATCGTGTGCTATAATTGGTATCTTACCCCAATCAACTGCTTGGAATATTGAATATCCAAATGGTTCGTAAATATGTGCTGAATGACTTATACCCCAATCTTGTTTCATAAACATATCGTGTTGTTCGTGTCGATAATTATATACTTTCCATTTAGAAGTATCGATGTTTAGGTTTTTTTCCCACCACATTACATCGGCAGAATCAGTAAAAACTAAACTATCAATACCTTGTAAGAAGTGTGGACATTTACGAGTTTCCATTCTGGCGGCGTATCCTACTCGGTTGCTGTCCACGACATCTTTATTGTGTTTAAATTCATAAAAATTCGGTATTGTTAATAAGTGGTCGTGCTTTACTGTCCACTTCGGGTCATTAATACCTATCCAGAAAGGATATTTAGCATAAGACTTTATTTCATTTTCCCATCTTGGTTCCATATAAAAATGAAAACCTTTATCCAACCCCAACACATATTGTGCTTTTATAATATCTTTTACTGAGCAGTGTATTCCAACACTATGTATTTTGTCTTTGTTGTCTTCTATGAAAACATGCGGTGAATAATATCCGTGTAGAATATTTATTCGTCTGGCATTATACATTAATTCTTTAAATTTTTTTCTATCGTGTCCTTGCCAATGAACTTCCATAGGACAATCTGGTTGATGACCTGGTGGCCTTGTTCTGTGTATCAATAACTTGGATTCAGTTTTTAAATGTTGTGGTATCATTTCTAACCATTTGTTCACCCATACATCAGCACCACCACCAATCATATTTAAACCACCTGTTGAATAATAAACATCATATTCCATTACTTATCACCTCCACATTATGCCTTATTGTGAGCCAAATAGTTGTTAGCAAAGTAAACATCTAAGTTTTCAACATCGATTGTTGCAACATCTAATATTTCATTAACATAATCAATACTTAATATTGTTTGAGTATTTTTATCTTTATCAACTAATAGGTCTGTTGTTTTTAGTGAACTTGAAAGTTCTGTGTGGTTTACTTTTGTCCATTGATATACTCCATCTCTTTGAATAAATAATGGGTGATGATAAGTTACTTTCAATATATCTCCATTACCTAATGTAATTTTATAGTAATCATCATAACTAAACCACCTTACTCGTTTAACGGTTGCGGTAGATAATGATGATGATACTAAACTATTAGTTGTAAAGTCTTTGTATGTATTCCAATCATCATCTTCTCCCTCAACAATAGGCATATCTGGAATTGACATACTTTTCACAACATCTCCAACCATCATTTCTTCTATGTTTTTTGTAGTTCCGTCTGACATTAAAATTTGTGTTCCGTATGCAAAACAACCAATACCATTACCACCACCACCGGTTGCCGTAGATATTGCAATTGCATTATTATTACTTTGTGTTCCTGTTGTAAATCCATTCACACCTGCTACCTTAAAGAAATAATTAGTTGATGAACTTAATCCATTTACCGTAATTGTAATCGTTACGGCAGTATTAGCTTCACTACCTTTTGAAAAACTTGTTATTGTTTTATTGGTGTGTTCTGAGTAAGTTCCACTGGAAGATGTACTTTTGTAAACTTTAAATGTATTGGTTACTTGTGTATTAGATGTAAATGTAATACCTACTGATGTTGCTGTTGATGTACCGTTGCTATCTGGTGTACCCGGTGTTGAAGGTTTTCTTTCACGAACCAATAAAGTTTCTCCTGAACTTACATCATACTTTATGACTTTATCATTTGTAGAATCCATCATAAATCCATCTTGCCAACCCGGACCTTCTGTCATAGTACCAACACCGGACGGAACTGAATTTGGACTTGTAAATATTGCTAAGTCGGTTCCTGTTGCGTTTCTGTAAAGATAGTCTCCTGTATCAAAAGTTGCGTCATCAAATTTAGTATGAAATACTGTTTTGGCTAATGGGTCGACAGCGGTAGCGAAACTTGATGTATCGTATTCGGCACAATCTATCATTTCACCATCTTGAAACAAACCTATTTCAAATGTTGTTGGTTCTGGTGGTGGTCCTGGACCCCCTTGTTCCGTAGTAACGAAATAATTGACTACCAAACTCTCTCTTGAACCATATGTATCACCAGGTATGGAAAAAGTTTTGTTATAAAACTCTAACATTTCTATCGTTGTATCATCAGTTATACCTGAAAAAGATGCGGCTGCTCCACCAAAATCAAAGACAGCGTTTAGACTTTCTGCCAACTCTTGATTGATATCTTTTGCCGACATCGAAACTGCGGGTGTTGCTCCACTTCCACTATCTTGTAGTGCCATTATTTATCCTTCTTTTCTAATTCTTCTATTCGTTTTGTTAGTTCTTTAATGGTGTCGACAAGGTATACGGTTAATTTTTCATAAGAAATAGTTTTATATGTTGTATTGTCTTGTTCTTTTGAATTAAGGTCAATAAGTCCTTTTGTTTCGTGAATAACCTCTGGAATAATTTCTTCCACTTCTTGTGCGATAAATCCAATATCTTGTTTTTTATTTTCTTTCCAAGTAAATTCTGTTGGTCGTAGTTGTAATATTTTATTCATAGAACCACTTAATGTATAAATGTCTTCTTTTAATCTTTTGTCTGATAAAGAAGTGATACTTGCAAATGCTGAAATATTATCTTTTGCAAGAACTTCTCCTTCACTTGTTACTTGAAATACTTCATTTGTACCATCATTAACATTTATCATTACTGTGTTACCACCTGCTGTACCTAATCCAGTAGAACTTGAAACATACAATCCTCCTGCATAAAGACTACCGGTTATATCTCCGCTACCGGTAATGTGAAGTGCGTCAGCAACTAAATTATTTGTAACTATACCATCAACACTATAACCAGATGCCAATATTCCTTTATTGTGAACCATAAATGTAGATGCTACATAAAAGTCATCAGTTTCAGTATCTATGGAAACAACATTACAATCACCCTCAATGCGATTGATAGAAGTAATTTCTACTTCATCTCCGTTTTTGTCCATTAAGAAATTACCGATTTCAAAGTTTGGTGCTACTTCCCAAACCCATTCATCAATATTGGAAACCCTATACAACATATAGTGAGTTCCAGTAATAAGTTCAGAACTATCATTTATATTGTAATAGTGGTCTGATGTAAGATGTAGTATATTTTCAATTGTTGTTGTTTGTTGGTTAAAACTACTTGACACATTAAAAGTATCCTGTTTCCAATCCCCTACATTTTCGTCAGTAGCGTTTGGTAAAGTTATAGATAGTAATTCATCTCCAACTTCTAAGTCTTCAACATTAATGATTGTTCCATCTGATTTACTAACTTGACTACCGAATAATAAACAAGCACCACCACCTTGAGTAAATGATTCAACTTCTGCGGCATTTCCCATAAATACTATGTCAGTACCAGATGAATTTGTAAATGTTATTCCGTTGGTTCCTGCTCCACCTGAAGTTTTGATGTCTAAATGGGCTGCTGATGTTTTACCAATAATTGTGTCTTGAGCAAATTGACCAACTCTATCCCCACCTGCGAAGACCGACATACCACTTGCACTAACTTCTGTGAAATTATTCGTATCTTCTTTTATTTGTACACCATTTCCGTCAATAACAATTCTTTCGTTTGATGCCCCTTCAAATAATTTAAATGTTGTATCAGTAATTTCTAATCTATTATCATTACTTTTACCAATTCTTGTTGTTGATGAAAATTGAGCTATTTTATCTCCATTCTCGTGAATTGACATACCACTTCCACTTAATTCTGCGAAATTATTTGCATTATGTTGAACTTTTACCGAATCTCCAGTAATGACAACTTTTGATGCTAATGAAGAACCTGTTGCAGCTGCTTGTGAAGCACTTGCCGCATGTATTGAAGAACTTGCATTTTGTGAACCACTAATAGAAGCTGCGGTTACACCTGCTAAATCACCAGAAGATATTGTAATCTTACCTGATAAATCTACATTTGATGCCGTAACATTACCTGCGTGGTCTAATTTAAACACACTCGAACTTATAAACATATCTTGAGTAGAGTCGTTTATTTCAACACCTGTTGTTGTTAAAGAGTGATTATCAAGAGTAAATCCACCAATCTTACCACCAGTAAAGTGAACATCAGAACCACTTATGATACCACTATCAAATAATTTTAATTTATTATTTGAACTTGATACTGCCGTTGATGTAATTGAAAATCCACCTATTTCACCACTCGTAGCAGTAATCTTACCTGATAAGTCCACATTACTTGCGGTGATATTTCCATTCGTAAGTGCAAAGTTACTTCCACTAATTTCTAAATTATTTCCTGAACTACTAATGTATGAATTATTACTTCCTTTTGAACCTAAGAAAAATGTTGATGAACTTAAAATTAATGTTCCTGCAGTTTTGTTAAATTCAATTCTGTGTCCAGTATTGGTTCCTGCTCTAAAATGTCCATCTCCGTCCATAAATATTCCATCACCACCACCATTTAAACTTGTGGCTGAACCCACTAAAATTTTATTGTTTGTTGGGTCTGATGAATCTGTACCTTGTATTACTAAACCACCTACATCTAATGATAGATTAGAAGATGAAACGATTAATCCATTACCCGTAGGATTGAAGTGTATTCGTTCTCCGTTATTTTTACCTACATAAAATTCTCCACTACCACTTAAAAATGCACCATCTCCTGTTGGAGCGGTTGGTGGTGTTCCACCCAAACTAATTCTACCTGGACCTGTGCTATCTAATTCTACGGAACCATTAGAACTTGTGATTTTGTTTCCAACTAATCCCCAACCTGCAATTTCTCCACTCGTAGCAGTAATCTTACCTGTTAAGAAAACATTTTCACTAAATAATCCAAAGCCAGGGTCTGAACCAACTAATGCACTTGACAATCCTGATAAATCTCCAAGTCTTGCTTTTAACTCCATAGAGTAAACTTGTGAACCTGTTCTTTCTATGATATCAATATATGGTGTAAATTGGTCAGTTGATTTTGCGTTCATCATAATAAAACCACTACCTGATATATTACCACCTGCAGCAGTTCCACTAAAATACTTACCAGTAGATACAATTACTTGTCCGTCTTCATAATTTTGTGCATTTCCACCAGGAACATAACTACCTGTAAATCCAGATGTTCCTGTTTTGCTTTGGTTTGAACCAGCTCCGTCTTTATCTAATACCGTAGTTCCACTAAATGACCTCGTTACATATAATTTACCTGATAAATCTGTTCCGTTGTTTTGAGCTGTGGAATCTGCGTTAAAAGATGCCGATTGAACACAAACATATTCAGTTGAAAATCCTGTATTGTCAAATTTCTTAATCATTAGGATTTCACCATCAATTTGCGCAAGGTTTGTAACATCACCACTACTATTGAATCCATTATAACTTCCTGTAAATCCTGATACATTTTCTACCGACATAGTTGCAGATGATGCCGTTACTCCTGAAAATCCTCCAGAACCTGTAATTACGGTAGAATTACCTATCATCATAATACCACCGACTGCATTTACGGTTTCTTTTTCAAATACTGCTGTGGATAATGTTCCACGAATTCTTGCATTTTCTACTTCTAAAAATCCATTACCCTCTGCGGATAATCTAAATCCTTGACCGGTTCCGGCCATAACACCTGATGAAAAGTCTGCGGACTCAACTCTACCTGCTGAGTGTAATACTAAATTACCACCCTCAATACTATCCGTATCAATTGTAAATCCACCGACTTTACCTCCTTCAAACAATACGGCAGAACCAGTAATATCTCCGTCTTCTTTTACATTAAATTTTGATGTAGAGATAAACATATATCTTGTGTCGTGAACTCCACCAGCTTGGGGCGAACCACTTATAAAAATATTAGTTGAAGATATAGAATCTCCTGAAATTTGAAATCCACCAATTGTTCCACCTGTAAATTGAACTAATGAACCTGTTATTGTTCCATCGTGTTTTACTTTAAATTTACTTGAACTTATAAATAAATCTTGTGTAGAATCATTTATTTCGACTCCTGTTGTGGTTAAACTATGCCCGTCTATTGTAAAGTTTGCAATCTTACCACCAGTAAAGTGAACATCAGAACCACTTATGATACCACTATCAAATAATTTTAATTTATTATTTGAACTTGATATAGCGCTATCTGTTAATACAAATCCACCGATAACTCCACCATCAAACAATACATTTGAACCTGTTATCTGTCCACTTGATGATAATACCAAATTATCGTTAGAACTTGATATGACGGTTGAACCTAATTCAAATCCACCGATAACTCCACCATCAAATTTAACATTAGAACCTGTGATTTGTCCACTTGATGATAATACTAAATTATTATTGGAACTTGATATGACGGTTGAACCTAATTCGAATCCACCAATAGTTCCACCATCAAATTTAACATTAGAACCTGTGATTTGTCCACTTGATGATAATACTAAATTATTATTGGAACTTGATATTGCATTTCCGGTTAATGCGAATCCACCTATCACACCTGAACTTGCACTTATAGCACCTACTGCATTTACTTGAAATCCACTTGATGATATAAATAAATTTGTGTCTGCAAAACCTGTTCCGGTTGAACTACCACTAATAAAGAAACCTGTTGCTGATAAACTACTTGCTCCAATACCAAATCCACCAATAGCACCCTCACTTGCACTAATCTCACCATCTGAATTTATTTGAAATCCACTTGAAGACAATACTAAATTTGTTTTTTGAAATCCTGTTCCTGAATGTGCGCTACCACTTAAAAAGAAATCAGTAGTGGATATTGCTTTATCCGTTATGGTGAATCCACCAATTTGTCCACCGGCTGTTGCCGTGATACTTCCTTGTAGTGTTAAATCACCCGCAGGTGTAACTACCATAGCACTATTACCTACATTTAAATTACCAGATGCTGATAAATGAAAATTACTTGAACTAATTTCCAATATATTACCACTACTACTGATAAATGATTCGTCTCCACCACTACCACTTACACCTAATAAAAATTGATTTGTTTGTACGGTAAATTCTGATGGATTGGTTCTAAATTTTAAAAATCTATGTTCAAAACTACTACTACTACTAGCGTCAAGAATTTCTAACCCAACACCTTCGTAAGCTTCTGATGCTGATAAAAAGTTTTCTGTTGCTCCGTTTCCTATGGAACCACTAAACAACAACACACCACCATCTCTTTCTCTATTTGACGAGTGGTCTCTTGTTTTTGCAAATCCATTATATCCTATCGTAGATAAAAATGCAGGATTACTTCCGTGTAGTTTCATAGAACGACCAATCGTTGCAGTTCCGTCCCAAATATCGTCACCTGTTATCGAAATAACTTTTCTTGGACCTTCAAACAATACCGAAGCAGATGTTTGTGCTAATTGTAATGATTTATTATTGTTGAAGTCATAAAACTCTGCTAAGAAATCATATCTAACTTCTGCTTCATCATTTACTGGCATAGGAACTGATACATTTGTAAATCCAGGATTAAAGTTTTGGTCTACAAATGGTGTAATGGATATTGCTGATAAATCAAATCTACCACTTTTAATTCTAAATCCAAGTGAACCAGATGATATTTGATTAGTTATATTATGTGTTCTAAATATATTGTAAACTCTACGAATAGAACCTGATGTACTTGATAAAACATCACTAAAATCTGGTGAAGTTTCATCACTTGAAAATGTTCCTAATGAATATTCTACATCAGCATTACTACTTTCAATAGAACCCGATAAATATACTTCAATTTCTGCGTGTGGTTCTACCGTTATAATGGCATCATTTTCTGCTGTATAAGAACCTGATTTATCTGCTTTGAAATATTGTAAATCAAAAAGAACTTGATAGTCTTCTCCTTTGGTAAACACCATATTGTTTTTAGTTTCAAATGTATAGCTATCACCTATATTTTCATTACTACCACTCAAAGAAACTCCACCAACCAAATATGTATCTCTTAGAGTAGCCACCGTAGCTGATGATGTTTGCCAATTATTATCGACAATTGATTGAGTGTAAAATAGTCCGATTGGTAATTTACCAGATAAACTCGCAGAGTCAATAAGTTGATTATCAGGTTGTAGGACAAAATCTGCTATCTTGAAGAAACCATTAGCAGTATGTCCTTGTCGTTTTGCATAAATTTTTGTTCTATGAACATCTCCACTATAAGTTCTTAAATTACCGACTGTTATGTCTGCATAAGAACCTTGATAAATACTACTCGTTACTTGCGTTTCTTCATCTTCAATAGGTTCAAAACTCATACTGAAGTTTAGATTTTTCATTTCCTCTGGAACGATAAGGTCTTGTCCAGTTCCTACCCTTTCAACAATAGTATAAGGAAAGTGGATTTCTATTTCTTTATTATCTTTAACTGTAAATGGTGAAGCCCATTCTTCGGGTTTAATCCAATCACTATCTGGATATTTTGTACTATCTACTGATAGGTGTGGTTGTATAAAAAATATTCTACCCCCATCGTGATTTACATTAAATACATCTGCTCCATTTACATCGGAAGTTTCTAATTGTGAAAGTTTAAAAAATGGTTTTACATTTGATGGTGTACTTCCACCACCGGAAGGACCACCACTTCCACCACTTCCACCGCTTCCAACATTATCTCCACCACCTGTTGTATTGACGGTTACTGTACTACCTTCTCCGTTTAAATATGCTGATTTTGCCATTATGTCAAATCCGGTTCTGTGTTATCTGCGTCTGGTGCACTTGGGTTGGGTAGATTGTTTCCTGATAATGAACCACCGAAAAATGTTCCACTACCTGTTATGGTAAAGATAGATGATGTATCATTAGTTGAACCTGATATATTGTTTCTAACAACTTCCGTTACATTTATCTTTGGTGGTTTGTAAAATAATATCGGTCTTGTGTTTGGTATTTCAGTATCAATATCAATAAGACCTGTAACTCTAACATTATAAGTGTTTTGGAATTCTATCGGTATATCAAAAGGAACTTTATTAGGGTCTAATTCTCCTAAAATGGTAATTGTTCCAACACCTGTATCTACTCTTCTTGGAACAACTTCAATACTAATATTAACACTATTGAAAGAAGTTTTATTAAATACGGGAAAATGAAATATTGGATTATTATTTCTATCCAAAATTTCAGTTTTTAGTTCTACATTATTTTTTAAAAATTCAGAACCTTCAACACTAAAAAAAGAATTACCTGCTGGTAAAGGTGAAGGAAAGTTTGTTACTCTAAAATACTTAGATACTGCTGCACCTTCTGCAAATGTAAACTCGTCATCTTTAAAAACATCAAAGTTTTGTAATCCTTGAAATTTTGCTTGTCCTTGTCTTAATATATTTTTGATAATTGGCATAGATTTTTTCCTCAAATATAAATATCAAAATTTAAAATTTATATACTTATTAATATGTATGGAGTGTGTATAATATGAGTAAAAAGAAAAGATATAATTTTACATTAGATATAGATTTAATGATGTGGTTTAAACATTATTGTAAAGAGAATAGGATTACTGCGAGTGCAGAACTTAATAATCAAATTTTTAAGTTATATAAACAAAATGTGTTTGTTCAGAAAAAACCTATGAATGTTTTACCTACTAAATCTGACTGATGAACTTCCGTCTATTTTTTTGATTTCTAATAGTGTATCTACAAAGTCTCTCATAGTTTCTATATGAGATACTACAAATGTAAATTGGAATTGGGATTTTAGATATTGGAATAGTTGTGCAACTGAGTTCAGATTATCACTATCCATAGTTCCCCAACCCTCATCGATTGCTAAGAAATTACTTTGTGGTAAATTACTTACATTCATCAATCCAATACGAATAGCTAATGAACTAATAAATCGTTCCATACCACTTGATAATTCTAAGGACCAAACTCTATCGTCATCATATACAATATGTGTATCAATATCTTTTCCGTTCATAGAGAATACAATACTGAAGTCTACTACTTGTGCCAGAATATCATTTACTGCTCCCTCAACCGTAGGTAATGATTTACTGATTAAATCATAAGGAACTCCGTCTCGTTGAATAGCGTTTAGTAGATATTGATATGCTTGATAGTCTCCCTCTAATTGTTCTACTTTATCAATATTCTCATTGATTTGAGTTTCTTTATTTTTCAAAACTTGTATATTACCAAACACACTTGTTGTTGCTAATTTAGTATCTTCCAATTTATCGTCTAATAGATATTGTTCTGATTTTAAGTCCTGTATTTTTAAATCAATCGATTGGTTAAAGACGACATCTTTTTCTTGTGCGACATATCTGTCCATTTCACTTACAATAGAATTGATTTGATTCTGTATGTTCTCTTCTCGTTCGTTGAGATAT
>Ga0163109_10001757_pt1 | contig 17083 bp, 14 predicted proteins | sample CRUFie1St13metaG_FD_108704 | JGI IMG/M metagenome (GOLD analysis project Ga0163109, IMG submission 108704) | Marine microbial communities from the Costa Rica Dome - CRUD Field 142mm St13 metaG | ecosystem: Environmental > Aquatic > Marine > Oceanic > Photic zone | place: Costa Rica: the Eastern... | reverse complement strand
TCGGTGCCGGTCATGTCGGAGGGCATCAGGTCCGGGGTGAACTGGATCCTCGAGAAGTCGAGGCTGAGCGTCTTGGCGAGGGTCGATATGAGGAGCGTCTTGGCGAGACCGGGCACGCCTTCGACGACGGCGTGTCCACCACAGAACATCGCGAGAGTGGCCTGCTCCAGCACCTCCTCCTGACCGACGATCACCTTCTGGACCTCGCTGCGGATCCGGTCGTAGGCACTCTTCACCGTTTCAATTGCCGTTTCGGGAGTGGGGTCGGTCATCTTGCTGGGTTGTCCGGGGAGGTGCCTTGTGTGACGCAACCTCTCATTGAAGTCGTGTCCGGGATGATCGTGGTCGAAAACGTCGAATTCGGGCCAAGTATACTCCTCCTGATCAGACCTTCGAGTCATGCTTTTGAAGTACGGGAGGGCGAAATGCCCGAGCTCCCCGAGGTTGAACACATCCGCCGGACCCTCGCCGAACGGATCGGGGGAATGACAATCCAGGGCGTGCGCGTGAATCGGGAGGATGTGGTTCGCGTCCGGGTTCCCAGGCGAAGGTTGGGCGCCGCACTCCTCCGGGACGGGATCGTCCGTGGTCTGTCGAGGCATGGAAAGAAGATGGCGATCGTGGTCGATGACGGACGCGCGATCGAGTTCGGCCTCGGCATGAGCGGGCATTTCATCCTGGAAGATGCCGGACGTCGACCGGGACGACAGAAGCACCGCCACGTGACCTGGTCCTTGAAGGGGGATTCGGAATCCCGAGCCCTTCGACTCGTTTGGAGGGATCCGAGGCGTTTCGGAGGGCTGGTGCCATTTCCATCCGAACTCGAGATGCATCGGTCCTGGGAGACGAGATACGGGCCCGATGCCCTGGTCATCACCTCCGCCCAGCTTCATGAGCGACTTGCAAGGACCCGACGGAGCGTCAAGACCGCCCTTCTCGACCAGGGGATGCTGGCTGGTGTCGGAAACATCTACGCGGACGAAGCACTCTTCAGATCCGGGATCCACCCCGAGACGAGGGGATGTGATCTCGAGATCGGCCGGACTCGACTCCTCCAGAAGGCGGTGCGAAGGATCCTTCACCAGGCGATCAGGATGGGCGGCTCAACGATTCGGGATCATCAGGACCCTCTGGATCAACCAGGCTCGTACCAGAGCTCACATGCCGTCTACGGCCGCGAGGGAGAGGCGTGCGTCGCCTGCGAGGAGACGATCAGGAAGATGATCCTGAATGGACGGGGGACACACTGGTGCCCAGCCTGCCAGATACTCTGACTAGAGTTATCCCCAAACGGCTCACACAACAATCGTTCAGGAGCCCGGACTCCTGGTCAGCCCTTCTTCTCTTTGATGGGTTAAAGAACTCTTTTCTTCATCATCACAGTAGTAGTGCTTGTTGGTATCTGAACAAACCAAAACCAGGTGAAGCAAACCACTGGTGCATAGTATCTTATGGTGTAAGAACAACCATGACAACTTGTTGTTTGTGTGTCACTCCGGGGTTGTGCAGGCGCTCTTCTACCCCTGATCTTCCGTCCTCCTGATCGGAAGGGGTGTGCCAGAGACCATCTCGTGCACCACTGGCATGGCGCTTCCGTTTTGGAATGACACATTACCCACATGGCTGGTGTCAGCAATCGCGGCCGTTCATCCTGCTCAAATGGTCGTATGGGGCTGTTCAGGCACCCAGACTTTCCCTCTATCAGGTCAGGACCGAGGGTTCGTCGAGAAGACCGCGCTCGATCCGCTCGACGTCACTGGCGATCGTCGGATCGTGTTCGCGCTTGGTGTTGATCTGGCGGACGGCGTGCATCACCGTGGTGTGGTCCCGCCCACCGAAGTAGCCGCCGATCTCCTCCAGGCTGTACCGGGTGTGCCGTCGGGCGAGCCACATGCAGACCTGTCGGGGCAGCGCGATCGACTTGTGCCGCCTCTTGGACAGGAGATCGGTGAGCTTGATGTCGTAATACCTTGTCACGGCATCAATAATGGTCTGGATGGTCGGCTGCCCGCTGGTGGTGCCATCATCCCTCGAATCGTCCGACAGGGCGCTCTTGGCCAATTCGAGGGTGATCGGCTGACCAGAGGCCATGGCGTATCCTCGTACCCTCGTCAAGGCGCCTTCGAGCTCACGGATGTTCGAATCCACCTTGGCGGCGACATAGGCTGGAACGTCCTCTGGGAGGTCCAGTTTCTGGATTTCGGCCTTCGATTTCAGGATCGAGACCCTGGTCTCGTAGCAGGGGCGATCGACTCTGGCGACCAGGCCGCAGTTGAACCTGCTCACGAGTCTCTCTTCGAGGTCGGGAATATCGTTCGGGGAGGCGTCGGAACTCAGGACGATCTGCCTGCCGGACTGGTACAGCGTGTTGAAGGTGTGGAAGAACTCTTCCTGGGTCTGTTCGCGCTTGGCCAGGAAGTGGATGTCATCGATCACCAAGACGTCCGTGGACCGGAACTTAGAGCGGAACTCGCTCATCTGGCCGGCCTTCACCGAATCGATGAAACAGTCGATGAAGCTGCTGCAGGATATGTAGGTGATCGAGGTCGAGGGGCGCTTTCTCAGCATCTCCTGGCAGATGCCCTGCAGGAGGTGCGTCTTCCCGAGACCCACCCCACCGTGGATGAAGATGGGGTTGTAAGCCCGCCCGGGATGGTCTGCAACAGCCATTGCGGCTGCATGGGCCAGTCGGTTTCCGGGGCCGACGACGAAGTTCGCGAAGGTGTAGTCCGGGCTGAGAAGCATCTGGTCGCTCATGGACGCGATGCTGGACTCGCCGGCCGCCGTTTCCTCTTCGGGGACATCCGTGGCCGATGGCACAACATCCAGCTCGTTTCCGACGAAACAGACCGAGAGCAGGCGGCCCGTGATCGCCTGGGTGGCCTCGGAGAACTGTTCGGTGCAGACCCTCTGCAGGTATTTCAGCTGGACAGGCTCGTGCACGAGCAGGCGGAGAACGCCGTTCACCACACCCAGGGGTTCGATGTCATCGAACCAGTGGCGAGACATGCCTGGATAATGCCGTCTGAGGTAGGCAACGAGGTCGGATCTCAGGTTGGCATCGGGAATGAAGTCGTTCATGGCATCCCAGGCTCAGCCCACGAATACGTGGTTGGAGTCGAAATCGGCCAGCGTGCATAGAACAGCACATCTCGCTCTGAAAGCACACCATTCAACCGAAGTTTAAAGGTGTCCACCTTGTTTTTGGCTTGTCATTCACCAGTCCCACCAGGGAGTACAAGCCGGAGGGTGAATGTACGCGGACCTCGCCGAGCCGTCAACTTCCCGCGTCCCCGGGCCCGCCCTTGGTCCTGGTGGCACTGGCGTCGGCCAGCTGTTGTTCGTACCGACGTCGGTTGGCCCTGTGGTCCATCAGGAAATGGACACGTTCGCAGTGGCGACCACCGCCCAGGGCCCTGATCTGGTCCCTTGCGAAGCCCAGGCTCGTCCTCCTGGATACATGGGTGATCACGACATGTTCGGCATTCCAGTGTCCGAGCAGTTCGGCGAGGTCGTCGACGTGGATGTGCTTGCCGATCCTCGCTCGTTCCCGATGCTCGGGTGAGAAGAACGTGCATTCGGTCAGGATGATCTTCGCTTCCCTGAACTCATCTCGAAGCAGTGTCTCGCACGGTTCGGTGTCGCCAGTGATCGCCATCGTCGGTATCTCGATCACCTTGGTGATGTCTCGACCCTCGACCTTGAGCCTCTTGATCTCATCCTGAGGCAGATCGGAGTACTCGGGCTTCAGCTTGCTCCTTTTCTCGACCACCGCGTACGCGAGGGAGGGGACCGGATGATCGGTCTCGAACGACCGGAGCACGAGATTCGACTTCAGGGGCAGATCCTCTCCCGGCGCCAGCGGGGTGATCCTGTACGGAGTCCTCTGCTGTTCGAGATCGATCCAGCCCTTGATCATGCGGTCGAGTGGCTCGACGAGATCGGGATGACAGACCACGTTGCCCTGCCCGAGCTTCTGGAAGTGCCTCTGGCTGAGCCAGTATGGAATTCCACCCACGTGATCCATGTGCGCATGGGTGAGCGCCAGCGTTCCCGCGCTCAGTGATGCACGTGTGCACTGACCCATGTCGAACACGAGGTCGATCTCCGGTACCTGAATGACGGTCTGTTCCCCCGCGACGCTCACTCCCTGTATCCGATACGGGGGGAGGTACAGGAATCCGAGCTGCCCCTCCCGGGGCGGCATCTTTGGAATCATCGTGAAATCCTTTCATCGGCGGGCTTTCGCCCGTCCATGGGTTCTGTCGACGTGACAAATGTAGCAGGACGTCCGGAAATCAGACGACCCCCAACCATCTCCACCCCATCCTCCACCTGGTGTCAAAGTGGGTGTGCCATCGAGCCGATCCATCATCATGTCCGCATTCAGGAGAAGGCTTGTGTCCGATTCACCACCACCCCACGACAGGAACTCGGGAATTCGATCGCGTTTCGCGGACGATCCGCGCATGCGCGAGGTCCTGTCCCGGTTCGTGTCCAGTCTCGAGGATCACTCGCGTGAACTCGAGGCGGCCTCCCGGGACAGCGATCTCGACCGGATCAGGTGGAAGGCGCACCAGCTCAAGGGTTCAGCGGGCGGCTACGGATTCGATTCCATCGGGGACGCCGCCGCGGAACTCGAGGCCTGCTCCCTCTCCATGGAGGCGGATCTCTCGCTGGTACGCGAGCGGGTCGAGGATCTCATCCAGCTCTGTCGCTCCGTGAGTTCGAATTGAAACGGTTGTCATTCCACGATGTCCCAGACCCACACGCCACCCCCGCCACCACCCCCTCGGATCCTCGTAGTCGATGACTCCGAGCTGATTCATCGCCTGCTCAAGGTGCGACTTCAGTTCGAGCGATTCGACATCGACGTCGCATCGACCTCCGAAGAGGCCTTCTCCAAGATCGAATCCTTCAGGCCCGACGTGATCCTTCTCGACATCGATCTCGGGGTCGGGGACCCCATGGACGGTTTCGACATCCTCTCCCGGATCAAGAGCGATCCGGCGACCAGGGACATCGCCGTGATCTTCATCTCGGGAAGCACGGAGACCATGGACCGCGTCAGGGCCCTCGACCTCGGTGCGATCGACTTCATCGGGAAGCCCTTCGAGGTCGTGGAGCTCAAGGCCAGGATAAGGTCCGCGATCCGGGTTCGTTCCGTGGTCCGGATGCTCGCCCAGAAGGCACGCATCGACGGAATGACCGGCCTCTGGAATCGTGCCTACTTCGACTCGAGGATGGACGAGGAGATCGCCGCCGCAGGCCGTCATGGTCGTCCCTTGTCCCTGATCCTCTGCGACCTCGATGCCTTCAAGGGATTGAACGACAGGTACGGCCATCTCTTCGGTGACGAGGTCCTCGAGCGTTTCGCGCAGCTTCTCTCCGCAGGGAGGTCGACCGACGTCTCCTGCCGTTACGGAGGCGAGGAATTCGCCCTGATCCTTCCCGACACCGATCGGGAACAGGCGTTGCTCGCGGCCGAAAGGGTCCGGGAGGCCATACGGGTACAGCAGTGGCCGGATCACCCCGGTCTCGTGGTGACCGCTTCCTTCGGCGTCTCCCAGTACAGGGTCGACCTTGATGCCACGAAGATGGTCGAGGCCGCGGATCAGGCTCTCTACCGGGCGAAGGAGAATGGACGCGATCGGGTCGAGCATCACCTGCCCGACCTCGACGAGAGACTCATCGCCTGATCAATTGCTGGTTGCTATTGTTTCACTCGATGGCAACGGTTTCCGATCAAGCGATCTGCATTCGGCACTGGGACTTCTCCGAGACCAGCCAGACTGTGAGTCTGTTCGGTCGGGAACAGGGAGTTTTTCGCGGCATTGCCAAGGGATCCCGACGTGAGAAGTCGAACTTCTCCGGTGGAGTCGATCTGCTCACCCTCGGTGACGTCACCGCGATCATCAAGAACACCACCGATCTCGCGACGGTCACCGAATGGGGTCTGAACAGGGTCTGGTGGACGATCCGTCGTGATCCCGTCGCGAATCGTTCCGCCTACTACCTGGCCGACTGCGTCGGAAGGATGCTCGAGAAGAGGGATCCCCACCCCGGCGTCTTCGACGGCCTGGTCGCCGCCCTCGATCGAATGGAGGCTGGCGATTCCGCCGATAAGGCCGTCCTCCACTTCCAGTGGCTCCTGCTGCTGGAGACCGGATACAAGCCGAAGATCGAATTGAATCCCGGTTCCGGCGACACGCTCTCCTTCAGCGCTCGCGAGGGCGGCCTCGTCGAAGGCGAATCGACGTCCGGACTCTGGCGCGTTCGCAGGTCCACGATAGAACTCCTCCTTGGTCTCGACGGATCCGGAATGGTCGCCGAATCCGACGGGCAGACGGTGCATCGCGCCTCGCGTCTCCTTGCCGCGTACCTTCGTGAGATCATGGGGTCGGAGCCGAACACGATGAGACTCGTGTTCCCGGACCTCGCGGGCGGACGTGTCTGACTATTCGTCGGGAACACGAACCGGATTCGATCAGTCGTTCAACCGAACGTTCCCTCGTGACGATGTATCCATCAGGATTACCGGGGTTTTCACAGGAGACGAACGATGATGAACCCCGCGATCGAGCAGGTGCTCTCGAACCCGAACCTTCCGACCCTGCCGACCGTGGCGATGGAGGTTCTCGATCTCACTTCACGGCCTGACGTCAATCTTCGCGAGATCGAAAGGGCCATCGAGCGGGACCAGGCGATGACCGCCCGGGTGCTCCGGACCATCAACTCCAGCTTCTACGGGCTCAGCAGGCGTTGCGGAAGCATCAGGCAGGCGGTCGCCTTCCTCGGTCTCGACACCGTCAAGAGTCTCGTACTCGGATTCAGTCTCGTGAAGGTGGCCGACGGCGGAGGATGCGACGAGGTCTCGTTCGACTTCATCAACTACTGGCGCAGGTCCTTCCTCTGTGCGAGCTCGGCTCGAGTCTTCGCCAACGCCGTCCGGGGTTCCTTCAAGGTCGATCCGGACGAGGCCTTCGTGGCGGCCCTCGTCCAGGACGTGGGGATGGTCACCATGTGGCGAGTCCACGGTGATCGGTACCTCCAGATCCTCGACATGGTGGGTTCCTCTCAAAACGGGATCATCCAGGCGGAGCGAAGGCATTTCGACGTGGATCACGCCCAGATCGGATCCGAGATGACCCGCAGATGGCGATTTCCCGACACGATCGTCTCGGCGATCGGAAGCCACCACCAGTCGTGCTCCACCATGATCTCGGCGGAACCTCTTGCCAAGGTGATCAGGATCTCCGTCACCGCCGCCGCAATGATCGACCCCGATCACGACAGGAAGCCCGATGCGATGCGGAGGTTCGAGAGACAGGTCGTGTCCTGGTTCGATATCCCGCCGGCATCGGTCCATGAACTCCTCGTGGAATCCGCCACCCTGGCACGCGAGATGATCGAGAATCTCGATCTCGTGGGCAGAAACACGCCCTCGGTGGACGAGATCCTCGTGCTTGCGGACGAGGCGAGGTCGAATCTTCCCGACATCCTCCCGGTGGACATCGACGACACGTCAACGGACACCGACGAGATCACCGGGCTGCCGGGAAGGACGAGCCTTATCACCGACCTCGAGTCGACCTTCCGAGAAAGCGGACCCCGTGACATCACGGGTCTCCTCCTCATCGGCATCGACGAGATTCGTTTCCTCAACGAGAGCATCGGTGACAGCGCCGGAGATTCGGCGCTCCGACACGTCGCCGGCTGCATAGAGCAGGTCGTCGCATCGGGCGGCCGGGACACCTCTTCCGCCTACCGCTTCGTCGGGGCCGAGATGGCCGTGATGGTGAATGAAGTCGACGAGGACGAGATCTTCTCGATCGCCGAATCCATCCGGGACCTCGTCGGAAGACGTCCACTCCGGGTCGATTCCCGGGACGGACATTCCGATTTCTGCAGCATCCACGTCACGATCGGAGTGGGCATCCAGCGCTTCGATGAACGGACCACCGGCAGTCCCGACGGACTCCTTCGAGAGGCGATGTGCGCGGTGACTTCCGGTCGCAGGGACGGCGGTGATCGCGTCGAGTTCCATCCCGAAACCGACGGGACCGAGACCGACCTGATCGACGTGGCCTGATCACTCCCCCCCGGGAGCCACCGCGAACGAGACGACTTCGGGTCGAAGCGGATGACGCTTCGCGCAGTCACGAACCTCGTCCACCGTGATCTTGTCGATCTTCGACATCTCCTCCTCGATGGAGATGTACTCGCCGCGTCGGATCCAGGACGATGCCATCCTGTTCATCCTCCCGAGGGGGCGTTCCGCGGCTATTGCGGCCGCGGTCGCGATGCGCGCTCTGGCCCGGTCCACGTCCTCGCCGGTGATCGTTTCCGAAATGCGTTCGATCTCGGTGTGAATCACCTCCTCGACGTCCTTCAGGGAATCCGGCGAGCAGACCGCCCATGTCGCGAACTCTCCGGCTCCGTCCTTCCCGTCGTAGGAGGACTGCGCGTCCTCCGCCATGCCGGTCTCGATCAGGGACCAGTAGAGCTTCGAACCGTCCGATCCGCCGAGGGTGTGCGAGACCATCCCCGCCACGTACCTGTCATCGCTGGTCGAGGACGGAGCCTCGCTCAACATGAGCAGATAGGCCTGGGACAACGAAGGGATCTCGACCGTGCTCCGGCTTCTCGACAGCTTCAAGTCCGGATACGACCGTTCCGGCCCGGTCGGTTCCCAATCCCCGCACATATCCTCGGCGAGGGCCACGACCGCGTCGAAGTCGACCGCTCCGGCAAGGGCCAGGGTGGTGTTGTCGCTCGAGTACCTGTGCCTGAAGTAGGTCTCCATCTCGTCGCGCGACATGGATGACACCGTGTCCCTGGTCCCGAGCACCCGGTGGGAAAGCGGGTGATCACCGTAGAACTCGGCGAGGGCGTGCTCGTAGAGGACCCAGAAGGGCTGGTCCTCGTACATCGCTATCTCCTCGAGGATGACCTGCTTCTCGGAATCGAAATCCTCCTGGCGGAGGGCTGGTCTGAGGATGTCGCTCATGACCCTCAATCCGCCCTCGAGGTACTCCGGAAGCAGGTGGATCCAGTAGGCGGTCATCTCCGCACTCGTGAACGCGTTATTTATCGCCCCAAGGTCGTCGAAGTCCCGATTGACCTGCTCGGCCGAACGTTGGTTCGAACCCTTGAACATCATGTGCTCGAGGAAGTGACTCACTCCCATCAGGCGGGGATCCTCATCCCTTGCCCCGGTCGAAATCCAGAAACCTGCTGCAGTGGTGTGTGCGTTCGGGTCGACTTCTGCGATGATGGTGAGCCCGTTGTCGAGCGTACTTTGTCGGTACGAAACAGCCATGCAGCGAGTCTACAGCAGGGAATCGTCGGGTGCGGCGCCCGCCTTCATGCTTCTCCGCACCTTTTGTCGGTATCAGTCGATAACTGTTCGAGGATCCGGATGGACCGTGGTTCCTTTCCCATCATGATCGGAGGCGTGGGTGGAAGCGGCACTCGTCTGTTTGCGGAGGCCCTGCACGTTTCCGGGATCCGGACCACCCTTGACGTCAACGGCGCCACCGACGCGATGGGATGCACCCTGCTCTACAAACGACCTTCCGTGCTCGAGGACCTGGAATCCCCGGACGTGTTCGGAAGGCTCTGGAACATCACCGAATCCGGTGTCGTGGGCGGTCGACCAATCGATCGGGACGACAGGCTGCTCATGAAGCGCCTCGCCCGCGAGGCCCGACCGATGCACGACAGATCCTGGCTGAAGACCCGGGCGAGGAGACTTCGTCGCGAGGCTTCGAGACCACGAAGACCCGGGCGGTGGTTCCTCAAGGAGCCGAACCTCCACTGGGTCGCCCCCCGGATCCTCGAGCTCGATTCCGACATCCGATTCGTCATGGCGGTCAGGCACGGAATCGACATGGCGTTCAGTTCGAACCAGCAGCAGCTGTACGTCTGGGGACCGACCGTCCTGGGCGAAACCGATCTCGAACCGACCCCCGAGGCATCGCTCCGTTACTGGTGCCACGTACACCGCCGCATCGCCGATTTCCGGGAACTTCATCCGGAGCGGGTCCTGATCCTGTCCTTCGACCAGTTCTGCGTCGAGCCCGATGTCGTCGCCCGCAGGCTCCTCGATTTCTCGGAGATCGAGGCGACCGACGCGCTCCTCGACCGGGTGATAAGGGGTGTCAGGGCCCCTTCCTCGATCGGGAGGCACCTTGATGAGGATCTTTCTCAATTCGATCCCGGGGACATGGAGTTCGTCCATTCCTTCATGAGTACCATCAAGGTGCACCGATGATTCCCCAGATCGGAACCAGGACCCAGTGATGCCGACGACACCCTCCCTGCCCGAAAACCCCGGCCCCTCACCCTCGTCGGTGAAGCGGACGCTGGCCAGGCACCCGCGCCCTCTGGGTGGGGACACCGCTCGTCTGAACTCGCTCAACGTGTCGGTGCCACTGACCGGCATGATCCTCCAGAACCACGGAACACCCGCCCAGCTCGCCATCGGCAAGAAGCCCGACTGGCTGCGAGCACGCATGCCCGGCGGTCAGGGCTATCTCGACCTCAAGGCCCTGATCGACGAGTACAAGCTGCACACCGTCTGCCAGGAGGCCAGCTGCCCGAACATGGGGGAATGCTGGTCGCGAGGCACCGCGACGATCATGATCCTGGGCGACACCTGCACCAGGTCCTGCGGATTCTGCAACGTGAAGACGGGCCGACCGTGCACCGTCGACGACGACGAACCCCGTCGTGTCGCCGAAGTGCTCTCGAAGATCAACCTCGGCCACGTGGTCATCACCTCCGTCGACCGCGACGATCTGCCCGATGGTGGTGCGAGGATCTGGGCCGAGACCATCATCGCCGTCCATGAACTCTGTCCGGATACCAGCGTCGAGGTCCTGGTGGGTGACTTCAAGGGTGTCGACAAGGACATCGACCTCGTCTGCGATGCGCGTCCGGAGATCATCTCCCACAACATGGAGACCGTCCTCCGGATGCACCCCGCGGTCCGACCCCAGGCCCGGTATGAACGATCCCTCGGTGTCCTCCAGCGCTTCAAGGAGAACGGACTGGTGACCAAGACCGGGATCATGGTCGGCATCGGCGAGAAGGAGGACGAGGTCTATCAACTGATGGACGACGTCCGCAGCTGGAGCGACGCCGACATCATCACCGTGGGTCAGTACCTGCAACCCACCCGGAACCACCTCCCGATCGACCGCTGGGTCCACCCCGACGAGTTCGCTCGAATGAAGGAAGCCGCGCTCGAAAAGGGATTCGAGGTCTGCGAAAGCGGACCGCTGGTCCGATCCAGCTATCACGCGGAGGAGCAGGCGGAGCGCCTCAGCCCCGAGCGTGCCGACATCCACCAGAGGATGAAGAAGCTGATCGGACGCTCCCGATCGGGTTGCTGCGGATCCTGATCACCCGTTCACGTCCGAGACGTCCCGGTTCCCGCGCGGACACCTGCCGGACTTTCGGCTTCCTGTTGTTGTGATCGGATCACGCAGCCGCGATTCAGGCCTCGTCAACGGGTGTCGAACGAACCGGTCCGGGGTTCCACCACCGTCGTGGTCGGCACGGAGTCCGCCCCACCGATCCGGTTCAGGAACCCGAATCCGTCGGTCATCGCGCCCCACCAGACGATCGGTGCCCAGAGCGCCAACGACACGGCGAGGAAGTTCAGCAGAAATCGTCCCTTCGACCCGAGTCGTTCCACCGGCGCCGTGCAGGGTTTCAGCAACAGGTCCATGAATTCCGGACCATCGTCTTCCACTGAAACGCGTGCTTCGCCGCGCGAAGCTGATTCGACCCGCTTCGAACCGGTCGCTTCCTCGGACGCCGTGTCCACATCCGACGAACCGATCATCGCCACGCTCGCTTCGGAATCGTCCGACACCGAGGTCTCGTTCCCTTCGTCCGGGACTCCCATCTCGGCCGATATGGCGACATCGAGCTCCGCCTCGAGCTTGTCGATGTCGAAGGACCCTCGTGTCGAGTCCTCGTTGACCTGGAACGAATCAGGGGGCTGCATCCGGGCCGGATCACCGGTCGGGGAACCACCTGGTCGATCTGACTTGATGACGTGTCGGGTTGAGCGGATCTCGGACATACCGATCCCATCGACCCGATCATGGATCCGATCCAGTCCAATGACGACCCCCGACGGTCACCGTTCGTGACCTTGCGCGAGATCGGAAGTTATCAGGCCGTGGGGCGTCGGAAACCCCGTGTCACTTCCCGACGAAGCTCGGGCTGTACATGTACGGGAGCCATTCGCTTCGGGGTCTCGAGGTGTCGAGATACATGATGTCTCCGTTCTCCATGACCGCGAGAAGCGTCGATCCCCAGCGTCCCGAACTCTTCTCGGTGTCGATGACGACTGCGGCCACGTCGGACGGACCGTCACCAGCCGGAACCGCTCCGAAGAAGACACCACCGAGAACGACTCCGGCGCCTCCCATCAGGAGCCCCTGCCATCGTCCGGTCGATCGTGCCCTCGCCGCATTCACATCATTCTTGTTCATTCTGAATATCCTTTCGGCTGTGCGCCTCTATGGGTTCGTGTCGTGATCCGTTCGTTCGGATTGGTCCGTGTCGTTCGGTCCATCGCCGTCCTCCACCGGGTTCATGATGGTAATGGTCGCCGGCTTCTCGTCGTCGGACAGTAAGGATCGGACGACCACGCGTCCATCGACGAGCAGGACGAGACGCCCTTGTTCGATGTCCAGGATCAGGCTCCTGCGACCGTCGAGAAGCCTTTCGACGCCCGCTCCCGCCGTCGTAACGGGCAATGCCCCACTCGTCCCCGGAACCGAGCTGGCCACCGGTTCGAGGTCCGGTCCGAAGCCGATTCGCAGGAGGTCCTTGCCGTTCCCATCCTCGATCAGCACCTCCGTCCGTTGGTCCACCCGGAGTCCGGTCACCACGGTGACGTCACCATCCGGGAGTTCACGACGGCGCATCGATGTTCCGCCGTCGCCGTCTTCCATCCACCTCCCGTTCGACCCGTCTCCGATCCCGGGCAGCCGCTTGATGCGAAGCCCCCGCCACTTGACCGCACATCGACCGCTGTGAACCTGGAAAGCGATCGATCCCTCCCCGTCCGCGAAGTCGATGACGTCGGCACACGGCACTCCGTTCACCCAGCTCCTGACACGTGGTCCCACGCACTCGATGCGATAGTGATTCCATTCGCCGGTCCGGAAGGCCCCTCTCGAACGCGGATCATCGTTCATCGGGTGGATCCATCCCCTTCGGAGCTCGTCGTAGAGACCGCCCGACCAGGAACGTTCGCTCGAGTCAACCTCGATCTGGTAGCCCCGTACCCCGGTTCGCGGGTCGTCCGGATCCACCCTCCTGCTTCGCACCTGCCATCCCGAGTTGCCTCCCTCGTTGATCAGCACCTCCCCCTCCAGGACGAAGTCCGAGTACGAAGCATCGCTGATCAGGAACGTGTTTCGCGCCGCTTCGCCCCGACCATGGATCTCGTCACCCACGCGATCGATCCAGGCATCACCACCGACGACAGACCAGCCTTCGAGACCGGTGGAGGGAAGCAACGGATCGAACGGTCGGTTCGCATCGAGCGGTGCGATTCCCCGGTCTCGGACTTCATAGGCGCGCCCATCGACGGTCACGGTGACCGGGTCATCGACGGTCGACCGATCATCTCCGCAGGCGATCGACGACCAGAGGGGAATCGAGAGCAGCATGGTGGTCGCGATCGGTCGGTGCATGCGGACGATGGTATCCCGGAAGCGACGTCCGGAGGAGGGACGGTACATCGACTTCAAGAACCTTCCCCCACGAAAAGGACACGCATGGAAACCGGATGATCTCGAATCAGGCGCCATCCGTTCGGGAGCACTCGTCCACAAGATTCGCGATTCCGCTGATGCTGTCGAGATTCTCCATGAGCGCGTTCTCGGGATTGATCCTGATCGAGAACGTCGATTCGATCTGGGTGATCAGCTCCAGCATCGCGAAGCTGTCCAGGAGGCCGGCGGAGAAAAGGGGATCACCATCCCCGATTCCCTCGGTATCGATCCTCATCGATCTCTGGAGCAGGTCTCTCACCTCGACCGTTCGCGAATTCTCTCCGGTCGGCATTCTTTCGACCCCATCTTCGGTATCGGTGTTCTTTCCGCAGGACGACTACCATACGCTACACCACGGATCATTCACTGCATCATCCAATGTCGACATTATCCCCGGTCAGGCCGTCCGGACGGTCGACTCGAACGGTGTACCGGTTTGAACGCACAGCATCAGAACATCACAGGACGTCGCAAGCGACGGATAAGTCGCAAGCGACGGATAACAAGTCCGGCCTCTGTCCTGACTCTCCTGTCGGCCTCGCTCGTCCCGGCATCCCCCTCGTCCGCACAGAACGGGGATCGTCCGGGCGAGGTGCAGTCACCGCTGCGCGATTCGTTCCGAAGACCAGCCTCTCCACCCCTGTCCCCGGAACGACAGCTCGAATCCTTCCGGATCCAGACCGGATTCCGGATCGAACTCGTGGCCTCCGAACCGATGATCGAGGATCCGATCGCCATGACCTTCGACGAATCGGGCCGCCTCTGGGTGGTCGAGATGCGCGGGTACATGAACGACATCGACGGCTCCGACGAGGAGCAGCCCACCGGTCGCATCGTCGTGCTCGAGGATCATGACGGTGACGGTCGCATGGACGAGGCCACGACCTTCATCGATGGTCTCGTCCTCCCTCGTGCGATATCTCCGGTAGGTGACGGCATTCTCTACGTCGAACCCCCGCATCTGGTGCACGCACGGGACCTCGACGGCGATCTCGTCGCCGATCGCACCACGATCGTCGCATCCGATTTCGCCGGCATCGAGAATCCCGAGCACGCGGGCAACGGACTGGTCTGGGGTCTCGACGGCTGGCTCGAGTGCTCGCAGCATCCCTACCGATACCGGATGCGCAACCGGACCGGCGACATCGAGCTTCAGCGGGTGCGTCCCCACGGACAGTGGGGAATCGCCGTCGACGACATGGGGCGGTGCTGGTACTCCCCGAACTCCGAGCCGCTCCTCGTCGATCTGCATCCGAAGCACTACGCCGCCCGGAGTCCCGGCCAGTCCGGCTTCAGCGGCGTGGGCCAGGCCGCCGCCACCTCCAAGCGGGTGCGACCCGTGATGCGGACCCCGGGTGTGAACCGGGGCTACCAGACAGGCGTCCTCGACGAGACCGGAAGACTGACCAGCTTCACCGGAGCATGTGGCACCGGTGTCTACCGGGACGTCGTCCTGGGTGATGAAGTCGAGGGGAACCTCTTCGTCGGCGAGGTGGCGGGAAATCTCGTCAAGCGATTCAGGGTCCGCCCCGACGAACGCAAGACGATCGTCGCCGAACCTGTTGACGAACCCATGGAGTTCCTCGCTTCCACGGACGAAAGGTTCCGACCGGTCCAGGTGACGACCGGACCGGATGGTGCACTCTACATCTGCGACATGTACCGGGGAATCATCCAGCATCGTATCTACATGACCTCCTTCCTCCGGGAGCAGGTCGAGGATCGAGGTCTCGAGAGACCGGCGTCCCTCGGCAGGATCTGGCGGGTCGTTCCTGAATCCCTTCCGGTCCGATCCGTTCCGGATCTGGCCGGAGCCTCCGACGACGAGCTGGCCGTCTTCATCACCCATCCGAACGGCGTGGTGCGCGATGCGGCACAGCGCATGCTCTCCGAACGTGACGCACGGGACACGGCTCCTCTCCTGAGGGATACGGTCCGAGACGCTCCGCTCGAACGGGACCGGCTTCGTGCGCTCTGGACGCTCGGTCTCGTCGGATCGGCCACCGAGGAGGACCTGTTCGCCGCCGCGACCGACCCTTCGGAACACGTTCGTCGGGCCGCCCTTCGTGTCGCGGAGGAAGCCCTGGATGACGAGGCGCTTCACAGGCTCTGCACGGAGCTCGCCGACGACCCGGCGGAATTCGTCCGGATCCAGGTCGCTCTCTCCCTTGGTGAGTCCGACTTCGATGATTCCCTCGCCGCCCTTCCCGTTCTCCTCGAGTCGGATCCCCGGCTGCGTCCGATGCGGAGCGCGGTCCTTTCCAGCCTCGCGGGTCGCGAAGCACGCTTCCTTCGGATGGTCGAGGAGCGGGATCTTCTCGCCGAACGGACCCCGGTCGCACGATCGATGCTGGCCGACCTCACCGACGCCATCCTTCGCAGCGGGAACCGACGTCTCGTCACCGAGCTGCTCGCCTTCGGAGCGCGGCGTCCCGCCGAACGTGAATGGCACCTCAGGACGATCCTTGATCGGACCGGTTCCACCATGCGTCTCAACTCGAAGACCCCGCGGAAGGTCCGGGTCTCCCACCCGCCCACCGGCTGGCCACAGCTGCTTGCGAGCGGAGACACTCCCATCGGACAACGCGCACTGGCCATCGACGAGCACCTGCTCTGGCCCGAACGGGAGATGGTGCTGATGGCCGACGTGGGCAACACCCTGGACTTCGGTGATCCCGCATCCGTCATCGCCCGGGGCAAGCGGATGTACGTCCAGTGCCTTTCCTGTCACCAGGCGAACGGTCGCGGTCTCTATCCGGTCTATCCACCCCTGGTGGACAGCGAGTTCGTTCTCGGTGATCCGGTCCGTCTGGCCTCGATCATCATGCATGGTCTCGAGGGACCCATCGAGGTGCTCGGCCGGAGGTACGATCAGCAGATGCCTCCCGTGCCCATCAAGGATGATGCGGACATCGCGGCCGTGATGACCTATGTCCGGCAGGCCTGGGGCAACGACGCCCCGCCGGTGGGACCGGAAATCGTTCGCGAGGTTCGAGAGTCGACCATCGGTCGTGGGCGGCCCCTGAGTGCGGATGACCTGTGATGGAGCCCCGGCAACGGCGGTTCAGGAGGTCATCTCCTGACGCCGCAGCAGCATGAGGGACAACCGGTTCACGGTTCGATCCGTCCGACCCCCCCGACCATCCTTGCCTGCAGCATCAGCAGTCCGAGCTCGAGCGCCGGATCCGGGGGAGCCTCCGCGTCGTCGATTCCGAACCGAACGTCGGAATCGATCCCGGACCACCATCGACCGCGGTGTTCGAGCGCCGAGGCCGTCT
>Ga0163109_10001755_pt1 | contig 17092 bp, 10 predicted proteins | sample CRUFie1St13metaG_FD_108704 | JGI IMG/M metagenome (GOLD analysis project Ga0163109, IMG submission 108704) | Marine microbial communities from the Costa Rica Dome - CRUD Field 142mm St13 metaG | ecosystem: Environmental > Aquatic > Marine > Oceanic > Photic zone | place: Costa Rica: the Eastern... | reverse complement strand
TGGGTAACCTCTACAGAAAACCGTCTTTATGTCGGGTGGTTTGGAACACTGATGATTCCGTGTCTCCTTGCTGCCACAACTTGCTTCATCATTGCATTCATCGCTGCTCCTCCTGTGGACATCGATGGAATTAGAGAACCAGTTGCAGGCTCACTCCTGTACGGAAACAACATCATCTCAGGAGCAGTTGTCCCAAGCTCAAACGCTATCGGATTGCACTTCTATCCTATCTGGGCAGCTCAATCTCTCGACGAATGGCTCTACAACGGCGGCCCCTATCAGCTCGTTGTCTTCCACTTCCTTATCGGTATCTTTGGGTATCTGGGACGGGAATGGGAACTATCGTATCGACTGGGCATGAGGCCCTGGATTTTTGTTGCTTACTCTGCTCCGGTCGCTGCGGCGACTGCTGTATTCCTTGTTTATCCATTTGGACAAGGTAGCTTCAGCGACGGGATGCCGCTCGGTATTTCTGGGACCTTCAATTTTATGTTGGTCTTCCAAGCTGAACATAATATTTTGCTCCATCCCTTTCATATGCTTGGCGTTGCCGGCGTATTTGGTGGGTCTTTGTTCTCAGCTATGCATGGCAGTCTGGTCACATCTTCCTTGGTCCGCGAGACTACAGAAGATATTTCACAGAACTATGGCTATAAGTTCGGCCAAGAAGAAGAAACTTACAACATTGTTGCGGCACACGGTTACTTTGGGCGGCTTATCTTTCAGTATGCGTCTTTTAATAATAGCCGCAGTCTGCACTTCTTCCTCGCTGCTTGGCCCGTCGTGGGCATTTGGTTCGCTGCCCTTGGTGTTTCTACTATGGCGTTTAACCTGAATGGGTTTAACTTCAACCAATCGGTCATCAGCAATGAAGGTCGTGTTGTCAACACTTGGGCTGACATTCTGAATCGGGCTAATCTCGGTTTTGAAGTCATGCACGAAAGAAACGCTCACAACTTCCCCCTTGATCTTGCATGTGTAGAGAACACTCCTGTTGCTCTTCATGCTCCTACTATTGGATAATTAATGTCTGCTCGACTCAACGCAATAGAGCAATTTAACTTTTTATTTTTGGAATAATTATTATGGCAGCTTCTGATCGTACTCCTGCATTCACAAAAGTACTGTATGCAGTCAACGCATCTGGTGATGTTTTCTTTCGACCAACTATTGCTTCTACTGATTCCCCTGACATGACTGCTGACAAGGCAGAAGCTCTGGCTCAGTGCGAGATGATGAGTCCTCAAGGTGAGCAAGTAGTAGCTTGATTTAATCTTCCGTTCATCCTTTAAGGACGCATGACCGTGTGAGCATGGAACGGGGTTCACACATCTCTTAGGAGAAATGCAATGTCTAATCTTGAATTTGTACAACGTCTTCGTGAACGCGAGGAGCAGTTGAGACAAGCCAAGCTTAAGTACAGAGGTGTTCCTTACACCCACAGGTGATCCGTTAAAGCGGGAGGCAGGGTGCAATCCCCTGCCCACTGATTGGTTAGAGCCGGTACGCCGATACCTCTAGCCGAACGTTCGGTAAGACGAATTTACCATGTATAAAAAATTAAATACCTTAGACGTCTAAGGAGTCTTGTAAACCATTAACTCCTTTTAAAACAATGACAGCTCCTGCTGTGGGTGGTGGCGCTCCTAACGCCCGCCCAACTCCTTTTGGTTCGATCAACTCGAACCCCCAACTTGGACTTACCAAAGGCTACCCCGATGCTGGTGGTTCCACTGGTGATAAGTATGCTCTTTATCTGAAACTCTTTTCGGGTGAGATGTTCAAAGCTTATGAAAGTGCATGTATCGCTAAAGAAACTGTACAGAACCGTACTCTTAAGAACGGCAAATCTATGCAGTTCATCTTCAGCGGTCGTATGACAGCTGACTACCATACACCTGGAACTCCTATTCTTGGTGATGGCAATCCTCCTGTTGCAGAGAAAACAATCTTGATGGATGACCTGCTTGTTAGCAGTGCATTCGTGTACGATTTGGATGAAACATTGGCGCACTATTCTCTGAGAAGTGAGATTAGCGCCAAGATCGGATATGCTCTCGCAGAAGCTTACGATAAGAAAATCTTCCGTACAATCGCTCTTTCTGCTCGTGAAGCACATCCTGTGACTGCTGCACCTGGTCCTGAGCCCGGTGGTTCAATCATCAAGATGGGTTCTGGTAAGCAGTATGACGCTCAAGCACTTGTTGATTCATTCTTTGAAGCAGCATCGATTCTCGACGAAAAGAATCTGCCTAAGCAGGGACGCCATGCTGTCCTCAGCCCACGCCAGTATTATGCGTTGATCTCACAGGTCGATAGCAACATCCTGAACCGTGACTATGGCAACTCACAAGGCAACCTGAACTCCGGTGAAGGTCTGTATGAAATCGCTGGTATCAAGATCAAGCGTTCCAACAACCTGCCTTTCATGCTCGGCTCTGCTGTTACGCAAGAGTCTGGTGAGAACAATGATTACTCCGGTGACTTCTCAGATCACGCTGGTCTGATCTATCAGAAAGATGCTGCTGCAGTTCTTACTGCAATTGGTCCTTCTGTTCAAACCACTGGTTCCGATGTTCGTGCGATGTACCAGGGCGACCTGATCATCGGACGTCTCGCAATGGGTGCCGGTACTCTTAACCCTGCTGCTGCTATTGAACTGCAAGCTGCAGACTAATTGGAGGTAAATTATGCCACTTAATCCTGGTACTTCCAAAGCAGTACAGATTGATCCTACTGCTACATATAGTACAACCAAGCCTGGCGTTGCTTCTCAAACGCTAAATCCTTTTGTAGGTATTGAAGCCGGTAAGGTTCAAACATCTACTACAGGACAAGGTGTTTCAGATAAGAACGCAACATCTTTGCCAGTAACAATCTCTGAATAATTATGGCTGCTATTACACGCTACAGTGTCGCTAAGACTCAGAAGTCTTACGACCCCGCTGGTTTGGGTGCCATTACAGGTTCTACTGTCTATTCCTCTACGGAACAGTGGAGCACTAATGCTTACCCTCCTGCCCCGGCAACCCCACGGGTTCCACCTACTTCCTGATTAATACTTTGGGTCTCCTTCGGGAGGCCCTTTTTTTACATCCTTATTATGACCTATACAAGAAAAGAACTTAATGCGATCAATTCGATTCTGACTTCGTTGGGTCAGGCTCCTGTTACTGCTATTGATAATGATGGCAGTCCTTCATATCCCACCAACCCGGACGTTGCGATGGCTTATAGCACCTTGATGGAGGTGTCAAAAGAAGTGCAGAGTGAAGGATGGACATTTAATCAAGAGAAACACTACCCAATTAATCTTGATGAAAACAATGAGATTCCAATTCCTGCTGATGTTCTACAGCTAGACCTTTGTGAAGAATACATTTATTACACGGGCACTGTAGCCACAGTAGATGATGTTCAAAAACCTTACTATCCAGAGGTAGTACAGAGAAATGGTAAACTGTACGACAAAGCTAATCATACCTATAAATTTAATAAGAACCCTGTCTTCTTTGATGTGAAGTGGTTATATGCTTTTGATGATATTCCTGCTCCTGTACGTGATTTTATTGTAGCTCGTGCTGCAGCTATTTCGTGTATGAGAATACTTGGTGATTCTGAACAATATCAAATGCTTCAACAGCGTGAATTGTTTTGTAGATCACAAGCAATGGAGTATGAAACCACACAAGGTGATTATTCATTCTTTGGCAGACCTCCTGGCGGAGCCCGATATAACAGCTTCCAACCTTATAAAACTCTGATGCGCTGATGACCCAGGTAACTCAATTAATCCCTACTTATTTAGGTGGTGTTTCTAAACAAACAGATGACAAGAAAAAACCAGGACAGGTTTCTGAAATTTCTAACGCTATGCCAGACATTACTTACGGTCTGCTTAAGCGTAGTGGTTTTAGTTGGACTCGTAATGTGGTTGATTCTAACGGTGAATCTCTTGACTATGCCAAGTGGTTCTTCGTAACTAGAGGTGGTCTTGATGCTTATATTGGCTGTATTACACAAGATTCAGGCTCTAAAGGAAACATAACTATTTGCAATGCCATTACTGGTGTTCAAGCTAATGTCAACTATCCTGATGGTAGGGATTATTTGGATATTAGTTATAACGAGTTTACCAACATTGGACCTGAACAGCTGTATAGCGTCACTACAATTCAAGACGTTACTGTTATCACCAATACAACTACAGTCGTTACTGAGCAAGCAGCTCCTGGTACGCAGTTAGAACAGAATGGTACTGTAAAAATCCTTACTGTTGAATACGGTGCTGATTACACTGTCAATATAAACGGCATTACTAGCACTATTAAAACAAGAAACTTTGATGATGCAGCAGATCCTAATGTTGACTTCCTTGATGCAGATGAAATTCTTGATGATTTAAAAACAGAGATAGAAAGTAAAAACATTGCTAATCTTACTGTAACTCAGCTTTCTGATTGTCTTGAGCTTGAGTTCAGTGGTACTACTGTTTTTACAGATCTTTCTGCTGTAGGTGGTATTGGTAATGCAGCCTTAGCATCTTATGTTACTGACATCACTGATGTTTCAGAACTAGCAACCCAATCTATCCAAGGTCGTACAATTCAGGTACTTAATAGCTCTGGTGATGATGATGACTATTGGCTTGAATTCGAGGCTGAATTCGGTGCTAGTGGTCCTGGTGCCTGGGTTGAATGTAGAGATCCTTCTGTAAGTGCTGGTATTGATGGTTCAACAGCTCCACATGAACTTGAGCTTATTTCTGTTAACCAGCAAACTGGAGTAGCAGAGTTTAGTTTCCATCAAATTTCTTGGAAGGAACGTAGTGCTGGTGATGATGTAACAAATTTACTACCATCTTTTATTGGTAGTACTGTTCAATATACATTCTTTTATTCCAATCGGTTTGGCATTCTGTCCAGCGATAATGTTATTTTAAGTGCTGCCAATGATCCGTACAATTTCTTTAAACGATCAGCTCAAATTCTAATTGATTCAGATCCTATTGATGCAAATGTCTCTAGCGTACAACCTGTTCAATTGATTAGTTGTAGACCTGAACCACAAGGTCTTGTTCTGTTCGGCAACAGTGAGCAGTTTAGAATGTATTCTTCTGACTCTATCCTTACTCCAACATCAACACAGATTAGGACGTTGTCAACTTATGAGATTGCTGAGTTTATCCCGCCAGAATCATTAGGCACGTCTTCGGCTTTTGTCAGTAAAGTTCCTAATTACAGTAGATGTTTTTTGTATGAAACTAGAGGTTTTGAAGAACTTCCAAGTGTTGTTGACATTGGTAAAACTGTTTCCCAATGGATCCCTAGAGAGATCACTAATATAACCTGTAGTCCTCAGAATAGTATAGTTATGCTATCTGGCTCGTCTATCAATGAAATCTATCTTTATCGTTATTTCAATAGTGGTGAGAAGGATCTATTCCAAGCGTGGTCTAAATGGGTGATGCCTGGAATTGTTGTAGCACTTCAGATTATTAATGATCAGATTTTTGCTATCACAAAACAAGGTGATCAATACACTGCTCTTGTCAACAATATAAACGAGAACAGTAGGAACAACATTATTAAGTCACCTATTCCTTTTGCTGATACTCAGATATGGAGTAATCCTTATATGGATCTCATGTTTAATCCATCTGAAAATTCAGTGAACTATGACCCAGTTGAAGATCAGACAACAATAACTTTACCGTTTAATTCTGTTGCAGGATTGGTCCCTACTGTAATGCTCACTGCAGCGCCTGTAGGAGCCCATGCGGTACATGACAGTCTATTCAGCCTAAGCTCTATTTATGAGCAAGTACAGAGTTCTCTAGCGGCCTCTGAGGACGAGTCTGGGTATTATGTTACCCCCACTGTTGTTGACAATACCTGGGTGCTTGAAGGTGACTGGACCTCTATGTATTCCAGAATGGTTTGTGGTTATCGATATGTTTATGAGATTGAGTTCCCTACAACTTACTACAATCCAGGTGAAGATAAGTATGATTTTACTGCTAACTTAACTGTTGCAAGACATAGATTCTCTGTGTCATTTAGTGGTGCATTAACTTTTAGTTTGCAATCTGCTGGTCGTGATGACTGGGTTCCTGTTCATCAAGTAACTGATGCAGACAGTTATCATGCCAATGTTGGTCCTATTGTACAAGATAGGGTTATGACAGTTCCTGTTTATCGTAAAAATAAAGCATATAAATTGAAGGTTGAAGATACAACCCCTTTGCCTACATCTTTAATTTCACAGATGTGGGAAGGAAACTATGTCCCACGATTCTATAAGAGGAAAATCTCTTGAATAAAAACTATAATATCCTCGATGAGCTTATATTAGAATCGGGGGTAACACATAATATTCTTCCGGTGCTTGGTGCTGTAGCTGGAATTGCTTCAGCAGGTTTCGGTATAGCTGGTTCAATTAAAAGCAGTAATGCTGCAAAAACGAACCAAAAAAACGCAAACAAAGCAGCTAAACAGCAGTACGAATTCGATAAAGAAGAAGCGGAACGTACTAATGCTTTTAACAAAGAAGGCTTGTTAATTGACAAGACCAACTATGCTAACCAACGAGCTTATGAGTTTGCTTTTCAAGATCAAGATTGGCAACGTAAGCAGTATCTACAGGACTTTGATTTTAATACTCAGAAAAGAGCGTTTAATAAATCTGAGCAAAATTTTGCCAATCAAATTGGTTTAAATAAACGTGCCTTAGGTCGAGCTTATACTGACGCTCAGCTTGGTCTTAATGAAGTCAAGACTGAACAAGCTTTTGAAAAGCAAGACCTAAACCTTAGAACTATGGAAGGTCTTGGTAGAGCACAATTGGGACAGGCTGGTAATAGTATGTTGGCTTCTTTGCAAGCTCAAACTGCTGCAAAGGGTAGAGATATTGCTATTATGAATGCTAGCCTTCGTAGTGCTTACCAGCAAACTCAACGTGATATCGGTGATTTTGCTCTTCAATATGACGCTGCTAACCAGCAAGCTGATGCTCAGCGCATGTTGAGGCCAGAGTTGATGGCTGATATTCCTAAACCTTTGCGGACTCCAGAAAGAGTATTCCAAGACCCTTATGAAATTAAGGTTGGTCCTGAGCCTATTGATGGTGTTTATGCAGGACCAGGAATTTGGGGGACTCTTGCACAAGGTGCTAGTGCATTAGCAGGTGTCAACTGGGGGGCATTTAATCCAAGCACACCTTCAGGTAGTTAATCAATGGCTCAAAAGAAATACAAGTCAGCCCTTAAACAAAAAGGATTTAATCCTGAACAGGTTAGTAATGCAGGTGTCAATAAGATCCTACAGGAAGGTAACCGTCAGGTTAATATTTTAAGGGATCAATTTGCTTATGAAAAAAGTCAGCGAGACAATGTTCTTGCTGCTATGAAAGAGAACGCTTCTCTTGAAAAACAAGATAGGCGGAGAAACTTTAATTTAGAGACTCAAAACCGTAGGGATATTCAGACTAGAGTACAGTCTAACTTTCAAATTCAGCAGCAGAATAGAACTAATCAAGCTGAAGCTCAAAGCAAAATCTACAGACAGCTCAGTCAGTTGAGTATGACGGCAGCTGAAAAAGTACAAGAACTTGCTCAAGAGAAATTTGATAAGGACTATGAGGATGAACTAAATAAAATCCTTATTGAAGGTCCTGATTTTTTCAAACAAGCTGAGTTCCAAACACAAGAGGATGAGCTTCAGGTCTTGTCTGCTGAAAACGAAGTAGGAGCTGATGCTATCCAGGCTGCTGGTGGTACGCCACTACAAGCACAACGCATCAGATCCAACAGTAAGGGCAGACAATACGCAAGAGATAAGGCTCAAACTATGTTTGCTATGCAAGCGTTTATGCCTTATGCACAAGATGTATTAGCACAAATGCCTGAGGTAGTAGATCCTGATGAGAAACGTGCTGTCATTCAAGACCTAATTAAACCATATATGCAGGAACAAGGCATCTATGGTCTTAAGCCAGAGTTCCTTACTCCAGCTTTATTGGAAACTAGGAAAGCCATTAATTTGTTTATGGAGAATGAACGTGATAATTACACGAAAAATCTCCAACAAAGATCAGTTGAATCTTCAACTTATGCTTTCTTGGCTAATCCTCAAGATATGTCTATGAACACCTTTAGACTGTTAAACGATTTAAAAACAGCTAATGGTAATAGTAGAGCTGTTGCTTTAGACAAGCTCTTTGAAATTGCACAAGAGATGAGTCAAGCTGAGATTGAAGCTTTTGGAAATACTACTTTACCCGGTCAATCTAAACCAATACGTCTTCAGTATGAAAAGACAAGGTGGAGAGCGCTTCTTAATGCAAAAACAGATCAGCAGAATGACAACTGGACCAGAAGTAATAATGTCAAAAAGATTAAAGCAGCTAATTATGAAACGCAAGTTTTAGAGCTGTTTAATGCAAACCCAGATAAAATAACAGCAGGAGGCATTAAAGAAGCTCAGGCTGGCTATAGAGCCATTATGGGATTTGATAGCGAAAAGATTCAAAATCTTGAGTCATCAACTATCACAGCTAAAGGTACTGCAGCTTTAGATGCTTACCTTACTGGTCTAGCCAATACTGGTAAGCTCAGTCCTGACATTCTTAATGCTGTTTCTGATAGATCACTTAGGAAAAAGTTCAAAGAAGATGCGGAGGAATACTCAGCCAAATATGATACTCCTGACGCTAAGCGTAAAAAAGAGACTCTCAAAAACTTAGTCCTGGGACAAGGTAAACGTTTTGCACCAGAAGGTAGGACTTTGACTACGGACGGTGAGATTGTTCTTGGTGCTTTGGAGGCAGCTTTTGATGAGCGTCGTACTCAAATTATGGCCAATAAGCCTGACATCACTGTCGGTGAAGCAAATACTACTGCTCTGCTTGAAGTCGAGAGACAATTTAATGAAGGCTTTACTGATCCAGATAGCATCTACTTTTTTGAAACACGATTTGGCGAAAAAGGCTATACCAATGTTTCCAAACTTGGTGCAGATCCAGCAGATGTCAGGGCTATCGATAAACGGATCGTAAACATAAAAAATGTTTTAGACAATAGCCCTAGTGTTGAGGATGCTCTTAGAACAAATAAAGGTCTTGTCTTTACTAAAGAACAAGCTCTGGAAATTACTTCTTCTTACTACTCTCCTGGTTTTGCTACTCCAGCTATTGCAAGAAGACTTGCTCAGCAATTAGGAGACATGACGGAGATAGATGTAATTAATGCACAATTAAAAGCTTACGATATGCCTGAATTACCCCCACCGCCAACTATGGCGCTACTTAATTCTGTTCCTCCTGAAATTAGATCAGGTCTTCAGAATGCACAAAGTTCATTACGATCTACAAGGTTACTATCACAGACTGGTCAATACAATGAAGCTGCAATACCTGGTGGTTACGGTTCTACTGTTACTGAGGCAGCAGCGCAATTCAACATTCCAGCACCTGTCCTTGCCGGTATAATTGAAACTGAATCTGCTTGGAATCCTGAAGCTGTTAGCTCTGCTGGTGCTCGTGGTCTTGGACAATTTATACCAGGAACTGCTGCACAGTTTGATGTTGATGTAAACGATCCTAAGTCTTCCATTTTCGGTGCTGCTCAATATTTGCGTCACCTTATGGATAACTATAGGTTTGATTTAAAGATGGCAATCTATGCCTACAACGCTGGACCTACAACTATTCAATCATACGGTCCTGGCGCTACTCCAGAAAACGCTAACTACTATCCTAAAGTAATGCGTAGTGCTACCAAGTACGGTTACGGTCAGCAATCTTTTGTAGAGGGCTATAACCTTAGAACTTCAATGGAGCCAAAGGTTGCTTACATTGCTGGCAACATTGGTGGTGGTCCGTATTACACAGGCGAACATCTTGACGTTAAACAAACTAATGGTGGTTATTTTGAGATCACTGATTTAGATGATTATGTTGAGGTAGAGGACCCTGACTATGGTCGTGTACCTCTGAGTCGTGTCGGTGTAACTGGCGATTGGCAGAGCCATACAAGTCGTGGTTCACACGGTATTGACTTTGGCACTGCTAGTGGCTCAAGAATCTATTTAAAGAATGGTGCTCAAGTAACCGTAAGACGAGACAGTGGTGATGGCAATGGAGATGTGATGGCATTTACTTTGCCTGACGGAAGAGAATTTCAGTTCTTACACGGAACATTACCCAATTAATAAACTATGGATAGCTCCATGGGTAGGGGGCAGTTAACTCCAGAACAGATGGAGCAGTATGAAATCGAAGCTGCTGCTGCATCTAAACGTCTTCAAGAAGATGATGAGGAGAAAAACAACACCCCAACTTCCCAACCATCTAAGGATGGTCAATCTGAACAATCAAATAAGACGGAAGCTGCTACGGCAGCTCCACAAGAACAAGAGGTAAATCCTGGTCCTCCTTCACCCCAGGAACAGCAGATCAATCAAATTAATGAGACTGCTAACCAACCAGCTCAGCAACAAGATCAACAATATTTTTGGGATGAAGGTTATGACGCTGGTGACTTTGCTAGGAACACCGCTGAAGGTGTCCTGGCAGTCCCTTCGGGAATGGTTGATTTTGGTGTTGACCTGATCAACAAAATCCCTGGTGTCAATGTCCCTAAAATCCCTGAATTTGAAAATGGTATTGCTTCATCTATTAGAGATATGGGCAATGTCATCTTTGGTGCTGCCTTAGCTACTAAAGGTATCCGAGGTATTCGTGGTGCAGGCATGGCTAAATTGCCAGCAGGTAAAGTAACTAGCTTTGTTAAATCTGATCCTGTTGTCAGGTTCTTAGGTAGAACTGCTGAAGCTGCTGCTGGTGGTTATGTAGCTGATTCTGTTGTCCAATTCAACGAAGAAGATGACAACCTTGCTGCAATGGTTAAGACCAATGCTCCTGCTTGGCTTGCTAATCGCATTCCTATGGAATGGACAACCGTTGGTGTCACTAATCCTGACATCATTCGTGAACGTAACAGAAATGAAGGTCTAGCTTTAGGTGTATTTGGTGACGTACTCCTTGGTTTTGGTAAAGCTGTTAAAGCTGCTTATGGTATGGGCAAGTTTACCAAAGCAATGGATCAAACCTTTGGCCAAGCTGAATGGATTGCTAAAGATCCAAACAAGTCTATCAACGATGTTCTTAAGAAGACTGGTGGTAGAAATAAAGAGGTAATGCTTGAGAGTCCAGGTGAGAAGTCTGTAAGAACACAGCGTGAAGCCTTGGATGAACTAGGAGAAGCTGCTCTTAAGAACGATCCTGATGCACTTAATAAGCCTACTAAAGGTATTCATGACTTGTATGAGGACATGGAAAGTGGTGTTAGGACTGTTGATGAAGGTGGAATCTTTGGTGCCCTTACTAATGTTGCACAGATCAAAGAGAACATTGGAACTTATTGGGGTCGTGTAGGTAGTGTTGTTTCTGAAGCTCGCCTCAAGTATGGACAGATTGCAAATGGTGCTGCACCTACACAACAGATTGTGGGTGAGATGGCCAAAATTCTGTCTGAGATTGGAGACTTTGATGCTATCTTCCCTAATGGTTTAAAGAGCTTTAAGCTAGACGCTAAAGTAATTAACAAGCTTAACCGTGAATCTACTGCTGAAGCTATTGGTGAAGCTCTTGGCGATAAGTCAATGGGAGTTGATCAGATCTTCAGTATGCTTGATCAGTTCCGTGTAGACGGAAATATTGATGTTCTGAAGAATCCAAACCTTAGTGAAGGTATTGACATTGGTATCCGTAAGTTAACTGAGGAATACCTTGGTGCTAATCGAGCCATTGCTTCTAATGCAACACAGCAGTCGTTGGCTGGTCAGGTTGCTGATATGGCTGAAGCTACAAGACTTGCTGGTGAAAACGTAGGTGCTGTTAACAGTGTCAACGAGCAAGTCCTAGAACGCCTTCTTTATCTTATGACCGAACGCGGCATGATGGGATATCGATGGGGTGCTACTGGCGCTGCTTTGCGTGTTAGGAACGGCATGGTTACAGCTGGCGGAAAGAAGGCCAAACTAGAAGGTATCATTGAAAATCTTAAAGAGAAAGAAATCGAACTCTTTAAGAAGAACAGAGAGTATGTTGCAACACTGAAAACTGTTGCTGCTACTAAGCCTGAGTTCCTTAAGCCATTCATGCTTGCCAATGAATTTACGGGTGGCAATGTCAACTCTGTCTACAACCTAAATGAGTTTATGAGGAACAACTTGTCCTCACTAACTAAGGCAATCAGAGACGGCAAGCCAGAGATCCCTAATCAGCTTGTACAGGGCATGTGGTCCAATATGTACAACTCTGTACTGTCAGCCTTTGCAACGCCCATCAGAGCCCTCACAGGCAACGTTGGTGGCCTTATTGCTAAGCCAATCACAACGATGGGAGGTGCTGCTCTTTCTCTTGACATGAAGACTGCACAAGACGGTTGGATGGCTATGGGCGCTATTGGTGACTCATTTAAAAAAGGCTATGACTATATGCGTGAAGTCTTTGTTAAAGCGTCTCAAGACCCTAGCTATTACAAAGACCTTTCTCGTGAAGATCTGGCAAAGATTGATCTACGTGGAGATAACTTAGAAGTCTTAGAAAGTTATGCCAAAGCTGCAGCTAAAGAAGGTGAGATGGGTCCTGCTGTTCTCCTTGAACAAGCAAAGACTCTTGATGATCTAGCTAACTCTCCTTTTCTTAGGTTCGGTGCTAACGCTATGACTGCCCTAGACGGCTTCACAAGAGCTGTTGTTGCTAACGGTGAGCTTAGATACAAAGCAATCAGTGAGCTGCGTGATGAAGGCGTAGAGATTACTCAAGAAGCTGTTTCAGCTAAAGCCAATAAATATTGGTCTGATGCAAGGAAAGGTGATTTCCAAAGTGACGCTGTTGATGTACAGACTAAAGAGATTGCTCTTAATGCTGAATCTGACTTAAGTAAAGCAATTAGTAGAGGTATTGCTCGATGGCCGATTGCTAGGCCACTGATGATGTTCCCTACAACGTCAATCAACATGCTTGGAATGTTTTCCCAATATTCCCCTATCTTCCCGTTTGCTAAGGACATTAACCTTATTGCTGATGTTAAAACTGTTGATCCTCAGCGAATGAAAGAGATTCTAGTTAACCGTAAACTTGCTGACGCAGCTACACCAGATGCTGAGGTATTGACACGTTACAAGCGCCTTGTCGCTGAACTTAGAGGTAAAAAGGCTGTAGGAACACTTGCTGTATCTTATGGTGCTTTCACTTTTATGAATGATGGAATCACTGGTGACGGTGTTTATAAAGAAGAGGTGCGTAGAAACAATGAGGTGTTCCGCAAACCTAGACGCAGTATTCAAATAGCACCAAACCTTTGGAAAAGCTATGACGGTCTTGGTCCTGTATCTGACTGGATTGCTTTGACAGTAACCATTATGGAAAACGCGACCATGCTTGGTGAAACTGCTACAGCAAACTGGCTTAACAAAGTAGGTTATGTTGTTGGTTCAAGTATTACTGAAAAGTCTGTCTTAGCAAACGTTGAACCAATGATGGGCATCCTTAATGGTAATGCTCCTTCTATTGAACGTCTTGCTGCCAGCGTAGCTAACTCCATGATTCCTCTTGCTGGACAACGTGCAGAATGGGCTCGCTGGATCGGTGCAGGTACAAAAGAAACTAAGAAAGAATTTCTTGACTACATGCGTAATCGGAATAAGTTCATTACTAAACTTCCTGATGAACACGATTGGTTGTATGGACGTCCTGTTGGAAGTGAAGAAAATTTCATTGTCAACGCCTACAACGCTATTTCTCCTTTTAAAATCACTTCTGGTCCTAGACCTGAAGCTGAGTTCTTATCTTTAATTGAATTTGACGCTCGTCCTAGTATTTCTACAGACGGCAAAGGCAATGAATATCCAAAAGAATTGCAGTCAAAAATTACTAAACTTATGGCAGATCCAGCAACTAATGGAATCTTCCTGCAAGCAGTTAAAGATGAGATGAAATATGCAGAAAATACAGATTGGATCAATAACATGCGTAAAGCTAGAGCACTTGGTTACAGTGACGATGTAGTAACTCTTGATGAGTATGAAGGCGTTCGTAGTCGTTTGGTTTATGCATTAAATCGTTCTAAAGAGGTAGCAATTAGCAACCTTACCAGTGCAGAGCGTCAAGTCATGTATGACCTTCAAGTTCGTAAAAATGTAGTTAAAGACGCTAATAGAAGTGGTGGGCCTGTAGATGGTCCAAATTTTGAAGTCCTTTTAAACTATCCTAGATAATGAGTGTTTGCGACTTAACTGAAAAACTAGCAATAGGAGACGGTAGTACACTGCAGTTTCCTTTTCAATTTAAATATCAAAATGAGAGCGACATCAGTGTTGCTCTCTACGACAATTCAATAGAACAATGGGTCGATCAACCAAGAGACACTTGGACGTTAAACACACTTACAACAGTATTGTTTGACACTGCACCTCCAGCTAGTGCCACTGCTAATGTCAAAATTTATCGTATTACTGACATTACAGATTTAGAGGCAGAATTTTTTCCTGGTTCTGCAATTAGAGCAGAAGACTTAAACAACAATTTTCAGCAATTACAATATGCTATCCAAGAAGTAGATTGCAATTCTTCTGGAAACGAGGTCATTATTGACGATCTCCAAGATCAAATTGACCAAAATGCTCAAGACATCAGTGATCTTGATGACAGCGTTACTCAAAATGAATCTGACATTGCAGATAATGCCGCCAACATTTCTACAAATGCAGATAATATTGCAATCAATGCGGGCAACATTTCACAAAATACAAGTGATATCGCTGCTAACACTGCTGAACTTGCTAACCGTTGGAATAAAACAGATGAAACTACTCAAGAAGCTGAAACTTGGGTAGCTGATGATGCAACAGTTGCTACTACTGGTGCCATTGAGCAACGTATTCTTACTATTCTTGATGATCCAACTGCCCCTACTGGCGGTTATTGGAACAAAGATGGTGACACAATTGATAGTTCTAAGAACTGGTCACCCTCTGACAATACGGTTGGCACAACTAAAGCAATTGACGACCAACTTACGCCAATTAAAAATGATGTAAGCACTAATGCTGGTAATATCAACCAGAATGCTTCTGATATTGCTAATAATGCAACTGATATTGCTAATCGTTGGAACAAAACAAGTGAAACTGTTAGTAGTGGTTGGACATCTAGTAATAATTTAGTTGCTACAACACAAGCTATTAGAGACACATTTGCTGCTGTCACTACAAGTACAGTACCTCCTAACAACCCTGTTGATGGAGACCTGTGGCTTAACTCAAATACTGGTGTCTTGTATTTCTATTATGAAGATATAAACAGTTCACAGTGGATTTCTGTAAGTACTGGTCCTGAAGGCCCTTCTGGTGCTGATGGAGCTAACGCTACAGTCGATGTTGGTTTTACAAATACTGGAACACCTGGTAGTTTTGCAAGTGTCGCTAACTCTGGTACTACACAAAACGCTGTCTTTAACTTTACTATTCCTAGAGGTCAAGATGGCACAGATGGTACAGATGGTGATGATGGCCAGTCAGCTACTATTGCTGTAGGCACAACATCAACTCGTGCTCCAGGTACTGGCGCTACTGTTATTAATACAGGCACAAATCTAAACGCTGTATTTGATTTTGGTATTCCTCGGGGTGCAGATGGTGCAGACGGTGCTGATGGTAATGCTGCTGTAGTTTCAGTTGGCAATACTATTACTGGTAGTCCTGGTACAAACGCTGAAGTAACAAATACTGGTACTCAATCTTATGCTGTATTTGATTTTAAAATTCCTCGTGGTGATCAAGGTATTCAAGGTATTCAAGGTGAACCTGGGTTAGCCACGCCTGGATCAGTACCACCTAGTAATCCTGTAGAAGGTATGCTGTGGTTTAACAACATTAATGGTGTTACCTATATCTATTACAACGATGGTAATAGTTCTCAATGGGTAAGCACTTCAAATAGTTATAGCCCTGCTGTCGCTGGTTACGGCAATACAAAACCAACTAACCCAGTTGTAGGACAACTTTATTACGACACAGATGATTCCGAACTTCAACTTTGGAGCGGTTCTTCTTGGATTTCTACTTAACTTTTAATTAATTATGGCACTTGATTTTCCTTCTAACCCTTCTAATGGAACGGTTTATACAGACCCTAATACTGGTACTCAATGGGTCTACGCTTCTGGCACTAATAGCTGGACTTCTAAAGGTCTGATAAATGACGACGGTGGTATTATTTACAAAGGTAGTGTAGATATTACTTCAGCACCACCATCAGGCGTTGAGTCAGGAGATATGTACAGTGTTGAAGCTACTGGTGTAGCTAATGCTGGTTATACAGGACTTGCTGGTGGAAGCGTTAATGCAGGTTCTTTTATTGTTTATGATGGTACTAAATGGGTTCGTGTGGACGTTAGTTCATATTGGACTAAGGTAGGTGACCATCTTGAACCGATTGATAATAGTGATGATGTTGAGATTGGCAATGGAAAAATTGTTTTAAAAAGTGATAGCGAAGTTGATATCGGTACTGATTACCTCAGCCACCCCGCCGCAAGTCCAAACATCAGACTAAATAGCACTACTGACACTAATACTTATCCATCAGGCTCTTCAACTTTCAGGAATGACGCCGCTAGTTTTACGGAAGGCGACCGGGATACCTTTAACGACGGCACTGCGATCATTGCCCGCAATTCCGACAAAACTAACGTCGTATCTGGTTCGTTTATGCGATTCGATACGATTGGCACAACGGGCTACCTATCAAATTGGTGGGTTGGTGCTAAGCAAGAGATTTCAAATTCTACGAACGACAACACTAATGGTAGTTCGTTTAAGATTTCTCAGCTTACAAAAAACAGAGACGATGTGGTAAAAGACCGCCTTGTTATTGAAAGAGATGGCGACGTCCTTATCGGCGGCACGTTACCTTCAGCGCCCAACATTGAGCTGAAGAGTAATGGCCAGGCTGAGTACAAGTCAGGCCAATTTAATATCGCTACCTATAAGCGAACAGCCGCTGGCGGTGGCATACAGATTTCGCT
>Ga0163109_10001754_pt1 | contig 17099 bp, 19 predicted proteins | sample CRUFie1St13metaG_FD_108704 | JGI IMG/M metagenome (GOLD analysis project Ga0163109, IMG submission 108704) | Marine microbial communities from the Costa Rica Dome - CRUD Field 142mm St13 metaG | ecosystem: Environmental > Aquatic > Marine > Oceanic > Photic zone | place: Costa Rica: the Eastern... | reverse complement strand
CCTAAAACTTTATTTGGTACATTGAGTTCTATTTGACTAGTCTTATAAGACATAGTATTACTCCGCCATCACAAACGTAATCCAAGCATGGGTGCTTGTTCCAAACGATCTACTTGCTCCTGTAATACCCTCTGTTACTTTTAAGTCTACGTTAGCATCACTAGAGAAACTTCCAAATGCTGTTGGAGATCCACTACTTCCGCCACCGTCTACAGTTCTTGTTGTCCAGTCACCACTAACAGCATTCATGCTGTATTTGTTTGACGCATATTGATAACCATGTGCCATAATTGCTACTGGTGGATAATCGAAACCTGTAAATTGTACTTCTATCTCAGCACCTGCGGCACTTGTTACTGTTGTTGCGTTAATACCTGCTGTTGTGTCTGATATGCTTGATAACTCGCCTGATGTGTTATAGTTTAGTTTTAATCTTTCATAAGTGTTACCGCGTGTAACGGAACCACCGCCACCTCCGCCGCCACTGCCTGGCTCACCTTTCTGTCCTTTATCACCTGCTGATCCACTTGAACCAGCATCACCTTGAGCACCTTTGTCACCTGCCGGACCGGCTACTGTACTTGGTTCACCCTTGGAACCTTTATCACCTGCTGGACCTTGAGCACCTGTATTACCTTGCGGTCCTGTTGCTCCAGTTTGTCCTGTTGGTCCTGTATTACCTGAATTACCTTTGTCTCCTGCTGGTCCAGTAACGCCTACTTCACCTTTTTGTCCTTTTTCACCAGTAGGTCCAGTTGGGCCGCCTAAGTCTCCTTTCTGCCCTTTATCTCCTGTATTACCTGTTGGTCCAGTTGCTCCCACATTACCTTGTGGGCCTGTTGGTCCTGTTGCTCCAACTGTGCCCTGTGGTCCAACATCACCCTTAGTACCTTGAGCACCCTGTGGACCTGTATTACCTTGTGGACCTAATTCTCCTTTTTGACCTTTGTCGCCATTATTTCCTGCGGTACCTTGTGGGCCTGTTGCGCCTTGTGGTCCAGTGGCACCTTGGGCACCTGCTGGTCCTTGAGCACCTGTATCACCTTTAGTACCTTGTAGACCTTGTGGACCTGCTACACCCTGAGCACCTGTTGTACCCTGAGAACCTGTAGCACCTTGCTCTCCTTTTTGACCATTATCACCTTTTTGTCCTTTATCTCCTGCTGGCGAGGCCGCTACCCATGAACTGTCATAATAAATGTATAAGTCACCCGAGTCACTTGCCCACCATAAGTCTCCTTCTACAACACCACTACTTGGCGATGTGTTTGCTACATATACAGAAGCATCAACATTATCTAGTGCTGAAGTAATATCAACATTACTACCGCTACCACTAATTGATATAACATTACCTGATATGCTTAATGTTTGGTTTGTTCCTGGGCCTGTTGGTCCTGTTGGTCCTACATTACCTTGCGGTCCTACATCACCTTTGGTACCTTGTGGTCCTTGTGGTCCACTTGGTCCAGTTACACCAATCTCTCCTTTTTGTCCTTTTTCACCTGCTGAGCCATTGCTACCTGTTGGTCCTTGTGGTCCAACATCACCTTTGTCCCCTTGAGTACCAGCAGAGCCTTGAGCACCCTGTGGTCCTGTTGGTCCAGTAACTCCAGGTTCACCTTTGTTCCCGACATTACCAGCAACACCTTGGGCACCTTGATCGCCCTTTGATCCTTTGTCACCGTTTGCTCCTGCTGGTCCTGTGTCTCCTTGAGCACCTTGTGGACCTTGAGCACCTGTTACGCCAGCCTCTCCTACTTCACCTTTTTGTCCTTTGTCGCCAGCACTTCCGTTACTACCTGCGGCACCAGTATCACCTTTCTGTCCTTTGACACCTGATCCGGTACCTGTAGCATCAATTGTAATGGTTTGATTACTACTATCTGCTGATATAGTTGCGTTAGCACCAGCAATGAATGTTAATGTATCTGCGGCAACATTTGCTACAACACTATTCTCACCTTGTACTGCTACAGTTTTAAATGCTTCGCTGACACTACCGCCACCGCCTCCGCCGCCAGTATTTGTAATTGTTACAGCATCACTTGATGGATCTGTTGTAATTGATATTCCAGATCCTGCTACAAATGTTAATGTATCTGCGTTGCTATCAGCAACTATTTGACTTTGTCCTGCGACTTGTATATTTTTAAATACATTTGGTGCTTGTTCTGTATTAATAATTGTTACAGTATCGCCTGTAACACTTGTACTAATACCACTACCACCTAGTATATTAAATGTATCATCTTTGGCACTCGAGGCTGTTGAACCTGAATCACCAACAAATGTTTTGTAAAATCTTAATGCTGATATATTAGCAGTTAAATTTGTATCTGCTTGACTTCTTGTATATTTGTCTATAGCATTATCATTAAGACTTGCGTCTATAACAACACTATCATTTCCTGTATTTGATGTAAAACTTATATTAGCACCTGGCGTAAACGTAATAGTATCTTGATTAGTTTCTGGTACTAAAGTTGTGCCATCAAACACAAAGTTTTTAAATACGCCTGTAACGGCATCAGATTTAGAAATTTGTATTGTACTGTTACCAGCATATTGATTTACATTAATACCTTCGCCGCCTTCAAATCTTATTGAATGTGTAGCAGTTGTGGCATTAATTGTATTTGCTGAACCAACAGTATTAACTTGGCTTATAGCATTCTGTAATTGTGCTGATGCTATATTGGCATCAACTTCTGCTTTGCTATAAACACCTAAATTTGTTCTTGCTGTTGCGGCACTTGGTAAGTCACTTAAATTATTTGTCTTATTAAGAGAGTTTGCTAAAGTTTCATATGTAATATTTGTGCCGCTTGTTCCTACTTTTAAGGCATAATCCGCAGTTCCTTTGAATGCTGTCGCATATATGTTTAGATACTTTCTTGAACTGCTACCTATATCGTAAGAATTGTTTGAGTTAGGTTCACTAGAAGCATTCTTTGGAATATAGTTGGCTAAGTTAGCCTGTAATTGTGTACCTGTTATACCCCCGCCATCTACTGCCGCCCAACTTAAATTACCAGAACCATCAGTTTCTAGAACTTGTCCTGCTGTTCCATCTGATGTTGGGAAAGTAAATGCGTTTGATATTGTTACACTTCTATTGTTATTAATTTTCAAAGCAGGTGTTGTAGTCGAACTACTACCTACATAAAATACTGTGCTGTTAGCACTTCTTACTTCTATGTGACCATCACTTGAATTTGTTGTTAAAAATAAACTATGTTTTGATTTAAGTTCTACATCTGCTGTATCACTTGAACCAATAATAAATCTTGTTTTAGCATCGAAGCCAGCACTTTGGCTGTAAATGGGATAGTTAGCATCATTAAATACACCAGCAAAAGCATCTACGTTAGCATTATCGCTAAAGTTTCTGCCTCTATAAACGAAAGAGTTGGCATTAGTTGCCGTTGTTTGTAGTGTAGTTGGTAATACATACTGCGTTGTATTAATAGTGATAACATTCGCAGATTCAGTTACTGATGTAGCACCAGCACCTGTTATCTTTTTAAATCTTAAATATTCGCCATCCTTAGCAGAAAATACACCAACTCCTGATGCTCCTACGTTTGACGCACCGCTTACTGCTACATTGGCGTTTGCGGCTAGACTATCTTGTGCTACAAATATGCCTTGTGCGGCATCGTATACAAGAATCTGATTATCAGATATACTGTCTATATTAAATGTTAAATTATCACCTGTTACATTTGGCATAGATTATTCCCATTAAACTTCTTACTTGAGTATTTATCAAAAAGAGATAAAATTAATTGCTCAAGGTTATTTGAGAAATAGCACCATAAGCCGAATCATATGTACTACCGTCGCCAACTCCGGATCTGTCAATCACTGCTCTAATGTAAACATAGTTACCTTTGAACGTGTGAATTTCTGTGCCTGTGTGTGCTGTAGATTTTGTAATAAGTTTAATGTCGCCCCAATCAGTATCTGATGGGTTAAGACTTAACGTTGCTTGTAACTTGACAGTACCAAGAAATGCACTGTACTTAATACTGACAGAGTGGATTCCATCAGTATAGCCGTAATAACTATCTGATTTGGCTTTATCACCGGTTTTATTCATATCAGAACCGGAATTTCCTAGTATTTCTAAACTTCTTCTCATAGTATCCTCAATTAGTATTTATCAGATTGAGGCACTATTAAAGTATTAGTATTTAATGGTTCTGGTCTTCAATGAGTTTGTAAGACTTGTAGAATGTGTAAGCACCTGATACAATAGGCAGAAGCATAATAATAATTAGTAATAGTATTTCCATTAAACGTTTTCTAATCTGCTCATGAGCCTTTCAGCACGGTTAGTAACTTGTTTGTACCAGCGACTGTCTCTGCCTTCTATTGCGGCTTCTTTCCAGTCCTCTTTGATGATTGCGGCATGCATTTTTTTAAACTTGCTTAATCTAGTACGGCCCATGTTAAACATCATGTTGACCAATATCTGCTGAACTTCGTCTGGTAAGTCTCCAAAGACCCCGTCTTCGTATAATAATTCACATTCGCTAATTGCTGTGTCGAGGTCCTTTTCGAAACATTCTTTGACTCTTTCTTCTGTGACTGGCGTACCAAGTGCTTGTCCATGCTCTGGGTCGGATTCAAGTACGAGATGCCCGACACCAAATGTTGGGTAGCCAAGGTGGTCATGGTAGATTTCATTTACTACTCCTTCATCTATTTTGAGTTGCTCAAAGACTGCTTCTCTATCTAGTTTAGTATCCTTTCCAAATAATCCCATTTAAATCTCCGTATATAATTTACATTCTTTATAATTAATCACTGTATTTTTATCTGATGTAAGTTTAAGTTTTACTAAGTCGTGTTTAGCATTAGTATAAAGGATATGTGTATAACCACTTTTACTAGAATGTAATCGTGTATCGTTTCTTTGTAATGATAATATTACACTTTCCATTTTATCAAAATTAGAAGTCCTTTTCCATTGCTGGCCCAACTCAATTCTATATCTATATTTATTATAATAAAGACTTTCCCTTACATCATATATGCCTAACTTCATTTCTTCTAAGACACTATCATTATATGGACAAAAAATTTCTAAAATTATATCTCTAAAAAAGTATTCCAACTCTTCTATTGTTGATTCTTTTCTGATATACAAGGAAAGTTTATCACGTTGTACAGATTGCATATCCCACCATTCTTCCTGACTACGCAAAAAGTCTCTTAATTCGCTGTGCCTTACAGCATTATGATTCCACGAATTTCCATGTATAACAACCTTATATGGAAATCTATTATAATAAAATTTATCTGATGGTCTAGTAATTGTGTGGTCAAATTCAAGCATTGGTTACAAATATTACCTCATCGTCTACAATGTCAATTGTTATTACTTCTGCGTGTGCTTCGTCAAATAATATTTTTTTACTTAAAGGCTTCTTAATTTTTTCTTCAAATAATCTTTTAAGTGGCCTAGCACCCATTAATGGATCATATCCCTGCTCGACAAAATATTTTGTAGCGGCAGTTGTAAGTTTAATTTTAACTTTACTGTCATTACTTTTAAGCAACTGATTAGTATCTTTAACAGTTCTTTTGACTATTGATCTTATTTCAGGCTTACCTAACTTGTTAAATCTAATAAATGCGTCTATTCTATTTCTAAATTCTGGTGTAAAGAATTGTTTAGTTGCTTTAATATCTGCGTCAGCATGTGTTTTTTCACCAAAACCTATTTTAGCAGTATCTAATTTTGCGGCACCTAGGTTACTAGTCATTAGCAGAATAACATTTGTAAAGTCTACTGTTTTACCTGTGGCACCTGTAAGTCTACCATCGTCCATTACTTGTAACAATACTTGTAATACTTCTGGTGCGGCTTTTTCTACTTCGTCTAATAACAAGATACAATTAGGATTTTTGTCTACTTCAGCCAGCATCATGCCTTGCCCCATTTCGCCTTCAGCATGTCCTACATAACCAGGGGGAGCACCAATAAGTTTACTTACACTATGCCTTTCCATATACTCTGACATATCAAAACGTATAAGTTTTACATCCATGCTGTCTGCTAATTGTTTTGCTGTTTCTGTTTTACCTACACCAGTTGGGCCTACAAACAAGAAACTACCAATTGGCTTGTTAGGTTCTCTTAATCCTGCTTTACTTACTAAAATACTTTCTACAAGTTTATCTACTGCTTCGTCTTGCCCGAACACTTTTGATTTTATTTCTGTATCAAGATTTTTGAAACCTTTTGTATCATGTATATCTATAACATCTGTTTTAATTTTAGCAATTTTAGATACTTGTTGTAGTATTGTTTCCATCGTTACATCTGTGCGTTGTGCTATTTTAGTTACGGCACCTGCGGCATCAATAACATCTAATGCTTTATCAGGAAACAGTTTATTCTTAATGTATCTATCACATAATTCGACTGACTTATTAATTAAATCTTTTGTATATTTTACTTTATGGAAGTCTTCATAGTGACTCTGTAATCCTAAACAAATAGCAATGGTATCTTTTAATGATGGTTCTAATACATCTAGCCTTTGGAATCTACGCATTAATGCTCTATCTTTTTCAAAGTTACTTGCCCACTCGTCTGGAGTTGTCGCACCAACACAAAGCAATTTACCTTTACCAAGTAATGGCTTTAACATATTTGCCGCGTCTACATTGCTACTACCGGCACTACCTGCTCCCATAATCATATGTATTTCGTCAATAAACAATATTGCTGTAGGATCGTTTTCAACTTGTTCTAATACACCTTTAAGTCTTTCTTCAAAATCCCCTCTGTATTTTGTACCTGCTAACATTGTGCCGATATCTAACTGGTAAACTGTTTTGTCTAATAAAATTTTAGGTACGTCTTTGTGTACTATTTTATATGCTATACCTTCAGCAATAGCAGTTTTACCAACACCAGGTTCCCCAACAAGACAGCAATTATTTTTCTTACGTCTAGCAAGTATTTCGACTACATCTGATACTTCTTCTGCTCTACCAATAAGAGGATCAATAGTATTATTGCCAACTTCAACATTTAGATTCTTTAAATAATCTACATCTGAGAAATCTCCGTGAACTGTATCAGATGATAAATGATCAATTAGTCGTTGTCTATCTAAACCATTTATTGATAGAAAGTAACTAGCATGACTATTGTTTTCATTGCTGATACTTACTAATACATCTATAGCAGTAACATTTTCTCTACCATTAAAAATACTTTGAGCAAAGGCACGTTGAAATACTCTTTCAACTGCTACAGTTTTTTTAGGATCTCCTGTGCTACCACTTGGATGCTTTAAATTATTATATTCATTGTCGTTTAAATAGTTTTCTAAATCTTTTATAGCAAGAGATATATCTAATTCTAACTTCTCAAAGATATCTACTATTTCTTTTTCTTCTAATATCACTAAAGCAATATGCTCTATAGTAACATACTCATGACCGAATTCCACTGCATTTTTAATTGACTTGGCTAATACTTTATCCATCATACTACTATTTAACTGTTACGTTTTGTCTCCTGTTGTATTTTTCGCAATAACGTTTTATGTTCCTCAGATAACTTATCCGGAGGAGTAACCTTTACTAAAATTAAGAAGTCTCCTACTACACCATTGTGAGAATTAGTAAAACCTTGACCCCTTAATTTTAATCTTGAGTCTGGTTTTGTGTTAGGTGGTACAGTAACACTTAATTTACTTCCTGATATGTGTTTTAATTCTACACTTGTACCTAGAATAGCACTAATATAATCTATTTCTATAGCACCAATTAAACTTAATCCATCTCTACCAAAAACAGAATGTGGTTGTATTACAAGTCTTACCCTTAAATCTCCAGGTGGTAAGTTAGAATCTTGTGGTGGTGCTTTACCTGGTACATTAAATACAGTACCTTCTTTGATACCTTTAGGTATGTTTATATCAATAGGACCAGTACCTACATCAATTTGCCTAGACGTACCAAAATATACTTCTTCTAGTGTAACATACACACTTGTTTCAGCATTAAAGTTTTGTGCTCTTTGTTGTCTTTGTCCAAATATGTTTCCAAATATATCTTCAAAAGGATTACCGCGGCCAGCAAAAGGATCGCCGCCTTGAAAGTTTCTAAATGGATTTGGATTATCGTATTCGTTTCTTTTATCTGGATCACTTAGTGTTTCGTATGCCTGCTGGATTTCTTTAAACTTTTGTTCATCACCACCTTTATCAGGATGATGCTTCATCGCAAGTTTACGAAATGCTTTCTTTATTTCGCTAGGTGTGGCACTGGGACTTACACCCAATAATTCATAGTAATCCATAATGTTTATTATACACTTATATTATGTAAAGTCAAGTTAAGAATCATCAGAACCAAATGATCTTGGCTCAAAATTATCAGTATTCTTTTCGGATTTTTCTTCGGGGGATTCGTAGTAGTCTTGATATGCTTTAATAATTGCTCTTAGTTGTACAATATGATTTCGCATTCTAGCATTGTTTTTTTGAACAAGTTCCCAATCCTCGTCACTGTAGCCAAATATCACAGGGTCGATGCCTTGTTCTTTCATTTTAGCAAAAACTTCTTCTTGATTTTTACTTGTTACTACTATAATACGAACTTCTTCCATTACTTCCGGACTAGGTAGTTCTAGGTTTAGAGGTGTTCTTTCTATCTCTTTTGTAAAGATTTCTAATGGTTTTGTAGTGGCACAACCGCTAATAAGGAATATAGTTAGGATTGGCCAAATCAGGGCATACCGAGTTAGCCTGCGATTTTCTAGTAGCATTAATCTCCTCCTCCGTTAATGGTTCGCCTGATGCTATTGCTATACATCTATTGTTGTCTTTATTATACTTATTCATAATAAGTTCCACACTCCTTGGTTTGTTGAGTGCTAAGTCGCCCACGTCTCTTCTTTGTCCTGAAGCATTTATCTTATTATACTTTTCATCTAGTATTTGTAAATCTTTTTCAAGACCTTTGTTTATCTTATTTAGGTCAGCATTAATATTTTGTATCTGTTCTATATCTGCTAGTTGTTGTTCTATAACTGCTTGTTGTTCATCAACAGCATCAGTTAGTTTTTGATTATTAAGTGTTAAGATTTCGTTTTCTGCCTGTAAGTTTTTAACATACATATATCCTCCGCCTACGCCAAGGATCGTGAATACAAAAAGTAATAACTTAATCTGACTGAACATGTCTACCTACCACCTCAAGTAGTTCAGACACTAGCCTTACGTCGAATGTTTCTTGCTCTGGAATTGATATATCTAATGCGGACTCTACTTGAACTATAACATCTAAAATATCTAATTCGTCACCGCCTAGATCGTCCATCATATGCGTGTTGTCATTTATATCGCGGTCGTTACCAAAATGACTTTTTAGTACTTCTATGACTGTGTCTCTCATTGCTTTCTTAATAACAATACTTTGTTACTTCCCTCTTTGGTTATTGTTAATCTTTGATCACTAAAGTTATTTACTGTGTAACCTTTGCCTAAACATCTTTCTAAAAATATATCTTCTGTGCTTCTATCTAAAATAGGCTCTGAAGATATATCTTCCATAATATCTGCTTCACCAAAGTTTACAAGATTAAATGTAAAACTTCTACGACCATTATTTATAGATATAGTACTCCCTTCCTCAAGTTCATTAAGAGTAATATTGCTAATTAGGCTCTCGATAAAAAAGTTTCCTATATCCTGCTTGTATTGTTCTTTTTCCTCTTGTATCATATTTTCTCTAAACTCGTCTCTGGTAACATATTTTTTTGGGTCAGTAATAACAAACTTCTTCCATGATTCATCTTTTCTATCAAACTCATCATCAGAATAGTATGGCTTATACTTCCAGTCATCTATTTCCATAATGTTGTCTAAGTCATCAACAATTTTTTCTGCTAGTTCGCAAAAGTTATCTTGCCTTTTTACTTCAACAAATACCATGAACTCGCCATCATCATTACTTGCTGGACTAGATTCTACATCTAGTATTTCATATGCTCCGTTTTCAATAAACCTAGATAAATCTTTTGCTGGCTCTTTGTCTTTTACATAAAAGCCTAAAACAATAACATCATTGTTATCACCTGTCTTAGGCGAAAATTCATCTATACTTAACTTAGGTAATACTAAGTCTTGTAGTTCGTTATATTTCAAGGTCATTGCCTAAGTCTCCTGCTGTAGGGTTAAGTTCCATATTATTAGAATCTAAACCGCCTGTTAAGTCAGCACCTTGATTTGCTTGATCCATATCAACATTATCACTATCTGTAATTAGATAATCGTCTTCTATTTCTTCAACATATTTTCGCGGAACCTTTAATTCAACTAACCAAACTGGATCTTCGTTAGTTTTTGTACGTCTATATACTCTATTCTTTTTAATCTCTACTTCAATATCTTCTGGTTTAGTAATTTTCTTAGGATATACATAAGTATCTTCAGTAAACTTTACCTTTATATCCTTTTTAGTCAATCGTAGACCACCGTCTGGATCGGGCATTTCGTTCCTTTCATACATTAAAGTAAGGCTTACCCAATACTTACTAGGTCTGCCAACCTCAACAATCTTGCCTTTTTGCCAATTTTTATAAGCATAAAGACCTAGATGCTCTAAGAGACCGTCTACTTCCATAATCATATCCAACAATCTCTTGTCTTGATTGATTAATCTAATAGTATTATTAATATCTTCTGACGTATAACTTGACATACAAGTATTTATCAAATTGCTTTGCTATATAGATTCTAGTATGAACTTATTATTTAATGTGTTGTTAATAATTTATGATAATTTGGTAAATATTTTAGCAATGATTAACAACCATTTCAAAAGTTGTACAACACATGAAAGGCACCGTAAGGCGAGGTAACTCACTTACGGTTTTTTTATGGCAAAAAGGAGACAAACATGTCACGAAAAAAACGTAAAGATAGACAATTCAAAGCGGCATTACGCCAATTACAAACGGAGGAACTAATTTTGAAACTAGATACAAGATACATGAATAAGACTGCCAACGTTACAGTTATACCTAAAAATATAACGCAAGATAACTTAATAGAGTCTTTAGAGCAAACAAATATAACATTTGCTGTTGGTCCAGCAGGAACAGGTAAAACATATATTGCTACTAAAAAGGCTATTCAGGCACTTACGACAGGTACGGTATCGAAAATTATCGTGACAAGGCCAGCAGTCAGTGTAGATGAACAACACGGTTTTCTACCGGGCACTCTACAAGAAAAAATGGCACCATGGACTAGACCAATCATAGACATATTAGAAGAACACTTTACACCGAGTCATATTGAGAACATGATCGAAGCAAATATTATTGAGATAGCACCATTGGCTTATATGCGTGGTAGAACATTTAAAAACGCATTTATATTAGCAGATGAAATGCAAAATGCTACACCAGAGCAAATGAAAATGTTATTAACTAGAATAGGACCAAACAGTCAATTAGTTGTTACAGGTGATCTTGCTCAACACGACAGAGGCTTTTCAGATAATGGACTTAAAGATTTCTTAAAGAGAATCGATGGGCAAGAAACAGACTACATCAGAACCATTTATTTCAGTGCCAAGGACATTGAAAGACATCCTGCTGTAGCAGAAGTACTCAGTTATTACGAGTAAGTTCTTTAAGAATCAAATCGCTGATATGACCGACTTGTGAATGTTCAACATCATATAAGTCGGTCATTCTATCCACAGCACTCTTAATAGCAACCAGTGGATCACTTTTACCTTGTTTAATATGAGTGTATACAAACCCTCCCTCTTTAAATTCAGGTTCGTATTTTATCATTTCTAATGCTAATCTGTGGTTGTCTTCCATAATGATAAATCAAATATCTCCGTGTCATGTGGCATATCTGTACACCACTTTACCATGTCAGCAATATATTCTGCTGACATCATTTTGTCTTGTGATGGTTTATGTGATGTAGGATTAAGATTTAAGTTTGCCATATCTGTATCTACCCAACCTGGATTGATATTAATTACTCTAACTTTTTTGTTTTCAATACCTTCTTTGAATGCTACATATTCTGCTGTACGTTTTAAATGTACTTTATCAGCAGAATAAAGAGACCCTGATCTATTATGTTCATATTGTGCTCTGCTACCAATGTTTACAATAGTTTTGTACTCTCCACGCCAATAGTTACATACTATCTCAAATAGTTGTGACTGGCTAGTGCCCAAGTACGCATTATTAATAAACATATCGCATGGTACAATTTTCATAGCACACATATTAACTTGCTGTATGTCAAAGCCATTACTTCTGCTTAGTCCAATTATTTCGTGCCCTTCGCTTTCAAACAAGTCTGCACATGCCTTACCTATACCTTTTGAATGTCCTGTAATTGCTATTTTCATTTTTCATACCTATCATAGACATGATTAATTACATTGTTTACTCTTACAAAGTGAGCACATTTAGGCATGTCTTTGATCCTAGTTGCTCCAATATATGTACAAGTGCTTCTAACACCGCCAATTATTTGTTCCACAGTATGCTTTACTGGACCTCTGTCAGGCAAAACGACAGTTTTACCCTCTGTGCCTCTATAGCCATCTTTCCTAGCACCGTGTGTATCTAGTGCTGTTTGCGAACTCATACCGTAAAACACTCTTTTACCATCTACTAGTTCTGCTTCGCTTTCTTCATGACCTGCTAACATACCACCTAACATTACAAAGTGGGCGCCACCTGCCAGTCCTTTAGCAACATCGCCAGGCTCAGTACAACCACCGTCGGCAATTATATGACCGCCTACACCGTTGGCCGCATCAGCACATTCAACAATAGCACTAAATTGCGGTACACCAACTCCTGTTTGTGTTCTAGTTGTACAAACACTACCCGGACCAATACCAACTTTAACAATGTCTGCTCCACTTAAAATAAGTTCCTCGGTCATGTTTGGTGTTACAACATTTCCTGCTATAATTATTTTGTCTGGAAATTCTGTCCTAATACGTTGTACAAAGTCTATGTAAGATTCATGATAGCCATTTGCTACATCAATTGTAATTGCTGGAATGTCTGGCCAAGATGCCATTACCTTTTGTAATGTTTGGTAGTCAGAAGCATTGTCGTCCCAAAAAGCACCTGTGCCAACACATGCTGAAATATATTTCAATTCCAATCCTGTACCCATTGCGTACTTCCAATCTTGATATGTGTAATGTTTTCTTATGACTGTCATCATTTTAAATTTTTGTAAAGACTTAGCCATACTAAATGTGCCTACTCCATCCATATTACTTGCCATCACAGGAACATAACTTAATGTCCTGTCAGCATGTTTAAAATGAAACTCTCTCATAATATCTACTTCTTTCCTAGAACTTAAAGTAGATCGTTTTGGTTGTAATAATACATCAGAGTAATCTAAATGTATATTATAATCAATTCTCAAGTTTTATCTCCCGTCTTATGCCGATGCTGTATATTGTTTTGCTAAGTATTGCATTTTTTTAAATACACTCATCATTCCAATCTGTCTCTGCATACTTAACTGAGCACCTAATGGTAACTTCTGAATTGCGGACAAATTAAAATTAAGCATCTCATTAGGTGTGTAACCACTAAATGCTTCTGTGAGTATATATAAAAGTCCTCTTACAATTTTACTATCCGAATGAGCATAAAATTGTAATGTGTTATCTGCTTCTTTGATGTGTGTTAACCAAACGTCACTTTGACAACCTGGCACATAGTTTTCGTCATTAAGCATTTGCTTATCGCCTATAACTGCTAGGTCGTCACCTATCTCTATAATATAATTGTAGCGATCAATGTCAGAGTCTAATGTTTCTAAGACATCTACTATTGGCTCAATGGATACTATCATTTATACCAAACTCCTTGTTTAAATACATCATCAAATATGTCATGACAATGTAGTTTCATTTGCGGCTCAGTGTACCAATAGAAGTAACTTAACTTGACGTTATAATCTACGCCTTGACTTCTTGTTGCCTCTCTGCTGTCCTCTAAGATGTAATAACGAAATGGATTCATGTTTATCCCAAACACTCTATGTTCCAATACCCTGAACTTTTCTCCTTGTGCTATTGTTTTCATTATCTCATTTTCTTATTTTTACTGACTGCTTTTTCTAACAATGAAAGTTTTATATTTTTACTTTGAGCATAATGGATAAGTGCTTCAGTATCTTTAGGGAAACAATGCCCGCCAAAGCCAAACTGCCCATCTGGTCCTGGCACTTTCAAATGACTATCACCTACACGAGGATCTCTAGTCAACATATCTGTAAACTGTTCCCAACTTACCATACTGCTACTTGCTTGTTGAAGTTTATGTAACTCATTAAAGAATACAACCTTTGTTGCTAACCAACTATTAATTGTATACTTAATCAAACTTGCTGTACTCAAATCTACTTTGAATGTCGGAACCACTCTCACATCACTATACCTATTGTATGCTTTTTCAACTGTGTCGCAGTCTTTCCATTTCCCACCGAGTACTTGCATGTTTGGATTAATAAAGTCTTTTGCCGCATTGGCTTCTGTTAGGAACTCTGGATTGTAAACAATTTTTAGTTTGTAAGTCTTTTTAAATACATGTAAGTAGTCAGGTATAATTGTGCTCTTAACAACAACTATACCTTTATACTCACGATCGTTTAGTTCTTGTAGTACTTCTGATACGATGTCTACATTAACACTACCATCTTCATTAGGTGGTGTTGGAACGCAAACGAAAGTAAGTGGCGGATCGAATTCACTGACAAGTTTGTCAATTGTGTTGTCCTCGGAAATTCTGGGATCCACCACATACTGTTCTGCTGTGGAAAAGCCAGCACTAACGGCACTTCCTACGAAGCCTTTTCCTATTATGCCTAATTTAAACTGCTTATCCACTCTTTTTTACTCTTAATGTATCTCTTAATGTGTTTAATACTGTGCAATTTTAATTTATGATTTAATATTCTGTATGTCATTCCTTCGTGGTTTAAAACATCTTCCCAAACTTTATGCCTATCCCCTATGCCTAATGCTACGACACTTAAAAAACTAAAACAATCTATGCCAACAAATATTTTATTATCGACTAATTCTAACAAATATGGTATAGTCCACTCCCGTGTTTCTTCTTCAGTGGCATAATCGGTATACCATTTTAATGTTTCAGGATTAATTTTATAACCAAACTTTTCAGGGTCTTTATCCATATCTGAAAGCCAGCCTTCGTCATAAGTTAATATCTGGTCTTTCGTGTGCTCATATGAGTCAATTGCTAACTCGCCCATTAATACATTATCAATTAGACCTTTGCTCAACAGCAATTCTAATTTAGACTTAGTATTTTCTTTTGTATCACCTATAAGACCTGTAATGAAACAACCGTTAATCCAACATTTAGGCATTTCTTTTCTAATTGTTTGTAAGGTCTTAACAAAGCCTTCGAAATCATATCCTTTTCTAATACCTTTGGCGGCTTCTTTGGATAATGTTTCAATACCAAAGTTTAAACCTACAAGGTTTGCTTTTTTTAGCAAAGGTATTTGTTCTGGTCTTCTTGATAACACATCTAGTCTAGCAAAAGCAACTAAGTTAGGTGTGTAATCTAATTGAGAAACAACTTTTGCTAATAGTTCTAACTTTTCATTGCTTTCGTTAAGAGTATCATCGGCAATATAGAAATTTTTTATTCCGTATTTATCCTTTGCTTCTTGGAATGTGTAAAGCATTGCTTCTTCACAACTTAGGTTAAGTTTTTTAGAATTTCGCAAAGGATAATTACAAAAACTACAATTAAATTTACAACCAAGCGAAACTTCTACACCTAGTACATCATTTTCATTTAAGCAATCATCTTCTGTTAATAAATCAAACAGCACTGGCTTTTCAATTTCCATATCGTAATTACGGTTTGTATATATGTGACCATATTCTGTGTCATTGAACTTACTTAGGTCTTCGCCGGCAAGCCAACCTTGTAACATTTCTTTTGGTCGTCCTAAAAAGACACCATCGATATCTTCTTTAACAAGTTCCAACTCTTCAAGATCAACACTTCTTAATCCACCTATAATTATTTTAACATTTTTTAATTCTGTTTTTATCTCTTTTGACAGTTCAATAAAATATCTTAATGTATCATCGTCAACAAATCTAATAGGTACACTCAGACCAATTACATTATTGTTTGAATTTTTAAAGTAGTCTATAAGCGATTGTTTAAGTTCGTTGCGGTCCCAAAAGGTAGCAAAGTCAAACACGGTACAGTCAGCACCTGCTTCGAAGAAAATTTGTTTAACTGATTGAGCACCGAAGCCGCGGTAATTGTTCAGCATTAACCCATTATTAGTTTCTGTGAGTATTGCGGCTTTCATACCAATATTTATCCTAGGGCATTCATCTCTAATTCCACCAATGTCGCACTAAGATTAATCTCTGGATCAGCACAAGACACACTCTTAACCATGCCGTCCCTTATGATAACAATACTCTGATCTTGCTTTAGTGTATCAGCACCCCAAAGATCTAAATTACGATATAAGAATTTAAAAATGTCTTCATACTCTTCTGGCCTTGCTTGATCACAAATAAGTGTTCTTGCTTCTTTATACTTGCCTGCTTTGAATAATTCTACCATAGACAGCATCCAGTCGCTCTGTGCGGCATCGCCATCTTGAGGACTTTGTAAAACACCTTCAACTACATTCTGCTGTACCAAGTTGATGCTCTTACGCAGATCTGGATAACTTGCTTGTACATAAGTATCAAGTGTTTCTAAATCTATCTGTACGTCCTCTTCGACACAGATAGTTGCTATCCTGGCTGTAAATTCATTTATGTCTAGTTTCTCAATATGGAAACCTTGGGACCTAGAATGAAGTGCCGGGATAATTCTTTGTGGGTAGTTACAAGTTAAAATAAACCTAGCAGTTGTGTGATACATTTCCATCATACCACGCAATGCCGCCTGCCCGTTTGGAGTGATGTAATCTGCTTCGTCAAGCAATACATACTTGAACTCTCCAAAAGGCATAGTACTCACAAAGTTTGTGATTCTATCT